>Ga0222419_100112_pt1 | contig 146459 bp, 135 predicted proteins | sample 1B20Ametagenome_FD_182474 | JGI IMG/M metagenome (GOLD analysis project Ga0222419, IMG submission 182474) | Enriched microbial communities from leaf-cutter ant dump, University of Wisconsin, Madison, United States - 1B20A (version 2) | ecosystem: Environmental > Terrestrial > Nest > Insects... | reverse complement strand
TCGGGGTCGCGAGCAGAGAACTGCCAGGCCACGGCCGCCGCGGAGAGCACCTCGACCACCGAGTCGAGCCCGAAGCCGATCAGCGCGGCGGAGGATGCCGCCGCGCCTGCCAGAACGGCGACCACGGCCTCGAGCACGTTCCACGCGATCGTGACGGCGACGACGATCCGGATGCGCCGTCTCAGCAGGTCGCGCCGGCCGGCCTCGAGCACGGGGGCGGTCATCGCCCGTCCCCTGAATCGCAGCAGCCCGGCACGGAGCATGCGGGATCGATGCACGGCGCGCTCTCGTCCACGGCCAGTGTGACGTTCACGAGGGCGGTGAGCGCGGCGGCGAGGTGAGGGTCGGCGATCTCGTAGCGGGTCTGACGCCCCTGAGGTTCGGCGACCACGATGCCGCAGTCGCGCAGGCAGGCCAGATGGTTCGACACGTTCGTGCGCGTCAGCTCCAGCTCACGCGAGAGCACCGCGGGGTAGCTCGGGCCGTCGAGCAGCGTCATCAGGATGCGGGAGCGGGTCGGATCCGCCATGGCCCTGCCGAGCCGGTTCATGACGTCGAGACGCGAGGCAATAGTCAGCACACAGTGACTATACAGCGAATGCTGACCGATTGTCTCCCCCGCGCCCCGGTCGTCTCGACCCCCTCAGCGAGACTCCCCCTCCGCCCCACCCCACAGCGCGTCGCCCGCCGGACGCTCCCGCTGACAGTGCGGGCAGTGCTGGGCGGATGCTCCGCCGAAGACGTCGTCGACGATCGCCGTACCGCACAGCGGGCACGGCTGCCCGCCGCGGCCGTGCACGGTCATCGCCTGCGTCTTCGCCGGCTTGAGGCGATCCGGAGGCAGTCCTCGGCGGTCCGAGAGCGCACCCCGGAGGACGTCGATGGTGGCATCGAACAGCCTGCCCCTGGCCTCGCCGTCGAGCACCGCGGCATGCACGACGTGCGGCAGCCGCGCTCTGTGCAGGATCTCGTCGGAGTAGGCGTTGCCGATACCCGCGAGCGACGCCTGCTCCTGCAGCAGAGCCTTGATCTGCTTCCGACGTGCACCGAGAGCGCGTTCGAGATCGTCTCGGGAGAAGTCCGCCGAGAGCGGGTCGGGGCCGAGCGCGGCGATGGCGGCCACGTCGGAGGGCGCATCCACGACCGCGGCGGTGACCGCGAGGAATTCACCCGTGTCCACGATCCTCAGCACCACGCCGTCATCGAGTGCGATCCGGGCGACTTCCGGCACGGGCTGCCCAGGGGGAGGCTCCCCCGCCCCCTGCCACCTGATCCAGCCGTTGCGTCCGAAGCCGATGATCAGCCACCCCGACGTGGTCTCGAATCCTACGTGCTTGCCGAAGCGGCGTGTCCCGATGATGCGCGCACCGACGAGCGAGGCGGGTGGACGGGCGCGTGTCTTCACGATGCGGAACTCGGCGATGTCGACCTCGGCTATCGCGCGCCCCACGACACGCTCGTCGAGGAACTCGACGAGAGCCTGCACCTCCGGAGACTCGGGCATGCCTCCATCGTCGCACCGGGTGCGGACATCGGCCAGACCGGCGGGTCGCGCGGGATCGCCGGCGCCGATGGCCCGATCGCACTCCCGCAGCACGGTCAGGTACTGCGACACAGCGGATCAGATGAACGGGACAGTGAACCCGCCGGAGAACAGCACCGCCCCGATGCCGATCACGGCAAGCCCCACGAGCACCGCATACGCGACGGACCGCACCCACCGCAGGGACTCGCCTGCCCGCGCCGTCAGGACGATGACGACCGTCGGGACGAGCGTCGACCCACCGAACAGGAGCGCCGGAGCGACACGGACATCGGGCGCCGGGCATGGGTTCGCGAGCGCGCACAGCGTCGGCGCACTCTGAGCGAGCCACATGAGCAGCCACGTCACGAGAAGGATGCCGATCGCCGGCAGCACCCTCGCCACAAGGCTCGCACGCGTCACGTCACCGGGTTCCACATCCCCACTCTGGCATGTGCGCGAGCCCTCGGGCTACACGTCGAAGCGGAACTCGACCGCGTCACGTCGGCGTGGCGGTGTGCCGGAGACCGTGGGCGTCACGACAGCCTAGAGCTCGCCGGCGCGGTCAGGAGAACAGCTGGCGGAGCCCGTCGAGGTCGCCGGAGTCGACCACCTTCTGGACCGCGTCGATGGTCTCCTGGCTCGTGAACATGCCCTTGAGCGTGTCGTTCCAGATCCTCCGCACGGTGTCGACGTCGCCGGCATCGACCGCCGCACCCGCAGACTCGATCGCCTGCTGGTAGGGGATCTGCGGGAACCCCGCAGGCGCGTCATCCGGGTTGAAGTAGGGAATCCAGGGAAGGTCAGGGTCGGGAGTGAGCCAGAGCACCTGGCCAGAGTGAATGTCGCGTCTGTGGTTCATCGAGTCGAGGGACGGGTACGCGCAGAGCCGTTCAGCGACCACAGCCAGCACGTCACCCGGCTCGACGGTGTAGGTGGCGGGAGTGCCGTCCTCACCGAGCGTCACCTCGCCTTGCGCGAACTCTCGTGCGCCTCGGTCCCGGAGGGTCCCGCGACGCTCCCAATACAGCCCCCCGGTGGTGCTGTAGACCTCGGACATGCCCGAGCAGGTCTCCGGCTCGGTCGATTCCGGCGTCGGCGTGGCCTCGTCGACCGGCTGGGCGACAGCCGTGGGAGAGGGGGTCTGCTCAGCGGCGTCGGGCGCTGTGGCGGCGCATCCGGCGAGCGCGGTCACGGCTGACACGAGCGCCGCAACGGACACGGTGAGCGTGGCGGTGCGGGTCATCACGCCATGCTCGCAGATGAGGGTCGGTTCTCGACAGTGCGAGGAAGCGGGATCCGAGGATCGATCGGCATCTGGAGCGGATGCTCGACGACTACACGTTGAAGCGGAACTCCACGACGTCACGTCAGCGTCAGGGGTGTGCGCCTCCGAGCGGGCACAACCCGTCAAGCCGGTGTCGAAATGAGCCGCGCCCGTTCGTGGTCCTGATAGCCGGGATGCAACGATTCCGGCCCGATCCGGAAGGGCATCCTCCATGTATATCGATCCGATGTCGACGATCACCTACCACCAGGCCGAGATCCAGCGGGCCATGGTCGAGGCGGAGCAGCGTCGCGTCGCCGCTGAACGCAGAGCGGCTGCCAAGGCCGAGGGGCCGCTGCGGAAGTCTTCCGACCGCACACCGATCCGACGGTTCTTCCGGAAGACTGTCGAAAGCTGAACGGCCCGCTCGGAGAGCAGATGCAGCGAGGAGATGATGACCATGCCGGAACCCCAGGACGACACTCGGGATGTCGCGACGGTGATCACGCGCACGCATCGCGAGGAGTGGGCGCGGATCGTCGCGGGACTCACGCGGCGGTTCGGAGACCTCGACCTGGCCGAGGAGATGACCGCGGAGGCGTTCGCGACCGCTGTCGAGCATTGGCCCGCACACGGCATACCGCCGAACCCTGCCGGGTGGGTGACCACGACGGCGAACCGCAGGGCGATCGACCGGCTGCGACGCGAGGCGCGTCGAGACGAGAAGCACCGGGAGGCGCTGTTGCTGCACGATCCGGAACCGGCCGCCGCGGCCGGCGCCATCGAGGATGATCGGCTTCGGCTGCTGTTCATCTGCTGCCATCCGGCGCTCTCGCTCGACGCGCGCGTCGCGCTGACATTGAGGGTCGTCGGCGGGCTCACCGTCGCCGAGATCGCCCATGCGTTCCTCGTGCAGGACACGACCATGGGTCAGAGGATCAGCCGGGCCAAGGCGAAGATCAAGGCGGCCGGCATCCCCTTCGCGATCCCCGCGGCGGAGGACATCCCCGCGCGCGTCGATGCCGTCCTCGTGGTGCTGTACCTCGTCTTCAACGAGGGATACCTCGCTTCCGGTCCCGACACGCCCGCGATCCGGTGCGAGCTGACCGCCGAGGGGATCCGCCTCACCCGGCTCGCACATCGACTCCGGCCTGACGATGCCGAGGTGGTCGGTCTGCTCGCGTTGATGCTGCTCACCGACGCCCGCTCTCAGGCCCGCGTCTCGGCCGACGGTGAGCTGGTGCGGCTCGATGAGCAGGATCGTGGGTCCTGGGACCGAGAGCTGATCGCTGAGGGTCTGCAACTGCTCGGATCACGGGAGGCTGACGAGCCCTCAGGCAGGTACCGCCTGCTCGCGGAGATCAATGCCGTCCACGTCATCGCCCCGCATCCGCGTGACACCGACTGGGCGCGCATCGCGAGCCTCTACTCCCAGCTCGAGGAGATCGACCCGAGTCCACTCGTCACCCTCAACAAGGCCATCGCGATCTCCGAACACGACTCACCCGACCTCGCTCTCACGATCATCGACCGACTCACCGGCACGCTCGACGGCCACCACGCCTTCCACGTCGCCCGCGCGGAACTGCTCCGCGCGACCGGCCGTTCCGCCGACGCCCGAGCGGCCTATGACCGCGCAATCGGTCTGGCCGGGAACACCGCCGAAACCGCTCACCTCATCCGCCGGCGAAATCAGCTCGCACCATCGAATGGAGAACTCTCATGAGCAGCAAGTACCTCGTCATCCACATGTCCGACCCCACCGGCACCGATCTGCCCCGATCCGAGGACCAGGCGATGCTCGAACGCTGGGCTGCCGAGGGCGAAGCGGCGGGACGTCTCGGCGAGGGAGCACCTGTCGCGGGTCCCGAGCAGGCGAAGTCTGTCGTCGTCCGTGACGGCCGAGCCCTGATCACCGACGGTCCGTTCCCAGAGTTCAAGGAGTGGTTCGCCGGCTACGATCTCATCACCGCCGATTCGATCGACGAGGCCGCCGAGTACATGACGAAGCATCCGGTCGCGACCCTCGGCCGCATCTACATCCTGCCGCAGGTGAGACTGCCGTGGGATCAGGAGTGACCGGCAACAGGAACGACGTCAGACGTTGAACCTGAACTCCACCACGTCGCCGTCCTGCATGACGTAGTCCTTGCCCTCGAGCCGGGCCTTGCCCTTGGCGCGGGCCTCGACCACGGAGCCGGTCTCGACGAGGTCCTCGAACGACACGATCTCGGCCTTGATGAAGCCCTTCTCGAAGTCGGTGTGGATGACCCCGGCGGCCTGCGGGGCCTTCCAGCCCTTGCCGATCGTCCAGGCGCGGGCCTCCTTGGGACCCGCCGTGAGGTAGGTCTGCAGACCAAGGGTGTCGAAGCCGATGCGGGCCAGCTGGTCGAGGCCCGACTCGTCCTGTCCGGTCGAGGCGAGCAGCTCGACGGCGTCCTCCGGGTCGAGGTCCTTGAGCTCCGACTCGATCTTCGCGTCGAGGAAGATGGCCTTCGCGGGTGCGACGAGAGCGGCGAGCTCCTCCTTGCGCGCAGCATCCGTCAGCACGCCCTCGTCGACGTTGAAGACGAAGATGACCGGCTTGGCGGTGAGCAGGCCGAGCTCGCGGATCGGGGCGAGGTCGAGGCCGGACGCCGACAGCAGCACGCCGCGCTCGAGGGAGTCCTTAGCGGCGACGGCGGTCTCGAGCACGACGGGCTCGATCTTCTTGCCGCGGACCTCCTTCTCGTAGCGGGCGATGGCCCGCTCGAGCGTCTCGAGGTCGGCGAGCATCAGCTCGGCGTTGATGGTCTCCATGTCGGATGCCGGGTTCACGGCGCCGTCGACGTGGACCACGTCATCGTCGGCGAATCCGCGGACGACCTGGGCGATGGCATCCGCCTCGCGGATGTTCGCGAGGAACTTGTTGCCGAGGCCCTCGCCCTCGCTCGCGCCGCGCACGATGCCGGCGATGTCGACGAACGACACGGCGGCAGGCAGGATGCGCTCGCTGCCGAAGATCTCCGCGAGCTTCTCGAGACGCGGGTCCGGCAGGTTGACCACGCCGACGTTCGGCTCGATCGTCGCGAACGGGTAGTTCGCCGCGAGCACGTCGTTCTTGGTCAGAGCGTTGAAGAGGGTGGACTTGCCGACGTTGGGCAGGCCGACGATCCCGATAGTAAGAGCCACGGGAGACGAGTCTACCGGCGCGGGGGCCGGCGGCTACGCCCGGACGGCGCGGAACGCGTGCGTCACGTAGGGCACGTCGATCGTGGCGTCGCCGTGCAGCCCGAGTCCGTCGAGCAGCGCGTCGATCCCGCTCCGGATCCGTGCCTTCTCCTCGGCGGATGCCGTGATGATGTAGCTGCGCGAGCGCGCCATGCTGTGCAGCTGCTCCCGTGTCATCGGGCGCACCCATTCCCAGGACTCGCGCTCGAGCGGGCCGAACGGCTCTGCGACCACGGGATCGCCCTCTGCGAGCATCGTCTCCGCGTGGCTGCCGTGCATGATCCCGGTGAGGCGTCGCACCCAGTCCACCCGGTCGTCGCGCAGGTTCCAGATCAGCCCGAGCACTCCCCCGCCGGTGACGGCACGGCCGATCTCGGCGGACGCCGCGGTCGGGTCGACCCAGTGCCAGGCCTGGCCGAGGACCACGGCGTCGACGCCCGCGTCCGGCAGCGGCAGCGCCTCGGCGGTGCCGACGAAGGCGGGCACGCCCGGCACCGCCTCCCGCAGCGCGGCGAGCATCGCCGGATCCGGGTCTATCGCGACGACCTCGGCACCAGGCGCCTCGACTAGCACGCGGGTCAGCTTGCCCGTGCCGGCGCCGACGTCGGCGATCCGGTGCGCTCCTGCGGGCATCCGCTCGAGCATCCAGGACACCGCGGCGAAGGGGTAGTCAGGCCGCCCCGCCTCGTAGCTGCCTGCTTCGGCGCCGAACGATCTCGACATGTCCTCGGTCATGTCGCCAGCCTACGGCGAGCCTGCCGGGCGCCCCGCATCGGCGGGGAGAGAGTGGAGAGGTGCCACTGGACTTCACAGCGATCGACTTCGAGACAGCGAACTCCAGCCCGGCATCCGCCTGCTCCGTCGGGCTGGTGCGGGTGCGCGACGGCCGCGTCGTCGCCACCGCCGGCTGGCTGATCCAGCCGCCGGCCGGACACGACGAGTTCCAGGAATGGAATGTGCGGATCCACGGCATCCGCCCCGAGGACGTGCACGGGAGCGACTCGTGGGTCTCGCAGTTCGACCGGCTGTGCGCGTTCGCCGGAGCGGACGTGCTCGTGGCGCACAACGCCGGATTCGACCTCAACGTGCTGCGCCGGGCCTCCGAGGCGACCGGCCTCGACTGCCCGCCCTACCGCTCGCTGTGCAGCCTGCAGGTGGCACGCAAGACCTACGATCTCGACTCGTACCGGCTGCCCAAGGCCGCGGCGGCCGCCGGCTTCGCGGAGTTCTCGCACCACGACGCTCTCGCCGATGCCCGCGCCTGCGCGCAGATCGTCATCGACGCGGCGCACCGGGCGGGGGCCGCCGACGTCTTCGCCCTCGCGATGGCGCTCGGTCTGAGGGTCACGGAGCCCGCCGTCGCGGCCCCGGAGCGCGCCGTCGCCTGATCCGTCCTGCGCGGGGCGCGGACCGATGTCGGATGCTGCGGGCATGATGTGCAGCATGGATGCTCTCACGATCGTTCTCCTGCTCGTCGCCCTCGCCACAGGTGCGGCGGCCGGGTGGTTCGCGCGCTCGGCGCGCGGCGCGGCGGGGCACGCACGCCTCGAAGCGGAGCTCGCCGCGGCCCGCGACGACCGCGACCGGCAGTACGACCTCTACCGCGACGCCGTGGAGCACGCCCGCCAGGAGCAGCGTGCCGAGGCGCAGCGGATGCAGCAGCAGAACGCCGTGCTCACGGCTCTCGCGCCGGTGCGCGAGAGCCTGCAGCAGATGCAGACCAAGGTCACCGCGATCGAGCAGGAGCGACACGCGCAGCTCGGCTCCCTCGCCGAGCAGCTGCGACGCGCCCAGGAATCCGACGAGGCGCTCCGCGCCACCACCGAGTCGCTCGCCGGGGCGTTGAGATCCACGGCCACGCGCGGCGTCTGGGGCGAGACGCAGCTGAGACGCGTCGTCGAGGCCGCCGGGCTCACCCGGCACGTGGACTTCGACCTGCAGACGACGATCTCCTCCGACCGCGGAGCAGGGCGACCCGACATGGTGATCCGTCTCGCCGGAGGCGCGTCGATCCCCGTCGACGCGAAGGTGCCGCTCGACGCCTATCTGCAGGCTTCGGCGCTGCCCGCCGGCGACGCCCACGAGGCCGAGCGACGCGCGCACATGCAGAAGCACGTCAAGGCGGTGCGCGCGCACGTCGACGTGCTGTCCAAGAAGGCGTACTGGTCCGGGCTCGACGCGAGCCCCGAGTTCGTGATCTGCTTCCTGCCCAGCGAGTCGCTGCTCTCCGCCGCGATCGACGAGGATCCGGCGCTGCTCGACTATGCGTTCAGCCGCCGGGTCGCCCTGGCGTCGCCGGTGAACCTGTGGGCGGTGCTGAAGACCGTGGCGTACACCTGGACGCAGCAGGAGGTGTCGACCGAGGCGAAGGCGCTGCTGGCGCTCGGCACGCAGCTGTACGAGCGCCTCGGAGTGCTCGCGGGGCATGCCGACGACCTGCGCAAGGCGCTCGAGCGCACGGTGGACAGCTACAACCGGTTCGCCGGATCTCTCGAGAGCCGCGTGCTCGTGACGGCGCGTCAGTTCCCCGGGATCGACTCATCGGCGCTCGACGCCGAGCCGCGCACGATCGATGCGTCCTCGCGGCGCTTCACCGCCGCCGAGCTCGTGACGGATCCGGCCGGCGATCTCGCCGACGACGCGCCCCGCACGGGCGTCGCCGATCCCGAGCATGCAGCTCCCGTGCGCGCCGAGATCGGCGACATCCGCAACCGGATCGACGGGGCCTGAACCGGCCCCGGAGACAGAGCGCCGTCAGGCGACGCCGGGCACGCCCGACAGCAGCAGGATCACGAGGCCGCTGGTGGCGAGGAAGGCGCCGATCATCCACCACGCGCTGAGCTCGTGGCCCTCGTCGCGGCGCTTGCGGAACAGCACGTCCGCACGGCGGGCGGGGTCGACCGGATGCGCGACCGGAGCGGGTGCCGCCGGAGCGAGGACTGCCGCGTCGACCTCGTCGGCGCTGACCCGCAGGATGCGACCGGTGTTCGTGGTGACGATCTTGGTCTTGCCGGCCTTGGGGCCGTCCGCCTGCTGCGTTGTCATGTGCTCGCCTCCTGTGTCTGCGGTGCCGTGCGGCCCGTCGACGGTGAGAAACCCAGAGACAATTGTGACACGGGGCGCGCCGAACCCCGGGCTCGGCGCTCGCGGGCACGGTTCCGTCTCGGTAACGATGCCGTGCGCCGTCAGGACGCGATGCGGGTCAGAGCCACTTCGAGACGAGGTGCTCCGAGGCGATCCGGCGCAGCGTTCCGGAGGCTCCGCGCAGCACCACGCTCTCGGTGTAGATGTACCCGGCCTCGCGGCGCACACCGGCGACGAGCTGCCCGTCGGTGACGCCCGTCGCGACGAAGATCGTGTTGTCGCCCTTGACCAGGTCGTCGGCCTCGTAGATCTTGTCCATGTCGAGACCCGCGTCGACGCCGCGCTGGCGCTCGTCGTCGTCACGCGGCCACAGCCGGCCTTGGATGTGACCGCCGAGCGCCTTGATCGCGCACGCGGTGACGATGCCCTCGGGGCTCCCCCCGACGCCGACGCACATGTCGGTGCGGGCGCCATGACGGGCTGCGTTGATGCCGCCGGCCACGTCGCCGTCGCTCATCAGCCGCGTTCCGGCCCCGGCGTCCCTGATCTCCTGGATGAGCTGCTCGTGCCGGGGACGGTTGAGCACCGAGACGACGATCTCGTCGACCGGCTTGCCCAGAGCCGCGGCGAGCCGCCGGATGTTCTCCCCGATGGGCAGGCGGATGTCGACCACTCCCACCCCGGCGGGGCCGGTGACGAGCTTGTCCATGTAGAAGACGCTGGAGGCGTCGAGCATCGTGCCCCGATCGGACACGGCGATCACCGAGAGGGCGTTCTGCCGACCGGCCGCGGTGAGCGAGGTGCCGTCGATCGGGTCGACCGCGATGTCGCAGAGCGGCCCGGTGCCGGTGCCGACCACCTCGCCGTTGAACAGCATCGGGGCGTTGTCCTTCTCCCCCTCGCCGATCACGACGCGTCCCTGGAAGGCGACCGTGCCGAGGAAGGCGCGCATGGCGTCGACCGCCGCGCCGTCCGCGGCCTCCTTCGCGCCGCGGCCGATGAACGGCACCGCGCGGATCGCAGCCGCCTCGGTCGCACGCACCAACTCCATCGCGAGGTTGCGGTCGGGACGGAGGGGGCTCAGATCAGCAGTCAGACTCACCATGCGGCAACAGTAGCCAGATCTTCGCGTTCCGCGCGCCGCTTTTCCCGATTTTCCGACGAAGGAATCACGATTCTTAACACCACAGCATGCCGGTGCTCATCGGATCGTCACTCCGACGGCATCCGTTCGCACGCCCCGATAGAGTGACTGCTGTCCCGGCTTCACCTATCGCAGGAGTTCTCATGCCCGTCGCCACCCCGGATCAGTACGCCGAAATGCTCGACCGCGCGAAGGCCGGCGGCTTCGCGTACCCCGCATTCAACGTCTCCAGCTCGCAGACCATCAACGCCGTCCTCCAGGGGCTCACCGAGGCCGGTTCCGACGGCATCATCCAGGTGACGACCGGCGGCGCCGACTACTTCGCCGGCCACACCGTCAAGGCCCGCGCGACCGGCGCCCTCGCCTTCGCCCGCTTCGCCACCGAGGTCGCCAAGAACTACCCGGTGACCGTGGCGCTGCACACCGACCACTGCCCGAAGGACGCTCTCGCCGGCTTCGTCGAGCCGCTCATCGCCGCCAGCGAGGAAGAGGTCAAGGCCGGTCGCAACCCGATCTTCCAGTCGCACATGTGGGACGGCTCCGCCGTGCCGCTCGCGGAGAACATCGAGATCGCCAAGGATCTCCTCCCCCGCATGAAGAACATCAACGCCATCCTCGAGGTCGAGATCGGCGTCGTCGGCGGCGAGGAGGACGGCGTGCAGCACGAGGGCTCGAACGAGGCCCTCTACACGACCTTCGCCGACGTCGACCAGGCCGTGCAGGCGCTGGGCCTCGGCGAGCAGGGCCGCTACATCGCCGCCCTCACCTTCGGCAACGTCCACGGCGTCTACAAGCCGGGCGGCGTGAAGCTGCGTCCCGAGCTGCTCGGCGAGATCCAGGCCGAGGTCGCGGCGAAGTACGGCACGGGCCCGAAGCCGCTCGACCTCGTCTTCCACGGCGGCTCGGGCTCGACCGACGAGGAGATCGCCCTCGCGGTCGCGAACGGCGTCATCAAGATGAACATCGACACCGACACGCAGTACGCGTACACGCGCGCGATCGCCGACTACATGTTCAAGAACTACGACGGCGTGCTCAAGGTCGACGGCGAGGTCGGCAACAAGAAGCAGTACGACCCGCGCGCCTGGGGCAAGATCGCGGAGACCGCGATGGCGGCCCGCGTCGTCGAGTCCACCCGCCAGCTCGGCTCCTACGGCCAGTCGAAGAGCTGACGACCCGCACGCATGCGGATGCCCCGGCCCGAGCGGTCGGGGCATCCGCATTCGTGCACGACCCGTGTGTTCGCACGCGCTGCTGCCGGCCGTGCCGGCTGGACGGCTGACGTGAAACGCAAAGGACGTGGTACGCCGAGATGGATTCGTTCGAGAAGCTGATCACCCCCTGGGCGGGGCCGTGGACGGCCCTCATCCTCGTCGTCGTCGCGCTCGCCGTCTGGGCGCTCAACCGGATCCCGGGCTGGCTCGCAAGCCGCACCGGGGCCGTCCGAGGCTCCCCGTCGTCCGCGAGGTACTGGCGTGCCCGTTTCACCGAAGCGCTCGCGCAGCACGACAAAGAGGTCGGCGACCTCGAGCGCGATCAGCTGGCAGCCCGCGTCACGGAGGCGCGGATCATGGTGGAGGCGCACGAGGCGACACGGCGCGTCGGCATGGGCGGCATCGCGCCGTTCTGGACCCTCGTGATCTTCTTCGCCCTCGCGGCGGCGATCACCGGGACGGCGGCCATCGTGAAGGGATCCTGGCCGGCCGCGGTGACGGGGCTGGCCTTCACGGTCCTCATGATCGGCGCCGAGATCCTCGCCCTGCTTCTCACATCGGCGTCGCACGAGCGGTTCAACGTCCTGGTCGCGGCCGGGCGCTTCGGTCGCAGCGACCTGGTCCGCGAGGACCCGTGGCGCGTGCTGCGGGAGTACGACTATGCCGCCGCGCGCGCCGGTCGTCGCGAGCGTCTGAAGGCCCGGGCAGCGGCCGACAGGGAGGCCAGCACGCGCTGGACGCGATTCGAGAGGTCGATGCTGGGCGTCAGCGCCTATCAGAACGGCATCGGCATCGCGGCGTCGGAGATCTGGTCGCCCCTCGCGTCCTCGGATCCCGATGGGTCCTCCGCACCCGAGACCCCCGGTTCGAGCGGCGGCTGACGGCCGCGCGCCCTTTCCCGCGGGACTCCGGCGCAGCTCAGGGCCCGGTGTAGATGTCGAGGATGCTGGGCGCGCCGTCCGGCCGGTGCAGCACGACGATCTCATCGCCCGCCTGCACCTTCCCGTTCTTGACGACGCGGAGGTAGGGTCCGAGCCGCCGCGCCTGCGAGAACCGCTTCACCCAGCCCCTCTCGGCGTCTCCGCCGACGCGCCGGGCGAAGGTCTGGCACGGCGTTCGCGGCATCGTGACCTCGACGATCACGCTCGCCCCGATCCGCCACTGCTCGCCCACGAGCGCCGCGTTCACGTCGATCCCGTCGACGCGCAGGTTCTCACCGAACCAGCCGGGAGGCGTCGGGCGGCCCAGCTCGGCCGACCAGTAGGCGGCGTCCGCTTCGGAGTAGGCGTACAGCGCCTTGTCGAGGCCGCCGTGGTGCTTGCGATCGGCCTGCACGTCGGCGTAGACCCCGTAGGCGCCGATCTTCACAGGCCCATCGACCGGGCGCTTGTCGATCGCGGTCACGCCGACCGTGCCGGCGTCGGGCAGCAGCTGGTGCACGGCGCACACCGCCGTGAGCCTGCTCACGAGCCCGCCTTGCCGATGTACTCGATGAACGCCGGATCCCCCATCATCGGGATCATCACGCAGATCGACGTGAGGATCGATGTGACCATGGCGCCGACGAGAGGCACCCACCAGGTGATCCGGCCGCGACGCAGCCGTCGCACCGACAGCACCGCGGTGAGGGTCCAGCCGACGGCGAGCACGATCGCGGCGATCGTGCCCCACAGCCTGCCCTGGGCGTAGTCGGTGAACTCGCCGTCGATCCCGAGGATCTTCATGGCCTCGTTCAGGACCGCGGGCAGGTCGAGGTACGACATCCCCGTGGTCACGACGTTGAAGAGGCCGTAGGCCAGCAGAGCGATCGTCGCGATGCGATCCGCAGAGCTCCGCGGGGCGGATGCCGGAACGGCATCCGGGGCCTTCTCGATCGGCTCCGGTGCGGGCATCTCGCTCACCGGCGGCAGTCCCGCGGCGATGCGCTGCTCCTCCGGGGTCGCGAGTTCGCCGTACCGGGGCCCTTGATCGGTCATCACGCCATGCTAACGGCCTCACCTCAGCGCGGCTCACAGCGAGGCCCGAACCGACAGCGGCCCCGGCGGAGCTGAGCTCCTCGGGGCCGCGGACTCGGAGCGCTGGGGACGCCCGTCATCCGAAGTTGATCGCAGGACGCTGGGGACGTCGCTGCGGCCGGTAGCGTCACTATGCGGACGACTACTGATCCGATCCTACGGAAGCGGCGTGATCGCGCACCATACGCAGGTTTCAGATAGTGAAGAGCGCCCCGGATCACCCTCCCCGCGCGATCGAGGTCGGATCGGCTCAGATCGGGGACCGGCCGAGCCGCGCCGCGCCGAGCTGGAGCGACAGCCGGCTGGCGACCCCGCGCAGCTGACGCGCGATCTCCTCGGGCTGAGCCGCCTGGTGCCCGGTGGGTATCGAGACGGCGAGCGATGCGGTCAGGCCGGGGGCGATGACCGGCACCGCGATGCAGGTGTGGCCGATCGCGTACTCCTCGCGGTCGAGGGTCCAGCCCGCCCCGTGCTCGAGCTGGCTCAGCAGGGCGCGGCGATCGCTGATCGTGTGCGGTGTCAGCTCGCCGAGCGGATGCCGGGAGAGGTAGTCGAGGCGGTCCTCGCGCGGCAGGTCGGCGAGGATCCGCTTGCCCAGCGCGGTGGCGTGGGCGCTGTCCTGCAGTCCCACCCACAGCTCGACGCGGGGGCTGCGTCGCGCGTCGACGATGTCGACGAGATGCACCTCGCCGTCGGCGAAGCGGGAGAGATACGCCGTCACGCCGGTCATGTCGGTGACGGCGTTCAGCGCCTCCCGCACGCGGGCGACGAAGACGCCGGGGCCGTCCGGCGCCCCGGTGAAGCCGGGGAAGCGGGATCCCAGCACGACGCCGTCCGGCTCGCTCTGCAGATATCCCTCGTGCACGAGGGTGCGGACGAGGTTGTACGTGGTGCCCGGCGTGAGCCCCGTCGTCGCGGCGAGCGCCTTGACGGGCAGGGGACGCGACGCGTTCGCGACGATGTCGACCAGCGACAGCGCACGCTGCACCGATCCGATCAGAGTCTGCTCTCGCCCTGGGCTCGTCATCGGTCCTCCCGGCAGGATCCTAGCCGACCCGCCGTGCGTGCACGCGGAGGAGTCAGCGCTCGGCTCCTCCTGCGACGCGGCCGCCGAGAGCGCGCGCGTCGCGCTGCCCCGCAGCATCCTGCCGCAGCTCCTTCGGCAGGGAGAACATGAGGTCCTCCTCGGCCGTGCGGACCTCTTCGACGTCGTGGTAGCCGGCCCCGTCCAGGGCGTCGAGCACCTCGCGGACGAGCACCTCGGGCACGGATGCTCCGCTGGTGACCCCGACCGTGGCCACGCCGTCGAGCCACTCCTGCTTGACCTCTTCCGCGTAGTCGACCCGGTACGCCGCCTTCGCGCCGTGCTCGAGGGCGACCTCGACGAGGCGCACGCTGTTCGACGAGTTCGAGGAGCCGACCACGATCACGAGCTCCGCCTGCGCGGCCACCTTCTTGATCGCGACCTGACGGTTCTGCGTCGCGTAGCAGATGTCGTCGGACGGCGGATTGTGCAGCTCGGGGAACCGGGTGCGCAGGCGGTTGACCGTCTCCATGGTCTCGTCCACCGAGAGCGTGGTCTGCGACAGCCAGACGACCTTGGACGGGTCCTTGACCCGCACGGTGTCGGCCTCGTCCGGCGAGTTCACGATCGTGACGTGCTGGGGGGCCTCCCCCGCCGTGCCTTCGACCTCTTCGTGCCCCTCGTGCCCGATCAGCAGGATCTCGTAGTCGTCGCGCGCGAAGCGCACGGCCTCGCGATGCACCTTCGTCACCAGCGGGCAGGTCGCGTCGATAGCGTGCAGACCGCGCACGGATGCCGCGTCGACCACGGCCGGAGAGACGCCGTGCGCGCTGAACACCACGTGCGCACCCTCGGGGACCTCGTCGACCTCGTCGACGAAGATGGCCCCCTTCGCCTCGAGCTCGGTGACGACGTGGATGTTGTGCACGATCTGCTTGCGCACGTACACGGGCGTGCCGTAGCGCTCCAGCGCCTTCTCGACCGCGACCACTGCGCGGTCGACCCCGGCGCAGTATCCGCGGGGAGCCGCAAGCAGAACCCGCTTGTGTCCGACGACCGGGTTATCCTGAAGCCGCCCGGACGCCGCACGCACTCGTGGGACACGCGGAGAAGGCAGATGAACGGCAGTCGAAGTCACCCTGGGATTCTACCGCCGCCAAGCTGGACGGAGCCGGGTAGAGACGGGAGCACATGACGGTCTTCGAAGCCGAGACGACGCCGGGCGAGACGCCACCGGCCGACGCCGTGGCCCCCCGCGACTCGACGGCGGACGCGCCGACCTCGGTCGCCCGCCTGAACGCGACCATCCGCGACTTCGTCGCCCGCTGGAACACGGTCTGGGTCGAGGGCGAGATCACCTCGTGGAACGTGCGCGCCGGCAACGTGTTCGCCCGTCTCAAGGACACGCGCTCCGATGCGCACATCTCGATCCGGATCTGGTCGAGCGTGCGTGCGCGCATCCCGGACGACCTCGGCGTGGGCGACCACGTGGTCGCCGCCGTGAAATCCGACTACTTCGTCAAGAGCGGCGACTTCAGCTTCGCGGTCTCCGCCATGAAGCACGTCGGGCTCGGCGATCAGCTCGAACGGCTCGAGCGGCTGCGCGCGCAGCTGCGCCAGGAGGGCCTGTTCGACCCCGCCCGCAAGAAGCGGCTGCCGTTCCTGCCGCACGTGATCGGCCTGATCACGGGTGAGAGATCGGATGCCGAGAAGGACGTGCACCGCAACGCCGAGCTGCGCTGGCCGCAGGTGCGCTTCCGCACCGAGTACGCGGCCGTCCAGGGCGACCGCTGCGTCCCCGACACCCTGGCCGCGCTCGCCCGTCTCGACGCGGATCCCGAGGTCGACGTGATCATCATCGCCCGCGGCGGCGGCGACCCGCAGACCCTCCTCGGGTTCAGCGACGAGCGTCTCGTGCGCGCCGTGGCCGCGGCATCCACCCCGATCGTCAGCGCCATCGGGCACGAGAACGACCATCCGCTCCTCGACGACGTCGCCGACCTGCGCGCCTCGACGCCGACCGACGCCGCCAAGCGCGTCGTCCCCGACGTCGGGGAGCAGCGCGCGCTGATCGCCCAGCTGCGCTCACGTGCCACCACCCGCCTGACCCAGCGCGTCGGCCACGACATCGCCCAGCTGGAGCAGCTGCGCTCACGGCCCGCCCTGCGCTCCCCCGATCCGATCATCGACTCGCGAGCGCAGGAGCTGTGGCTGCTGCTGTCGCGCGGCCGCGACACCGTCACGAGGCAGCTCGACGCCGCAGCCCGCACGACCAGCGAGCTGCGCGCCTCGCTGCGGGCGCTGTCGCCCGCGGCGACGCTCGCCCGGGGCTATGCGATCGCCCATCTCGACGGCGGCGTGATCCTGCGCGATGCCGCAGACGCCCCCGCGGGCACCGCGCTGACGATCACCGTCGACCGCGGCTCGCTCGCGGCGGTCTCCGACGGCGAGGTGTCGGAGGGCCGCTGACCGCCCTCGGCACCGGGTCGACCGTGCCGGTCCGGGGGCCGACACGCCAGATCGGTGGACGAAACGGGGTCTTCCGTCCGACAACTGGCGTGTCGGCCCCCGAAGCGCGCGCGGGAGGGCGGCCCGGCCCGGCGGACGCCTCGCGCGCCACGCCGTAGGATGGAGGAGTGAGCGCGCAGAACGACACCCCGGTTGAGACGCTGTCGTTCGAGGCCGCTCGCGACGAGCTCGTGCGGGTCGTCGCCGAGCTCGAGCAGGGGGCTCCGACCCTGGAGCAGTCCCTGGCGCTCTGGGAACGCGGCGAGGCGCTGGCGGCACGCTGCGAGGAGTGGCTGCTCGGCGCGAAGCGCCGCCTCGACGCCGCACGCTCCGCAGCATCCGAAGAGGACGAATCGTGAACAAGCCCGCCCCGATCGTCGCCGAGCTGGGACGTCCGGAGACGCCCGAGGAGACCGCCGCGCGCAAGGCCGAGTCCAGCCGTGCGTACCGCTCCAGCCAGAACGTGCGCAGCCTCGTCGCCGCCCTGATCGCGACGCTCGCGGTTCTGGTGGTCATCGTCTTCGCCGTGCCGCGCGGGGAGCCGGCATCCGCTCCGCACGTCGACCTGCCCGGCATCGCGGCCGACGTCGAGTCCACCATGGACCGTCCCGTGATCGTGCCCGATCTCGGCACCTTCTGGCGCGTCAACGCGGCCGAGCTCACCAGCGGATCGACCGTGGTGTGGGACGTCACCCTCGCCCCCAAGGACGAGGACGAGCGCGGATTCATCAGGCTCGCCCAGGCGTTCGACGCCGACTCGTCGTGGGCGCCGCAGCGACTGAACGGCGTCGCCCCCACCGACACCGTCACGATCGACGGTCGCGAATGGGACGTCTACAAGCCCGGCGACGCCGGAGCGAAGCAGAACGTCACCTACGCGATCGGCACGCAGGCCGGGGCGGACTACGTGCTGCTCTACGGATCGCGGTCCGCCGAGTCCGCCGCGGAGCTCGCCTCGTCTCTCACACCGCAGATCGATTCCCTTTCGGAGGCATCATGACCCAGGTTCTCACTCCCGCAGCGGCATGGCAGCAGATGCAGGAGGGCAATCGTCGATTCGTCGCCGATGAACCGCGTCATCCCAATCAGGACGTGGCACGCCGCAAGGACCTGGCCTCTTCGCAGAACCCGGTGGCCACGCTGTTCGGATGCTCCGACTCCCGCCTCGCCGCCGAGATCATCTTCGACCTGGGCCTGGGCGACCTGTTCGTCGTCCGCAACGCCGGCCAGGTCATCGGCGAGTCGATCGTCGCGAGCCTCGAGTACGCCGTCGCGGTGCTGAACGTGCCGCTGATCGTCGTGCTCGCACACGACTCCTGCGGTGCGGTGCGCGCCGCGATCGACGGGACGGCGATCGACGCCGCCCCCCTCCCCCCGCACATCTGGAAGCTCGTCGCCCCGATCGTCCCGGCCGCCCGCAAGGTGCTCGTCGAGAGCGGCGGCACCACGGTCGCGGACATCGACTCCGAGCTCGTGGGCCGCGAGCACCTCCGCAACACCGTCGGCGATCTCCTGCAGTCGTCCGAGCTGATCGCGAACGCGGTCGCCGAGGGACGCCTGGGCATCGTCGGCGCCAACTACCGCCTGGCCGAGGGCACCGCCGTGCCCGTGATCACCGTCGGCCTCGACTGACCCCCGATGCACCACCAGACACACACCCAGGGGAACGACCCCGGAACCGAGGAGGGTTCGGAATGACCGACATCCACCAGCCCAGCGGCGACTCGCAGGGCTACCGCATCGAGCACGACACCATGGGCGAGGTGCGGGTGCCCGTGAACGCTCTCTACGGCGCGCAGACCCAGCGTGCGGTCGAGAACTTCCCGATCTCGGGCAAGGGGCTCGAGTCTGCGCAGATCGCCGCGCTCGCGCGCATCAAGAAGGCCGCTGCGCTCGCGAACAAGGAGCTCGGCACCCTCGACGGCGCGATCGCGGACGCGATCGCCCAGGCAGCGGATGCCGTGGCCTCGGGAGCGCACGACGGCGAGTTCCCGGTCGACACGTACCAGACGGGCTCCGGCACGTCCTCGAACATGAACATGAACGAGGTGCTCGCGACCCTCGCGACCCGCATCCTCGGCGCCACCGTGCACCCGAACGACCATGTGAACGCCTCGCAGTCGTCGAACGACGTGTTCCCGACCTCGGTGCACATCGCCGTCACCCAGGCGCTCATCGACACGCTCATCCCCGCCCTCGACCACCTCGCCGTCGCCCTCGAGGCGAAGGCCGAGCTGTGGAAGGACGCGGTCAAGTCCGGCCGCACCCACCTCATGGACGCCACGCCCGTCACCCTCGGCCAGGAGTTCGGCGGGTACGCGCGCCAGATCCGCCTGGGCATCGAGCGCGTGCAGTCCGCGCTCCCCCGCGTCGCCGAGGTCCCCCTGGGCGGCACCGCGGTCGGCACCGGCATCAACACGCCCCTCGGCTTCCCGCAGAAGGTGATCGCGCTGCTCGCGGCCGAGACCGAGCTGCCCATCACCGAGGCCAATGACCACTTCGAGGCTCAGGCCAACCGCGACGGCCTCGTCGAGGCCTCCGGCGCCCTGCGCACCATCGCCGTCTCGCTGACGAAGATCAACAATGACCTGCGCTGGATGGGTTCGGGCCCCAACACGGGTCTCGGCGAGCTGCACATCCCCGACCTGCAGCCGGGCTCCTCGATCATGCCCGGAAAGGTCAACCCGGTCGTCCCTGAGGCCGTGCTCATGGTGTGCGCGCGTGTGATCGGCAACGATGCGACGGTGGCGTGGGCCGGAGCATCCGGCGCGTTCGAGCTGAACGTCGCGATCCCCGTGATGGGCACGGCGCTGCTCGAGTCGATCCGTCTGCTCGCGAACGCCTCGCGCGTGCTGGCCGACAAGACGATCGACGGCCTGCAGGCCAACGTCGAGCGGGCTGCTGCCTTCGCGGGCATGAGCCCGTCGATCGTCACCCCGCTGAACAAGCTCATCGGCTACGAGGCCGCCGCGAAGATCGCCAAGCACGCGGTCGCAAAGGGCATCACGGTGCGGGATGCCGTGATCGACCTCGGCTACGTCGAGCGCGGGGACCTGACCCTGGAGCAGCTGGACGAGAAGCTCGACCTGCTGTCCATGACGCACGCCGGCTGATGCCCCGGCCCGCGGGGTGAGTCCCGCGTCGGCGTTCCACTTCGGGGGCCGACACGCCAGATCGGTGGACGAGAACACGGTTTCCGTCCGACATCTGGCGTGTCGGCCCCCGTTTGTGTCGCCCTGCACATCGGCGCGCAGCAGACGGGTTGTCCACCGTTCCCGTCGGATGCGGGGAACGGCGGATGCAGGCGCAGAGCGCGCACCGCACGATGAGGTCCATGCTCGATCCTCGAACGGTCCTCGTGTCCCTCGGCAGCGTCGCTCGCGGCACCACGCTGCAGGCCCACGGCATAAGCCGGCCGCGGCTGTCCCGAGCCGTTCGCGAAGGCGATGTGGAGAGGCTTCGCCCCGGAGTGTTCGGCACGACAACCCTGCACGCCGAGGTCCGCGCCGCCACGCAGCACGGCGGTGCGCTCACCTGCTCGGTGGCGCTCCGGAAGCACGGCATCTGGGTGATGGACGACGATCTCCGGCCGCATGTCTGGGTGGGGCGCCGCGGGCGCCGTTTCGCGCACCGCGGATGCCTGTGCACGAGTCACTACTTCCGCGGCGAGGTGCCGCTCGGCGTCGTCGACGTGGAGACCGCGCTCGTCCACCTGCACCATTGCGAAGGCGACGAGTCGTTCTTCGCCTCGCTGGAGTCGGCGTTGAACCTGCGCAAGGTGAGTCGCGCAGCCCTTCAGCGAATACGGCGAGCGCTGCCGGCATCCGCTCGCTGGCTCGTCGATCTCGCGCGCACCGATGCGCAGAGCGGGCTGGAGTCGCTCCTGCGACTGCGTCTGCACATCATCGGAATCGTGCTGGCCACCCAGGTGCACATCCCCCATGTCGGTCGCGTCGACTTCGTCGTCGGAGACCGGCTGATCATCGAGGTCGACGGCAAGGAGAACCACGCAGGCGGAGACAGGCGCCATGCCGACATGGTCAGGGATGCCGCGGCATCCCGGCTGGGGTACGAGACCCTCCGATTCACCTACGCCCAGATCATCCACGACTGGCCGGCGGTGCAGGCCGCGATTCTGGCCGCGATGCGCCGCCTCCGAGACCACGGCTGACCACAGCCGGGGGCCGACACGCCAGATCGGTGGACGAGAACACGGTTTCCGTCCGACATCTGGCGTGTCGGCCCCCAGGGGTGACGCCGAATCAGCTGAGCTCTGAGCCCTCCAGCAGCTCCGTGACGAGGGCCGCGATCGCCGAGCGCTCGGAGCGCGTGAGCGTGACGTGCGCGAACAGGTCGTGGCCCTTCAGCGTCTCGATGACGCTGGCGATGCCGTCGTGCCGGCCGACACGGAGGTTGTCGCGCTGCCCCACGTCGTGCGTGAGCACCACCCGCGAGTTCTGCCCCATGCGGCTGAGCACCGTCAGCAGCACGTTGCGCTCCAGCGACTGGGCCTCGTCGACGATCACGAACGCGTCGTGCAGGGAGCGCCCGCGGATGTGCGTGAGCGGCAGCACCTCCAGCAGCCCGCGCTCCACGACCTCCTCCATGACGTTGCCGGAGACGACGGAGCCGAGGGTGTCGAACACCGCCTGACCCCACGGCCCCATCTTCTCGTCCCGATCGCCGGGAAGGTAGCCGAGGTCCTGACCGCCGACCGCGAACAGCGGACGGAAGACGATGATCTTCTTCTGCTGCTGGCGCTCGAGGACCGCCTCGAGCCCGGCGCACAGCGCCAGAGCCGACTTGCCCGTCCCCGCTCGGCCGCCCAGCGACACGATCCCGATCTCGGGGTCGAGCAGCAGGTCGATCGCGATCCGCTGCTCGGCGGACCTGCCGTGCATGCCGAAGATCTCCCGGTCGCCCCGCACGAGCCGGTACTCGCCGTCTCCGGTGACTCTGCCCAGCGCCGATCCGCGCTCGGAGTGGATGATGAGACCGGTGTTCGCCGGCAGCCCGCGCGCGTCCTCGCTGAGGCCGACCTCGCTCTCGTACAGATCGCTGATCTCGTCGCCGGAGAGGTCGAGCGTCGTGATCCCGGTCCAGCCGGAATCGACCGCCTGCTCGGCGAGGTACTCCTCGGCGCGCAGTCCCAGCGAGGCCGCCTTCACGCGCATCGGCAGGTCCTTCGAGACGATCGTCACATCCTGGCCGTCCTCGGCGAGGTGCATGGCCACCGACAGGATCCGACTGTCGTTGTCGCTCAGGCGGATGCCGACGGGAAGGACCGAGGTGTCGGCGTTCGCGAGCTCCACCCTCAGGGTGCCGCCGTCACCGACCTCCACCGGGAAGTCGAGGCGGCCGTGCTCGACCCGCAGGTCGTCGAGGTGCCGCAGCGCCTGACGTGCGAAGTAGCCGATCTCGGGGTCGTTGCGCTTGCCCTCGAGCTCGCTGATCACGACGACCGGGAGCACCACCGAGTGCTCCGCGAATCGGAAGAAAGCCTGCGGGTCGCTCAGCAGCACGGACGTGTCGAGCACGTAGGTGCGGAGGTCCTGATCAGGGCCGGCCGAGGAGGCCTGTCGCGGCGTCTTGCGGGTGGACTGCTGCTGCGCGGTGCTGCTGGTCTGCTGCGCTGTACGTGAGGTCACGACCACTCCCGACCCGGGGATTCCCGGTTGTTCCATCGAGCCGACCAGGGGTCACGAGTCGCGAACCTGGAGGCCGACCCGACCGGGCGCCTTGCCCGATGCCTAGAAGCTACGACCACCCGCCGGCTTAACGACGGCTCGACACGCCGCGATTCGTTACGCGCTGATGAACGTCTCGTTGCCGGACGAAGCGGCCGCCTCGTCGAGGAGCCGCCGGTCTCGACGTCGACCGAGGTCGGGCGGACGTCGAGGGCGCTCAGCGTCCGAAGCGCCGATCGCGATCGGCGTAATCGCGGATCGCACGCAGGAAGTCGACCTGGCGCAGGTCCGGCCCGAGCGCCTCGACGAAGTAGAACTCGCTGTGCGCGCTCTGCCAGAGCAGGAAGTCGCTGAGGCGCTGCTCGCCGCTCGTGCGGATGACGAGGTCGGGATCGGGCTGACCGCCGGTGTACAGATGCTCGCCGATCATCTCGGGGGTCAGGTGCGCCGCGAGGTCCTCCATGGTGCCTCCGGACGCCTCGTGCGCCGTGATGATGCTGCGCACGGCGTCGACGATCTCGTTGCGCCCACCGTAGCCGGCGGCGAGGTTCACGTGGAGTCCCGTGTGGTCGCGCGTGCGCTCCTCGGCATCCGCCAGCACCTTCGCGAGCTCGGCAGGCAGGATGTCGCTGCGGCCGACGTGCTTGACCCGCCAGTTGCCCTCTCGCGAGAGGGCGTCCGCCAGCTCGGCGATGATCTCGATGAGGTCGGCGAGCTCGGCCGAGTCGCGCTTTCGCAGGTTGTCGCTGGAGAGCAGATAGAGGGAGACGACGCGGATGCCGAGCTCGTCGCACCAGCCCAGGAACTCCCTCATCTTGGCCGCCCCGGCGCGGTGTCCTTCGGCGGGAGTCGCGTAGCCGAGCTGCCGTGCCCACCGCCGGTTGCCGTCGATCATCATGGCGACGTGGCCGGGCATGGTCGCCGGATCCAGGTGCCGACGCAGCCGGCTGCTGTAGAGCCGATACAGCGGTCCGCGCCCCTGGCTCTCCCGTGACATCACCTCCCTACGCTACCGCGCCCAGGCCCCGCGTTCCGGTGCGGACGCTGAGGAAATGTACGGCTGACGGCATGGGCCGCGGCCTAGAGTGAGCACGTGAGCACTCCCGACTCCTCGCCGCCCGATCTCCCTCAGCTGCCGCTGCTCGACGCGGCCGCGAAAGACGCGGCCGTGGACATCAAGCCGACCTGGCGGGGATGGATCCACGCCGGCACCTTCCCCGTCGCGATCGCCGCAGGCGTTCTGCTCATCGTCTTCGCGCACGGAGGCGCCGCCAAGGCCGCAGCCGCGGTGTTCATGGCCACCTCGCTGCTCCTGTTCGGCAACTCGGCCGTGTACCACCGCTTCGACTGGGGGCCGAGGGTCAAGGTCGTCCTCAAGAGGATCGACCACGCGAACATCCTGCTGCTCATCGCCGGCACGTACACGCCGCTCGCGGTGCTCGCGCTCCCCCCGGAGAAGGGGCTCCTGCTGCTGATCCTGGTGTGGAGCGGCGCGATCCTCGGCATCCTCTTCCGGGTCTTCTGGATCCATGCGCCGCGCTGGCTCTACGTCGCCCTCTACCTGCTGCTCGGCTGGGCCGCGGTGATGTACATCGTCGACCTGATGAACGCCAACCTCGCGATGATGGTGCTCGTGATCGTGGGCGGGCTGCTCTACACCGGCGGAGCGATCGTCTACGCGCTGAAGAAGCCCAACCCGTGGCCCGGCCACTTCGGGTTCCACGAGATCTTCCACGTGTGCACGGTGCTCGCGTTCCTGTGCCACTGGACGGCGTGCCTGCTCATCGCACTGGCGCCGTTGAGCCCCTCGCTCGGGGCCTGAGCGCTCAGCCCTTCGGCAGCGGGTCCTCGTCGCCCTCGTCTGCGATCGGGTGGCCGGCACCGGGATCGATCGTCGTCCCGCCGGTTCCCTCGCGGGCGGCGCGATCCGCGGCGAGAGCGGCTTCCTCGGCATCCAGCTCCTCCCTGACCTCTTCGCGGTAGCGCACCCGCCGGATGCGCCGGTTCATGTCGAGGATGAGCAGGATGACCGCGAGAAGGATGATCACGACCGCGGCGAAGCCGACGAAGCCGGGCGAGACCAGCTCGGGAGCCACCGTCATCGTGGGCGTCGGCATCGGAGTGTCGGTCAGAGCGAGCATGTGTCGGCCTTTCATATCCAGGTCGCATAACCTGTAAGAACCAGCCTAACGACCGGAAGACCCCACTCGTGACGACCGCACAAGAGCTCGACGAACGCTACGGCCGCACCCGCAGGAGGCGGATGCCGTGGATCATCGCGATCGTCGTCGCCCTGGTCGTCGTCGGCGTCTTCGCCTGGAGCACGGCGACGCGGCAGATGCAGTCGGTGGACGCCGACGATCTCGGCTTCGACCTCGTCGACGCGCACAGCGTGACCGTGCGCTTCCAGCTCACGGGCGTGCAGGGCAAGGACGTGGCCTGCGTCGTGGAGGCGCTGGACGAGGAGTTCGGCATCGTCGGGTGGAAGGTGGTCGAGATCCCGGCCGGCGAGGAGCACGCGCAGGCCGTCTCCGCCACCGTGCCCACCGTCGCCCAGGCGACGACAGGTTTGGTGAACACCTGCTGGGTCGCCTAGACTCGACGCAGACAGACGACGCCCTGGCACCGTGCCGGGGCGTCTTGGCATATCCCCCGCAGTAGGTCGGCGGATACAGAACGAAGGAGCTTCGTCATGTCTACTGACGCTCAGGTTCCCTTCCTCACGCAGGAAGCGTACGACCGGCTCGTCGCCGAGCTGGAGCACCTCTCCACCGTGGGCCGCGACGAGATCGCCAAGCGCATCGAGGCCGCCCGCGAAGAGGGCGACCTCAAGGAGAACGGCGGATACCACGCGGCCAAGGACGAGCAGGGCAAGCAGGAGGCCCGCATCCGCACTCTCGAGGGCCTGCTCAAGACGGCGAAGGTCGGCGAGGCTCCGGCCAGCCGCGGCATCGTCGAGCCCGGCACCGTCGTGACCGCGGTCGTCGCGGGCGGCGAGGAGGTCTTCCTTCTCGGCAGCCGTGAGATCGCGGTGGGCAGCGACCTCGACGTGTACAGCGAGGCGAGCCCGCTGGGTCAGGCCATCCTGGGCCTCAAGGTCGGCGAGAAGTCCTCGTACGAGGCGCCGAACGGCCGCTCGATCGAGGTCGAGATCGTGAACGTCGAGACGTACACGGGCTGATCCGCACCGCACACGGACACAGACACGGCGGTCGCACCCTGCACGGGTGCGACCGCCGTTCTCGTCGCCGGCCGTATGCGCTGCCGCGCGACACCGGGCGGCAGAGCTCAGTCGGGGACGACGATGGGCTCGAAGCCCGCGCGGCGGAGCGTGTCGAGCGTGTGCTCGGAGTGCTCAGGACCGCGCGTCTCGACGCTGAGCTCGAGGATGACGTCGCTGATCTGCAGGCCGTGGCCGTGCCGGGTGTGCATCGCCTCGATGACGTTGGCTCCCGCCTCGGCGATGAGCTCCGACACCCGGGCCAGCTGACCGGGACGGTCGGGCAGCGGGATGCGGATCGTCAGGTAGCGACCGGAGGCGGCGAGGCCGTGCGACACGACGCGCTGCAGCAGCAGCGGGTCGATGTTGCCGCCGGAGAGCACGGCCATGGTCGTGCCCGTGGCCTTCACCTTGCCGGCGAGGATCGCGGCGACGCCGGCGGCCCCCGCGGGCTCGGCGACGACCTTCGCCTGCTCGAGCAGGATCAGGATGGCGCGGGCCAGGTCGTCGTCGGTGACGGTGACGACCTCGTCGACGAGGTCCTTGATGATCTCGAACGGGATCGCGCCGGGACGGGCGACGAGGATGCCGTCGGCGATGGTCGGCCGGGTCTCGATGTCGACCGGGTGCCCCGCCTCGAGCGACGGCGGCACCGCGGCGGCGTTCTCCGCCTGCACGCCGATGATCCGCACCGCACGCCCGAGCTCGGCGGCGCGCGCCTTCACCGCCGCCGCGACGCCGGCGATCAGGCCGCCGCCGCCGATGCCCAGCAGGATCGTGTCGACCTCGGGCGCGTCCTCGAGCAGCTCGAGCCCGAGGGTGCCCTGGCCGATGATGACGTCGCGGTGGTCGAACGGCGGGATCGGCACGGCGCCGGTGGTCTCGGCGAACTCGGCCGCGAGCCGCAGCGACGTGGCGACGGTCTCGCCCTCGAGCACCACGTCGGCGCCGTAGCCGCGGGTGGCGAGGAGCTTCGGCACCGGCACCCCGAGCGGCATGAAGATGGTGGCCTTGATGCCGAGCGCCTGGGCGGCCAGCGCGACGCCCTGGGCGTGGTTGCCGGCGGATGCCGCGACCACGCCCCGCGCGCGCTCCTCGGCGCTCAGACGCGAGAGCCGGTAGGCGGCGCCGCGGATCTTGAACGAGCCGGTGCGCTGCAGGTTCTCCATCTTCAGCAGCACCGGGGCGCCCAGAATGTCGGACAGCGCACGGGACGGCAGCGTCGGCGTGTGCGTGATCACCTCAGCCAGGCTGTGAGCGGCGTGCTCGAACTCGTTCAGGCTGGGGACTGCACTCATCGATTGCTCCTTCTCCGCTGCCGCGGGACTGTACTCCAGATAAGGTCGGCGTCGGGCTGGTCGCCGGTGCGCCAGGATCCGGTGCTGACGGTGACCGCCGCGACGTTGACGAACGCCGCGAGGGGCACGGCGAACAGCGCGCCCGGGATGCCGCCGACCATCGATCCGCCGGCGACGACGAGCACCACGGCGAGCGGGTGCACCTTCACCGCCGAGCCCATCATGATCGGCTGCAGGATGTGTCCCTCGACCTGCTGCACGAGCAGCACGACGCCGAGCATCGCCAGGGCGATCCAGGGGCCGTTGTAGACGAGGGCGAGCAGCACGGCGATCGCGCCGGTGACCACGGCGCCGACGATCGGGATGAACGAGCCGAGGAAGACGAGCACGGCGACCGGGATCGCGAGCGGCACTCCGAGCAGCACGGCGCCGAGGCCGATGCCGACCGCATCGATCGCGGCGACGAACAGCTGCGTGCGCGCGTAGTTGACGATGGTCGTCCACCCGTTGCGGGCGGCGCCGTCGGCGGCGGGCCGCGCGGCCCGCGGGAAGAGCCGCAGCGTCCATCGCCAGATGCCGCCGCCGTCGGCGAGCAGGCAGATGAGGATGAAGAGGGCGAGCACGGCGCCGGTGACCACATGCGCGGCCGTGGTGCCCACGCTCAGCGCGCCGTTGAGCAGCAGGTCGGCCTGGTCGTTGAAGAAGGTGCGGGCCTGCTCGAGGTAGCCGTCGATCTGCTTCTGGGTGAGGTTCAGCGGATCGCCCATGAGGAACGTCTGCAGACCGTCTACGGCCTGCATGCTGCGGTCCCTCACGTCGTCGAGCTGCTGACGGATCTGCCAGACGACGAGCCAGATCAGAGCGGTGACGATGCCGAGCGTCCCGACGATGGCGGTCGCGACGGCGGCCCACCGGGGGAACCTCCGGCGCAGCATCCACTCGAACGCCGGCCACAGCAGGGCGGTGATGAGGATGCCGACCATGAGCGGGATCACCAGGAGCTTGAGCTGGATCACGATCCAGATGAACCCCGCGACCACGGCGGCGATGAGAAGGAGGCGCCAGGCGTAGCCGGCGGTGACGCGCAGCCCTATCGGAACGGCCTCGTCGGCCTCGGTGGTGACTGTTCGGTCGGTCGAGATCGGACGCGGGCGGAAGAGATCCCTCAGCCGCGGACGCTGCTCTTCGCTCATCCGACAATCCTACGCGGCACCCGTATGCCGTTCGGCGCATCCTTCCCGACCCCGGCGTTGTCGGCGCCCGGCGTTACGCTGGCGGACGTGACCGACACTCTCAGCGCCGCGCAGGCGCGGCGCATCGCCCTGGCCGCCCAGGGGTTCGCGCGACCGCGCCCCGCATCCGCGTCGTCCCGTCATCTCCACGCCGCGATGGGCCGACTGGGCGTGCTGCAGATCGACTCGGTGAACGTGTTCGCACGGTCCCACTACATGCCCCTGTTCTCGCGCCTCGGCTCGTACGAGCCCGCGCTGCTCGATCGGGTGTTCATGTCGCGCACCACGCACTACGTCGAGTACCTCGCCCACGAGGCGACCTTCATGCCGATCGAGGACTGGCCGCTGTGGGAGTTCCGCCGGGAGTACTTCCGCGAGCGCCTCGCGAACCCGCGCTCCTGGGCCGCGAGCAGCGCACGCACCCTCGACTGGGTGCGCGACGAGCTCCGGGACCGCGGGCCCCTGCGCCCTGCCGACATCCGCGCCGACGCTCCGCGCGAGCGCGGCACGTGGTGGGACTGGGACGACGCGAAGCTCGCCCTCGAGCATCTGTGGCGCACCGGCGAGGTGGCGATCAGCGGCCGCAAGGGGTTCGAGCGCACCTACGCGCTCGCCGAGCAGGTCGTCCCCCACGGCATCCTCTCGCAGACCGTCTCCGTCGACGACGCGATCCGCGAGCTGGTGCGCCGGGCCGCCCGCTCGCACGGCGTCGCGACAGCGGCCGACATCGCCGACTACTACCGGATCCGCGATCGTGCGGCCGTCACCAGGGCGATCGGAGAGCTGACGGACGCCGGTGAGCTGGCGCCCGTGCGGGTGAAGGGCTGGGAGCGCCAGGGGCGGCCGCTGCCCGCCTGGAGGCACGTCGACGCCCGCCTCCCCCGCCGCATCGAGGCCGCCGCCGTCCTGACCCCCTTCGATCCCGTCGTCTGGTTCCGCGACCGGGCGCTGCGAGCGTTCGAGCTGGACTACCGCATCGAGATCTACGTGCCCGCCGACAAGAGGCGCTACGGCTACTACTCGCTGCCTGTGCTCGTGGGCGATCGCATCGTCGCCCGCGTCGATCTCAAGGCCGACCGCGCGTCGTCCGCCCTGCAGGTGCAGTCGGCCTGGTGGGAGCCACAGGCCGACCCCGCCGAAGACGTCGAACGCATCGCCGAGGAGCTCCTCCTCGCCGCCTCGTGGCAGGGGCTCGAGCACGTGTCGGTGTCGGGCTGGGGCACCGCCGCCGAGGCCCTGCATCAGGCGCTCGGCGCTCGCGCGGACGCGTCCGTCCGCCGGCATGTGCACGTGCGGGAGGCATCGTCGTGAGACGGCGCACGGGCTGGCTCGTCGGCGGCGCCGTCGCCGTCGTGCTGCTGGCGGGCGCGGCGGCCCTGCTGTGGCCGCGCGGAGACGCCGCACCACAGCAGACGCCGAGCTCTTCACCCGTCGCGACCAGCGCTCCCCCGATCGACGCGCAGGCGCAGGACCGGCTCGACGAGCACCTGGCCGCCTGCGCGAGCAGCACGGGCAGCACGCCTCCCGAGCACTGCGGCATCAGCATCCCGTGGGGCACCGAGTTCGCGAGCGTCACCGGCATCCGCTACCGCATCGAGAAGCTGCCGACCGTGGTGATCGACGGCGACGCCTTCACGGCCGAGGGCGGCGTGCTCGTCGCCACCGTGACCGGCACCGGACAGGACGGCGCCGCCCGCAGCGAGACCTATCAGACCTCGGACTGGGCGGTGCGCGGAGACCTGGTCGTCGAGGACGGAGTCGTGTCGATCAGCGTGTGGTGACCCTTCGACGAGCTCAGGGACCGGGAGTCGGCTCAGGGACGCGAACGGCGCAAGGGCGCGGAACCGCAGGGACGCGGGATCAGAACTGCACGCGCGGCGGCTCGGAGATCGCGCCGCTGTCGGCCACCTCGAAGAACTCCCGCTCGGTGAAGCCGAGCCCCTTCGCGAACATGTTGTTCGGGAAGACCTTGATCTTCGTGTTCAGCTCGCGCACGCCGCCGTTGTAGAAGCGGCGAGCCGCCTGGATCTTGTCCTCGGTGTCGACCAGCGCGGACTGCACCTGGAGGAAGTTCTGGCTCGCCTGCAGCTGCGGGTAGGCCTCGGCGACCGCGAACAGACTGCGCAGCGCCTGCTGCAGGTGTCCCTCCGCGATCCCGGCCGCTCCGGGACCGCCGGCGGAGAGGGTCTCGGCACGCGCCCTGGTGACGTTCTCGAACACCGCCTTCTCGTGCGAGGCGTAGCCCTTGACGGTCTCGATGAGGTTCGGGATGAGGTCGGCACGCCTCTTCAGCTGCACCGTGATGCCACTCCAGGCCTCGTCGACGCGGACGTTAAGCTGCACGAGCGAGTTGTAGGTCGCCCAGAGGTAGATCCCGATGAGGACAACCAGACCGACGATGATCAGTACCGGCACGAGCCATTCCATCAGAGACCCACCCTTCCTCGTTTCCGTCTCATCCTATCGACGCTGTCTGCGCGTGGACTGGGTACGGCGCGGCCCGGATCAGGATCCGAGGATGCGTTCGAGGTGGCGGTTCGCGAAGCGGCGGTCGGGATCGAGACGGTCCCGCAGGGCCGTGAAGTCGCCGAATCGGGGGTACCGCTCGCGCAGCTGATCGGCGGTGAGCGTGTGCAGCTTGCCCCAGTGCGGACGGCCGCCGTGCTCGAGCATGATCCGCTCGACGGCCTCGAAGTACTCGGTGGGATCGGCCCGCCAGTAGCGGTGCACGGCGATGTACCCGGTCGCCCGGCCGTGGGCGGTGGACAGCCAGATCGAGTCCTCCCGCGCGAATCGGACCTCGATCGGGAACTCGATGCGCCAGCCGCGCTCGGCGATCAGCGCCTGCACCGCCCGGAAGGCGGGGACGACGTTCTCGACGGGCAGCGCGTACTCCATCTCGCGGAACCGCACGGTGCGGCTCTGCGTGAGCACGCGATGGGAGAGGTCGGTGTAGCGACGGTCGCCGGTGAGCTTCACCGCCAGGCGGCTGAACGGCGGCGTGATCGCCGGCACCGCCTGACCCGCGGCGCATACGACCCGGTAGACGCCGTTCGAGAGCAGCGTCTCGTCGATCCACTTGCCCACGACCGGCAGCGGCTCGCGCCTCGCCGACTCGGGCAGACGGGTCTGCCGCTTGGTGAGGGCGACGTCGGTGTGCGGGAACCAGTAGAACTCGAAGTGATCGGATGCCGCGACCCGCGCGTCGAGAGTGGCCAGCACGTCGGCGAGGGGCGCCGGCTCGTCGGTCGCCTGCATGACGAACGCAGGCACGCACTGCAGGGTGACCTCGACGATGACGCCGAGCGCGCCGAGGCCCAGCGCCGCCGCCGGGAGCAGCTCGGCGTTCTGCTCGTCGTCGATGCGCAGGAACTCCCCCGCCGCCGTGATCAGCGTGAGGCCGACCACCTGCGTGGCCAGCCCGCCGAAGCCCGCCCCGGTGCCGTGCGTGCCGGTGGAGATCGCGCCCGATATCGACTGGCGGTCGATGTCGCCGAGGTTCTCCATCGCCAGCCCGTAGCGCGCGAGCAGGCCGGGGATCCGGTGCAGACGCGTCCCGGCGAGCAGCGTGACGCGTCCCGTGGCGGCGTCCGCCGACACGAGACCCTGCATGTCGTCGAGCTCCAGCAGCACTCCCGGCGCGACGGCGATGCCGGTGAAGCTGTGCCCGGCGCCGACCGCCTTGACGGTGAGCCCCTGGGAGACCGCGGCCTTCACCGCCCGCTGCACGCCTTCCGGCGTGCGCGGGCGCTCGACCCGGAGCGGCTTCACGGACGCCGAGCGCCCCCAGTTCTGCCAGGTGCCGCCGATTCTCGTCACAGGAACGCCTTCCCCTCGCCGCGGTACGTCGGCAGCTCGTCGATGACCTCGTCGCCCGAGACCAGATGGTAGCGGTCGATGCGCTCGGCCGGCTCCCCGCTCTTGGCGTGGCGGAACCAGACCCGGTCCCCCACGCCCAGGAGCCCGGCCGCATCCCCCTGCAGGGGGGTCTGCACCTCGCCCGCTGCCTCCCGCGGCAGGGTGCGCAGCCCCTCCGGCCAGACCGGAAGAGGCTGCCGGGAGGCGACCGCCGGCCCCGAGGCGATCCAGCCGCCGCCGAGCACGGTCGCGATGTCGGCGGCGGGCCGGCGGACCACGTCGAAGGCGAAGGCGGATGCCGGAGCGGGACGGAAGGATCGATAGCCGTCGAACAGATGACCGCCCAGCAGCCCGCTGCCCGCACTCGCCTCGGTGAGGGACTCGTCGCTCCCGGTGAACTCCAGAGAGCCGGTGCCGCCGCCGTTGAGGAAGTCGAGCTGCGCGATCTCGGAGACGGCCGCGACGATCGCCGCCCGCCGCTCCCTGAGCTCTGCCCGCGAGCGCGCCTGGACGAGACGGATCAGCGGGGCGTCGGGCCCCGCGGCGTCGCCCTGCCCGGCGATCTGCGCGTCGTACATCTGCAGGCCGACGAGACGGAAGCCGGGTCTGCCGGCCACGGTGCGGGCGAAGGCGGCGACCTCTCCCGGCGTGAACAGGGCGGAGCGGCGGACGCCGATGTGGCCGAGGAGGCTGGACCGCCAGGACGCGTCGACGTCGATCGCCACGCGGATCTCCGGTCGGCTGCCGGGGGCGGCGACGCTGTCGACGACGTCGAGGTGCACCGGGTCGTCGACCATGAGCGTGATCCGCTGCGCGGCGCGCTCGTCGGCGAACAGCCGCTCCAGGCTCCCGCGGTCGACGGTCGGGTAGCCGAGCACGATGTCGTCGTGCGTCTCGGCCAGCCACAGCGCCTCGGCGAGGGTGAACGCGAGGATGCCGCGGTACCCCGGCAGCGCGAGCACCGCGTCGAGCACCGCGCGCACCCGGACGGATTTGGATGCCACGCGGATCGGCAGTCCCCCGGATCGCACGAGCAGGTCCATCGCGTTGTGCCGCAGCGCCTCGCGGTCGATCACCGCGACCGGGGCCGGCAGGCGGCCGGTGGCCGCAGAGAGTCGAGGCCAGTACCGAGCGGGGTCCTCCCACTCCGGGGCGATCGACGCAGGGCTCAGTTCATCGGTGAGATCGAGCACTCCCCCACCCTACGACCTCCGGGCATCCGGTGCCGCCTCCGCCGGGACCCCGTCCCAGCGGCATCCGCTTGTAGGCTGGCTGCGAGCCCCCGTAGCCCAACGGCAGAGGCAGGCGACTTAAAATCGCTTCAGTGTCGGTTCGAGTCCGACCGGGGGTACGACCGGTCCCGTCCCGGGGGCCGACACGCCAGATCGGGGGATCGTTCCGGCGATTCCGTCCGACATCTGGCGTGTCGGCCACCGTTCTGTCTGCGGGATCTCGGAGACGACGAACGCCCCGCCTCCTCGGAGGAAGCGGGGCGTTCGTGTGAAGCGTTACTTGGCCGCTGCCGGCTCGGGCTTCTTCTCGGCCTTGGCGGGGGCATCGGCCTTGGCTGCCGCCGGAGCGGCGTCCGCTGCCGGACGCGGGCGCGCAGCGAACTCCTCGAAGACGTAGCGCGGGTTCTGCACCGTCTCGAGGTTCACCAGGTCGCGGCCGAGCCACAGGTTGTTCCACCAGCCCCACAGCACGCGCCACTTGCGCTCCCAGGTCGGCATCGCCAGACCGTGGTAGCCGCGGTGCGCGAGCCAGGCGATGAAGCCCTTGAGGGCGATCTTGCCGGACTGGAACACGCCGTTGTAGAGGCCGAGGCCGGCGACGGCGCCGAGGTTCTTGTGGACGTACTCCTTCGGCTGCTCGCCCCGCAGCACGGCGACGAGGTTCTTGGCGAGGAGCTTGGCCTGACGCACGGCGTGCTGCGCGTTCGGCACGCACATGCCGCCGACGCCGCCGCCCGACAGGTCGGGGACGGCCGAGACGTCGCCGGCGGCCCAGGCGCCCTCGACGAACTCCTCGGCGGTGCCGACGCGGAGGTCGGCGCGGGTCTGGATGCGGCCGCGCTCCTCGACGGGGAGGTCGCCGCCGCGGACCACGGTCGGGTTCGCCATGACGCCGGCGGTCCAGACGATGAGGTCGGTCGGGATGGTCTCTCCGGTGGAGAGCTCGACGTTGCCGTCGATGGCACCCGTGAGCTGGGTGTCGAGGTGCACGTTGGCGCCGCGCTTGGCGAGATCCTTCAGCACCCACTCGCTGGTCTGCAGGGAGACCTCGGGCATGATGCGCCCCATCGCCTCGATGAGGTGGAAGTGCGTGTCCTCGAAGCTGAGCTGCGGGTACTTCGACAGGAGCGAGGAGGCGAGCGAGCGGAGCTCGGCGAAGACCTCGATGCCGGCGAAGCCGCCCCCGACGACGACGACGGTCAGCAGGCGGTCGCGCTCGGGACCGGCGGGCACCGAGGCGGCCTTGTCGAAGTTCGACATCAGGCGGTCGCGGATCGCGACGGCCTCTTCGATCGTCTTGAGGCCGATCGCGTTGTCGGCGATGCCCGGGATCGGGAAGGTGCGCGACACGGCGCCGGCGGTCACGACGATGTGGTCGTACGCGAACTCGTACGGCTCGCCCAGCGGCGGCGTGATCGTGGCGACCTTCTCGGCGTGGTTGATCCCCGTCACCTTGGCGGTGATGATGTTCGTGCGCTTGAGGTGGCGGCGGTGCGCCACCACCGAGTGACGCGCCTCGATAGAGCCCGCGGCGACCTCGGGGAGGAACGGCTGGTACGTCATGTACGGCAGCGGGTCGACCATGGTCACTTCGGCTTCACCCTTGCGAAGGTGCTTCTCCAGCTTCCACGCGGTGTAGAAGCCTGCGTAGCCTCCACCGACGATCAGAATCTTGGGCACAGTGCTGTTCTGAGGCACAGGGGGACAACTCCTCGGAGTCAGGAATGTGGCGTGCGAGCGCGCGCCGATCGGATGCGCCGGGCAGCTGCGGTGACGCCAAGCGCTACCAGGATACCAGGGACTGTGAGCACGACGAGCGGCAGGGTACCGTAGCGCAGTGAATCGGCGCTGGGAAGCAGCGGGGAGGTGGGCTCCGCCGGCGCGTCCGCCGCGGGAAGCGGCGGGATCTCGACCGGTGCGACGGTGGGCTCGGGCTGCGGCTCGGTCTGCGCGCGACGGAACAGCCGCACCCACTCGGCGAGATCGCCCATCGGGTTCTTGTCGACCGAGGCCACGTCGGCCGTGACGGCCGCCTGCGCGTTCAGCAGCCCGAAGCCGTACAGCGGATCCGGCACGGACGTCATGCCCGCGGCCGGCACGGCCGTCTTGATGATCCGGTTGATGACGTTGGCCGCGCTCATGTCCGGGTGCGCCGAACGCACCAGCGCCGCGACCCCTGCCACGATCGGCGCCGCACCGCTGGTCCCGCTCCACGATGCCAGCGTGCCGTCCGCCGAGACGCCGATCAGCCCCTCGCTGGGTGCGGACACCCCGATCGTGATGCCCTGGGTCGAGGCCTCCAGGCTCGCGTTCCCGGTCTGGTCCACCCCGCCCACCGTGAGCACCCCGGGGATCGTGGCGGGCGCCCCGATGATGTTCGTGCCGCTCCCCCGGTTGCCTGCGGCCACCACGACCACCACATCGTGCTCGAAGGCGTAGAGGAAGGCGTCGTCCCAGCTCTGGTCCCAGTCCAGCGTGTTCGTCGTGAAGGAGAGGTTGATCACGTCGGCGCCGTGGTCGACGGCCCAGCGCATCCCCTTCGCGATCTGCTCGGTGAACGGGACGGATGCCGCCGCGCCGAAGCCGACGGAGATCGACAGCAGCTCGGCCTCCGGCGCGACGCCGATCATGCCGGTGCCGTCGGCGGCGCCCCGGGCGGCGGCGAGCGACGCGACCCACGATCCGTGATTGCCGTCGATCGCCCCGAGCGGGGTGCGCCCGTCGGAGGTGCCGCTTCCGGACACGTCGGTGCCGTCGATCACGGCGCCGTCGAAGGCGCCGGGCACCTTCCCGATGCCGGTGTCGATGATCGCGATCGTGGTGCCGGCTCCGCGCGTGGTCTGCCACGCCTCGCGGATGTGCGCCGCGTCGAGCCAGTACTCGCTCGCGCGGACAGGATCGGCGGTGTCGTCTGCGACCGGCCCCGGAGTCGCCGCCGCGCCGGCGAGCAGGACGGATGCCGCGACCGTCGCCACGGCGACGGCGGCGCGCAGCATCCGTCGCCCGTTCATGCGCCCGGCGCCTCCCGCAGGGCGGCGCCCGGCTCCTCGCAGCGGCAGACGGCGGGCGACCACGAGGAACGGGCCAGCGCCGCGTCGCCGATCGGGTTCACTCCCGGGCCCGCAGCGAGCGCGTGACCGGCGAGGGCGTGCAGGCACTTCACGCGGGTGGGCATGCCGCCGGCCGAGATGCCGTCGATCTCGGGCACCTCGCCGAACTGCGCGCGGTCGGCGAGATAGGCCTGATGCGCGGCTCGGTACGCGTCGGCGACCCCTTCGTCCTCGGCGAGCAGCGCCGCCAGCTCCGGCATCACCTGGGTCGCCTCGAGCGTGGACATCGCGGCGGTCGCCGCAGGGTGGGTCAGATAGTAGAAGGTCGGGAACGGCGTGCCGTCGGGCAGCCGCGGCGAGGTCGCCACCACGGTCGGGTTGCCGCAGGCGCAGCGCGCGGCGATGCCGACGACGCCGCGGGCGGGTCGGCCGAGCTGGGCCGACACCACGGCGAGCTCGGCGGTGGTGGGGGCGGCGAAGGGCGGCGTGGTCACCCCTCCAGCGTAGGGGAGCCTGCCGGGAGGACGCCTTGAGAGCGTGTCCGCGGGCGCGTCACTCCGCGGGGACGGCGGTCTGGCTGAGACCGGCCGAGGTGAGGCTGCGCAGCAGCTGCGGCATCCAGTCGGCCGGCTTCTCCTCGAGGGTGTCGCTGACCGGATCCTGCTCGCGGGGCAGCGCCGCCGGGTCGAGGTCGTTGTCGACCAGGTAGACCACCTCGCCCGGCTTGACGTAGTAGAGCCGCTCGCGCGCCTGCGTCGTGATGTAGGCCGGGTCGCTCCACCGCTCGCGCTCCCTCTGGAGCGCATCGATCTGGTCCTGGGACACCTGGATCGACGCCTCCAGGGCGGCGATCTTCTGCCGCTGGTCGATGAAGGTGCCCAGGGTCGGCACCAGGACCCAGGCGCCGAGGACGACCAGCGACAGCATGATCACCGAGAAGGCGGAGAGGCGGATGCCGGATGCCCACTCGCGCACGTCCACGCCGCGCGCCGGCGCCGTGGAGGGCCTCCCGGACGTCTTCACGGCCGCGGGAGCGCGCGGGGACGGAGAAGGGGGAGCCGGACGTCGTGCCATGGCTCCCCCTTCCTTGCCTTGCGCCGCGGGCGATGCGGCGGCCCCTCGCCGCCCCGGTGGGCGGCTGGCCGCCGCATCGCGCGGCATCCGTTCGTGCTGTGTCAGCGCGTGCGCGTCAGCCGATCAGGCGCTGAAGCGCGGGAAGGCCGAGCGACCGGCGAAGACCGCCGCGTCGCCGAGCTCCTCCTCGATGCGCAGAAGCTGATTGTACTTCGCGACGCGCTCGGAGCGGGCAGGCGCACCCGTCTTGATCTGACCGGCGTTGGTGGCGACGGCGAGGTCGGCGATCGTGGTGTCCTCGGTCTCCCCGGAGCGGTGCGAGAGCATCGCGGTGTAGCCCGAGCGCTGCGCCAGGCTGACGGCGTCGAAGGTCTCGGTCAGGGTGCCGATCTGGTTCACCTTGACCAGCAGCGAGTTGGCGACGCCGCGCTTGATGCCGTCGGCGAGACGCTGCGGGTTCGTGACGAACAGGTCGTCGCCGACCAGCTGCACCTTGGAGCCGAGCGCGTCGGTGAGCAGCTTCCAGTTGTCCCAGTCGTCCTCGGCGAGCGCGTCCTCGATCGTGACGATCGGGAAGTCGGCGACCAGTCCCTGGTAGTACTCGATCAGCTCGGGGCCGGTCCAGTCCTTGTCGTCGAGGCGGTAGACGCCGTCGTTGAAGAACTCGGTGGCGGCGACGTCGAGTCCGAGGGCGATGTCCTTGCCGGGGGTGAAGCCGGCCTTCTCGATGGCCTTGATGAGGAACTCGAGTCCCTCGCGGTTGCTGGGCAGGTCGGGGGCGAAGCCGCCCTCGTCGCCGAGGCCGGTGGCGTAGCCGGCGGCCTTCAGCTCGCTGCGGAGCACGTGGTAGGTCTCCACGCCCCAGCGCAGCGACTCGGAGTAGGTCTCGGCGCCGATGGGCGCGAGGAAGAACTCCTGCATGTCGATGCCGTTGTCGGCGTGCTCGCCGCCGTTGATGACGTTGAACAGGGGCACGGGCAGCACGTGGGCGTTGGGACCGCCCAGGTAGCGGAACAGCGGGAGGTCGGCCGAGTCGGCGGCGGCCTTGGCCACCGCGAGGCTGACGCCGAGGATCGCGTTGGCGCCGGTGCGCTGCTTGTTGTCGGTGCCGTCGGTCTCGTTGAGGATCTCGTCGACGATGCGCTGCTCGCTCGCCTCGACGCCCTCGATGGCAGGGCCCAGCTCGTCGACGACGGCGGCGACCGCCTTCAGGACGCCCTTGCCTCCGTAGCGGCTCTTGTCGCCGTCGCGCAGCTCGTACGCCTCGAACGCACCGGTGGATGCGCCGGAGGGGACGGCGGCCCGCTGGACGACTCCGTCGTCGAGGAGCACCTCCACCTCGACGGTCGGGTTACCGCGCGAGTCGAGAATCTCGCGTGCGCCTACAGCCTCGATCAGTGCCACAGAAGTGCTCCTTGTTCAGAGAAGGGTTTGCGGTGGAGCGACGTCGATCCGTGGCCAGTCTAGCCGGGTGCCCGGACCCTCCGAGAGGACCTCGCTCACGCGACCTCGTCCGTGACGACGGCGATGGCGACCCCGTCCCAGCCCTTGATGCCGACGGTCTGCAGGGCCGTGGCGTCGAAGCGGGGGTCCTCCCCCAGCATCCGCAGTCCGTCCCTGGTGCCGACCACCCTCGGATCGGTCGAATCCTCGCGGACGATCTCGCCCTCGCGTCCGATGTTGTCGAGCACGATCACCGTGCCCGGATGACCGAGTCGGGCGGCCCAGTCGAGGTAGATCGTGTTCGACTCCTTGTCGGCGTCGATGAAGACGAGGTCGAATCCCCCGACGAGCGTCGGCAGCACGTCCGCGCCCCTGCCGATGCGGATGTCCACGCGGTCTCCCACGCCGGCGGCGTCGATGCTCGCCCGCGCCACCGCGGCGTTGCCCGCCTCGGCCTCGACCGTCACGACCCGGCCGCCCTCGCCGACCGCCCTGGCCAGCCAGATCGTCGAGTAGCCCCCGAGGGTGCCGATCTCGAGCACCCGTCGCGCCCCGCTGATCCGTGCGAGCAGGCTCAGCAGCTTGCCCCCGACAGGGGCGACCTCGATCTCGGGCAGGCCGGCCGCGCGCTGCGCGCCCAGAGCCGCCTCCAGTCCCGGATCGTGGCCGACCAGGGTGTCGGAGAGGAAGACGTCGGCGGCGGCCCAGGATGCTGGCGTGGATTGCATGGGCTCAGCCAACTCCGCGCGGCGGAGCGGGTCAAGGGGTTGCGAGCGGGGACCGCGACGGGGCGAGCTCGGGCTGGACGCGGAAACCGCCGGTCAGGACGAGGACGACCGCGACGATCGCGCAGACGATCCACCCGGCGACGCCCAGCGGGCCGGCGAGGGCGAGATCCGGCTGCGCGGCCGCGACGACGACGACGAGGCCCCCGGCCGCGTTGAGCGCCCCGTGCGCGACGACGGCGGGCCAGACGGACGCCGAACGCAGCCGCAGCCACCCGAGCAGGACGCCCCACGCGACGCAGCCGCCGATCATGAAGAGCACCCCGGTGACGTCGGTGCGACCGAAGTTGTAGCCGAGCAGGATCACGGGGCTGTGCCAGAGGCCCCAGATCGCGCCGCTGATCAGCAGCGCCGGCCAGGTCCCCAGCGGCCGAAGCGCCGGGAGCAGCCAGCCGCGCCAGCCCAGCTCCTCCCCGAAGGCGAAGAGCGAGTTCACGAGCGCCCCCAGCGGTATCGAGGCGATCTGCGCCACGACGAGGATCTCGATCGGGGGCAGCGGGGTGCCCGCGGGCACGGCCTTCTCGATCTCCGCGGCGAAGGCGGCGAACGTGGGATCGAGGTGCACGAACCCCAGAGCCGCCGCGACGAGGATGCTGAGAGCGACCAGCACGGGAGGGACGAGCCAGCCGGCGACGATCATCCACACGACGCGCTTCGCGGGGCGCAGCGGCCACAGGCCGAGCCGGCGCGCCCGCTCTCCGCGATCGGGCACGCGCATGGCGAACACGACGAGGAGCGCCGCCGCGGCCGGGGTGAACATCATGACCGGCAGCAGCACGCCGGACAGGGGCTCGGCGAGGCCGTTCCCGAGCCACAGCGGCAGGCAGACGAGCCAGGCGAGGGCGCAGGAGACGAGGGTGAACACGATCACGGCCGTCCAGGGCACGCGTGCGGTTCCGGCGGGGCTCGTCGTGGTCATGGTGCGGTTCCTTCCGTGTTCTGAGCGTTCGGCTCCGCGGCGGCTCTGGCCGCGTAGGCCTGCAGCAGCGCAGCGGCCTCCTGGGCGCCGTCGATCGTGACGATGAAGGGCCTCCTGCCGCGCCGCGACACCTCGATCGCCGCGCCCCGGCGCATCACGATGCCCGTGCGGCCGTCCACGGCGACTCGCCAGCCCCAGCCGCCGAACTCCCCGAACGGGGAGATGTCCACGGCGCGAGCCGAGGCGATGTCGGCGATCGGGATGACGGTGCGCGGCCAGCCGACCAGGGAGCGCGCCTCGAAGCCCTCGGGGGTGATCCGCACCCGGAAGGCCGTGGCGGTGGACATGCCGAGCGCGATCAGGACGAGGGAGAGGAGGACGACCCAGCCTCCCTCGACGCCCGTGCCGAGCATGAAGGCCGCGAGCGCGGCGAGCGCCAGGAACAGCGCGATCACGGCGAACAGCGCCGGTCGCGGCATGGTCGTGGTGCCGAGCCACACGACCCGCTCTCCGTCGGCGACGTGCACGGCGTGCCTCGGCTCCAGCGTGCGGCCGGGCTCGGGGCGGACGCGGGGCTGCACAGCCCACGCGGCGGCGGACACGAGGAGCATGGCCCCGAAGGAGCCGGCGGCGACGCCGCCGACCCCGGGCGTCTCGGCGGCGTCGGCGAGTCCGCGCTGGATCGCCAGCGAGCCGAGCGCGAGCACGGCGGCGAACGCGCTCATGCCGGCGGCGAGGGCCCCCATGAGCCGTGCGGCTCCGCCCCAGTGGGCGCCGACGGAGGCGAGCGTCACGACCGCCGACAGCGCGGGCAGCCCGAGGCCGATGAGGAGCAGCAGCCATAGGTAGGTCATCGCCGGACCGAACCCGTCTGCGCCGTCCAGTCCCCAGTGGATCACGACCGGGTCCGGCAGCGACGGCAGCCAGGAGAGGAGCACCGCGGTCGCTGCGGCCGTGATCGCGATCGGCACGGCCACGGACACGATGAGGAAGGCGCGACGGGCGCGCCGCAGCAGCGACGGGGGCGTGCGCGTCAGGTCGTGGATCGTCATGGCGAGACCTCCTCGGTGTGGACGGGTGCGGAAGGAGCGGGCCGGGCGTCGCGGTGCGAGCGGACGATGCCGGCCAGCGTGTCGGCGGAGACGCCGAGCGCGGCGGCCCGGCGCACGAGCTCGTCGATGTCGTGTGCGAGCTCGGCGAGCGGGGCGGCGGATGCCGCGACGACGGCGCCTCTGCCGCGGCGGAGGTCGACGAGACCCTCGTCGCGCAGTCGCTGGTAGGCGTGCAGGACCGTGTGCTGGTTGATCTCGAGCGCACCGGCGACCTCGCGCGCGGGCGGGAGCCGGTCTCCGGGGGCGAGCTCTCCGGCGAGGATGTCGATGCGGATCGAGGCCGCCACCTGGTCGTACAGGGGCCTCGACGTGTCGGCGTCGACCCTGATCAGCATTTCCGCACCCCCTTCGAGAACGCTAATAATTCTATTACAACTAGAATAGTTGTGCCAACCCTCCAGGAGAGTTCGGAGGACGGCATCCGCTCCCCCACACTGATCTGATGCGCATCACTCCCCGCCGTCTCGCCGTGGGCATGAGCCTGTGGTTCCCGAACCTGTTCAGCGGCATCCGCGTCCGGCGGTTCAGCGACGACTGGACCCATGCGACCGTCGAGCTGCACGTGAACCTCCTCACCCGCAACTACGTCAAGACCGCCTTCGGCGGCTCGATGTCGGCGATGACCGACCCGTACTTCTTCATGCTCGTGATGCACCAGCTCGGTCGCGATCACGTCGTCTGGGACACCCGCGGCGAGATCGAGTTCCTCAAACCCGGCCGCGGTGTGCTCACGGCCGAGTTCGAGGTGTCGCGCGAACGGGCGGAGGAGATCCGCGAGAGGGCCAAGGGCGGCGCGAAGGTGCTCGAATGGTTCGAGACCGTGATCACCGACCGCGAGGGCGACGTGGTCGCCAAGGTCCGCCGCGAGGTCTACATCCGCGAGAAGAAGCGGGTCACCGCGGCCCGCTGACCCGCCCCTGCCCGGAGACCGGCCCCGTCGATCCCCGCACGACGAGCGAGGGGGCGAGCCGCACGGTCTCGTGCGCGGTCGCGGCGCCCGAGACGAGCCCCAGGACCAGCTCGAGCGCCGTGCGCCCGCTCTCCTCGAAGGGCTGCCGGACCGTGGTCAGGTCGAGGGCCGCCGCCGCCTCGGCGTCGTCGTACCCCACCACGGCGATGTGCTCGTACCCGGGCGTCGAACGCCGCCGGGCCAGGACCGCCGCGGCGAACTGATCGTGGTTCGCGACGATCGCCGTGGCCCCGGCATCGGTCGCCGCACGGAAGACCTGGTCGCCGATCGCGGCCGGATCTCCCACGGCGAGACGCGCGATGCCGATGTGCTGCTCGAGCCCTTCGATGCGCAGCATCCCCGCCGAGACGTAGGCCGGCGACCGCTGCGGCTCGTGCACGAACAGCGCCCTGCGGTGCCCGAGCCCGGCGAGATGTCGCCCGATCTGCGCACCGCCGTCGCGGTCGTCCACCAGGACGACCGGTCCCCCGACATCGGCGCGGGTGGGCACGACGTCGACGTAGACGACCGGGATGCGTGCGGCCCTGCTCGCGCGCCGGGCGGCTCCGCCCAGCGGCACTCCCATGACCACGAGCCCCGCGACGTCGGTGCGCGTGGGCAGCACGTCGAGCAGCGGCTCGTCGGCCGCCGCGGCGGAGTCGAGGTCGTAGGGGATGATGTCGACCGCCGCGTCCCGCGCACGGCGCAGCATGCCGGAGAGACGACGCAGGTACGAGGGGTAGGACGTGAAGGGCGCGGCCACCGCGATCCGCGCCGCGCCCACGCGCCTGCCCGCGGTCATCCGGTATCCGAGCGCGGTGGCCGCCTCGACGATCCGCTCCCTCGTCTCCGGCCGCACCCGATGCGGCGCGCTCACCACGAGGGACACCGTCGAGATGCTCACCCCGGCGCGCGCGGCGACGTCGTAGATCGTGACCCTGCCCGGCCGTGCCCTCATGCCTCGACCCCGCTCTTCATCGAAGTTCTTCGATTGCCCAGAGTAGTCCTCAGCCCCGAGCTCGCCGTCGAAGGAGATGCCCATGCCGAGAAGCCGTTCCCGATTCCGGCGCCCCATGCTGGACGCCGCGGTCGCGGCCCACGAGAAGCGGATCGCGCCGCTCCTCGCCCCCGAGCCGGCGGATCCGGCGGGACGCCGTCGCGTCGCCGATCAGAACGACGCCGCGGTCGCCGCAGCCCTCGGCACCTCTCCCCTGCCGACCGCGACCGAGGACCATTCGGTCCCGGTCGACGGGCACCCGGACGTGGGCGTCCGCGTCTACTGGCCCCGCCCCGAGCGCTCCCGGCCCGGAGCCGGACTGCCGATCCTCGTGTACTTCTACGGCGGCGGCTTCACGATCGCGGGGATCGACTGGATCTCCTGGGACGCCCGGTTCCGCGAGCGGGCGCACGACGCGGAGGTCATCGTGATCGCGGCGGACTACGCGCACGCGCCCGAGCACCGCTTCCCCACCCAGCCGGAGCAGTGCTGGAGCGCCTTCGAATGGGCTGTGGCGCACGCCGAGGCTCTCGGCGGCTCGCCCGCTCGGATCGCGGTCGGCGGAGCATCCTCCGGGGGCGATCTCGCCGCGGCGGTCACGCTGATGAACCGCGACCGGAGCCGGCATCCGATCGCCCTGCAGCTGCTGGAGAACCCCGCGCTCGATCTCACGATCGGGCACGCCGACATGCGCGGCATCAGCGCGGGGATGCCCGGCGTGATCGTGCGCGAAGCCGGGCGGAAGCTGGTGCGGCAGTACCTCGGCGACGACACGGCGACGGCGCGCAGCCCGTACGCCTCGCCGATGCTCGCCGCCTCGCACGCCGATCTGCCGCCGGCCCTCGTGATCACCTCGGAGCTGGATCCGCTGCGCGGCGACGGCGAGGCGTACGCGCGGGCGCTGTCCGAGGACGGAGTGCCGGTCACGGCCGTCCGCTTCATCGGGCAGACGCACGGATCTCTCGGATCGACCGGGCACGTCCCCGCTGCGGATGCCGCGCACCGGCTCATCGTGAGCGAGCTGCGCACGCTGCACGAGGAGCCGGGGGCGTGAACGCCCTCCCTCCGCTGCCGCCTCTTGTCCGGGAGTGGATCCTCCGCGCCGAGGAGCTCTCGGCCGCCCTGCCCGATCTCGGCTCCGCCGACATCGCCGCGCGCCGTCGGGCCGCTCGGGAGCTCAGCGACCGTCTGGCCGTCGAGTACTCCGAGCCCGTGCCCGCGGGCGTCGACATCGACGACCTCCGACTCGACGGCGGCGCGGGATCGATCCGCGCGCGACGGTTCCGCCCCGCGGGTCGCGGCGGACCGCTCCCCTCGATGCTCTGGCTGCACGGCGGCGGATGGGTCGGCGGCACGATCGACGAGCTGATCAACGACCGGCTCTGCGCCGATCGCGCACTGCGGTCCGGCGTGCAGATCCTCTCCCTCGAGTACCGCCTTGCTCCCGCGCATCCGTTCCCCGCACCGGTCGACGACGCCGTCGCTGCCCTCGCCGATCTGCGCGAGCGCGCCGAGGAGCTCGGCGTCGACGCCGGCAGGCTCGGCATCGGCGGCAACTCGGCCGGCGCTGCGATCGCCGCCTCCGCCGCCCTGCGGGAGCGCGACGCGGGAGCAGCCCTGCACCATCAGCTCCTCGAGGTGCCGCCCGCGACCCTGCGCCCGTTCGGCGCCTCCTTCGCCCGGCACCGCCGGGCCTCCGGGATGGAAGGAGCCGAGCATCTCGCCGACGTCTACCGGGCCGGCGCGCCGCTGTCGGCCTCCTCCCCGCTCGACGCCCCCGATCACCGCGGCCTCGCCCCCGCGCTCATCCTCGCCGCCGAGTTCGATCCGCTCCGCGACGGCGCCGTCGCCTACGCCCGGACGCTCGGGACGGCCGGCGTCCCCGTCGTCCTGCACGTCGGCGAGGGCCACGTCCACGGCTCGCCGGGCATCACCCGCTGGCAGGGTGCCCGGGACTGGCGCGACGTCCTCGTCACCGAGCTCGCCGCCGCCTATGCGGCCCCCGCCCTTCACCCGATCACCGCCCGACCCTGACTGGAGACGAAGATGTCCATCCATGCCGCAGACTCCGTGTTCCCCTCGCCGCCCGCGCTCCCGCTCGCGGAGGACGCCGTCCCCGGCGAGCGCCAGACCTGGTGGTTCTGGGTCGCGTTCGTCCTCACCTGGCTGGCCACCGGCATCGCGCAGGGCGTGGCGGGCGTCGCCGTGCCGCAGCTGCTGAAGGAGTGGGACCCGGACCAGGCGACGGGAAACCTCAGCATCGTGCTCACGGTCGGCGGCGCCGCCATCCTCGTCACGACGCCGGTCTTCGGGCGCCTCAGCGACCGGTCGATGTCGCGACTCGGCATCCGCAGGCCGTGGATCCTCTACGGCGTGCTCGTCGCGGCGGCCGGCTACGTGGTCCAGGCCTTCGCCCACGACCTGCTCGTGCTCGGCGCGGGGGCCGTTCTCGTGCTCATCGGCTGGGGCGCCGTGTCCATGACCGTGCACACCCTGTTCGCCGACCAGATCCGTCGCCGCATCCGGGCGATCATGTCGGCCGTGACCGGGGCGGCGACCACGATCGGCATCCTCGGCGGCGTCGCTCTCGCGGGCGCGGTGGCCGGAACAGGGCAGCTCGGCATGTTCCTGATCCCGGGCGGCATCGCCTCGGTGCTCGCCATCACCCTGTTCTTCGCGCTGCGCGATCTGCACCGGGCGACACCCGCACCGCCCCTGGACTGGCGCGCCGTGCGCGAGACGTTCTGGCTGAGCCCGCGGCGCTACCCGGACTTCGCGTGGGCGTGGGTCTGCCGCTTCTTCATGACGGCGTCCATCGTCTCCGTCACCAGCTACCTCTACCTCACGATCTCGAGCCGCTTCGGCATCGACGACCCGGCGGAGATCGCCGGCATCCAGACGCAGGCGACGGCCGCGTTCACCCTGATGAACCTCGTGATGGCGTTCGTGTTCGGCGTGATCTCGGACCGCACCGGCCGCCGCAAGCCGACGGTCGTGATCGGCGCGCTGACCAGCGCCGTCGGTCTCGTCCTCGCCGTGTCGTTCGGCGACATCGCGTTCTTCCTCATCGGCATCGCGATCGTCGGGGCGGGACAGGGAGCGTACATCGCCGCCGACGTCGCGCTGATGACCGAGTGCCTGCCCTCGACGGAGGATGCGGGCAAGGATCTGGGCATCGTCGCCCTCGCCTATCTCCTCCCGGGTATCCTCGTGCCCGTGTTCGGCTTCTTCGTGACGCGCATCGGCTCCCCCACCGGCGAGAACTTCGTCGCGCTCTACGTCGGAGCCGTCGTCATGGCCCTCCTCGCCGCGTTCGCGGTCACCCGCGTGAGAGCGGTGCGATGAGCGGGCGCCTCACGATGCCGCGGGCCGCGCGCGCGGAGTACCGCCGGCTCCGCGCCGCCCCCGGCATGCCCGCGGCGAGCCATCCCGATGTGCGCCGGGAGACCGGGATCGCCGTGGCGGCCGACGACGGCGTCGCGCTCCTGACCGACCACTGGTGGGCCGAGGGCGCGGGAGACCGGACGCTGCTCATCCGCACCCCGTACGGCCGGGCGGGCGCAGGAGGCGTCGCGCGCTTCATCGCCGAGCGCGGCCACCACGTCGTCGTGCAGAGCTGCCGCGGGACCTTCGGCTCCGGCGGGCGGTTCCGTCCCCTGCACGACGAGGTCGCAGACGGACAGGCGACGCTGCGCTGGCTGCGCGCCCAGCCCTGGGCCTCGGGTCCTGTGCACTCCTGGGGCGGGAGCTACTTCGGCGTCACCCAGTGGGCGTACTGCGACGGGGAGCTCCGCCCAGACGCCATGGGCATCGCGGTGTCCGCACGGCGTTTCGACGAGGCGATCCTCTACCCCGGCGGCGGGTTCTCGATCGACACGCCGCTGACCTGGGCCTACGCCCTCGGCATCCAGGAGCGCCCGTTGCCCGCGCGGCTGTGGGCGCTGCTGCGAGCGCGCCGCGCGCTCGCCCGGGGCGCGCTCGCGACCCCTCCGTCCGACGCCGTCCCGACCGCGCTCGGCGAGGACCCCGAGTTCTTCCGTGACTGGGTCGAGCACAGCGACCAGGGCGATCCCTGGTGGCGGCCTCTGCACTTCGCGTCGGATCCGGCCGCCGTGCCGCCCGTCACCCTGATGGCCGGGTGGCAGGACCTCTTCCTCGTCGGGCAGCTGCAGGATCACCGGGCGCTGACGGATGCCGGGGCCCCCGTGCGCCTGGTGGTGGGCGACTGGATCCACGGCGCCCCGGAGACGACGGTGCTCGGCGTGCGGGAGGCGCTGAGCGCGTTCGACGGCGCGGCCGCCACGACCGGCGTCCGCGTGGAGGTCAGCGGAGGGGGCGGATGGCTCGACCTTCCCTCTTGGCCGCCGCAGGCCACGGCCGTCGAGTGGGAGCTGACCGCGGCCGGCGGGCTCGTCGCCCGTGGCGCCGCGCACGAGGCGGGCGCCCTGGCATACCGCTACGACCCGGCCGACCCGACGCCGGATGCCGGCGGGCGCACGCTCAACCCCTTCGGCGCCGGCCGGCGGGATCAGCGCCGGCGCGAACGCCGGGCCGACGTCCTCGTCTTCACGGGCGAGCCCCTCCCGGCGCCGCTCCTCGTGATCGGCGAGCCGTCGGTCGAGCTCACCCTGTCGTCCTCGAACCCCCGTGCGGACGTCTTCGTGCGGCTCTGCGAGGTGGACGGGAAGGGCCGCTCCACGGCCATCGCCGACGGCTATCTCCGGCTGCGCCCCGACGCCGCCCCGGGAGAGCTGCGACGGGTGCGACTCCCCCTCGCTCCCCTCGCGCACCGCTTCGCGGCGGGCAGCCGTCTGCGGATGCAGGTGTCGTCCGGCGCCCACCCGCTGCACCTGCGCAACCCGGGCACCGAGGACCCTGTGCGCGACTTCTCGCATCTGACGCCCAGCGAGCAGACCGTCGCGCTGGGCGGGGAGACCCCGGCGGTCCTGACGCTCCCGGTGGGCGGGTGAGGACGCCCGCCGTCCCGCGATGACGGGGACACGACGGCGGGAGGCCTCGCCTGGCGGACGGTTCCGTCGCGCTCAGACGCCGGCGGACGAGCGGTAGTCGCTCGGTGTGAAGCCGAGGACGGAGCGGAAGTCCCGGGTCAGATGCGCATGGTCGGCATAGCCGAGCTCGGCCGCGAGGCCCGCAAGGTCGGCCCGGGGATCGGCACGCAGCCGCAGGGCCGCCTCCTGCAGCCGCCGCCGGCGGATCATCGCGGCGGGAGACAGCCCGACGTGACGGTGCGCCATGCGCTGCAGGGTCCTGGTCGAGACGGCGAGACGCGTGGCGGCCTCGTCGGGGGTGTCCGCCGCATCCGGCCCCATGAGCGCGTCGACCAGCGCGTTGGCCTGGAGTGCGGCGGGGCCGATCCGGCCGACGCGGGCGATCAGCCATCCGGAGAACGCCGCGACCGCGCGCTCGCGGCGCCCCTCGCCCGAGGCCATCGCGACGGAGACGGCGTCCGCCAGCTCCGGCTCGTCGAGCTCGATCTCGCGGTCGAGCAGCTCGGCCGGCGCCTGGGTGAGGACGGCGACCGCGGCCGGGCGCAGCATCGCCCCGACGGCCCAGCCCGTCCCGCGCAGCTCGCGGAACGACATCCGCGTCGTGACGCCCGACAGCGTGACCGCACCGCGCTCGACGACGAGGTTCAGCGCGGGGTACGCCACGACGTCCTGCCGCGACACCTCGCCGGCGGGAACGGACCACTCGGGGATCCAGAACCAGGTCGCGAGCTCGGACGCGGCCCTGGCAGGGAGGCGGTGGAACTGCGGCAGCCGCTGCGGATAGAGCACGCCGCGGGTGGGATCGACCATGAGGACAGCGTAGGTCGTCGTGAATGTTCAAGCCCACGGCATCCGCCCCTCCCTAGCGTGGACGGATGACAGACACGCACACCACGAACGGCCGGCCGAACTCGGCCACCTCCCTCACCCCCTTCCTCGCGCTGCCGCGCGCACGGGAGGCGATCGAGTTCTACCGCGACGTCTTCGGCGCCCGCGTCGTCGACGTCACGGAGTTCGGCGGCGTCGTCGCCCACGCCGATCTGGACTTCGGCCTCGGGCGGCTGCAGCTCGGCGAGCCGAGCCCCGAGTACCACCTGGTCCCGGCTCCGGGCGGCGACGACGACTGCTACTCGATGGGTCTGTACGTGCCCGACGTCGACGCCGTCGTCGCGAAGGCGGTCGAGGCCGGGGCGGTGGTGCGCGAGGCGCCGTCCGACTTCGTGTCCGGGGACCGCTACGCGAGCATCCGCGACCCGTTCGGCGTGCGCTGGTCCGTGATGACCCGCGTCGAGGACCTGTCAGACGAGGAGAGCGCCCGCCGCGTCGCGGAGTGGGCCGCGTCCTTCGGCGGCTGAGCGCGCGGCGGCGCGCCGCACGGCCGGGAGCAGGGCCTCGGCCGTGCGGCGGTAGCCGAGCGGGCTCGGGTGGAACCGGTCGAGGCTGAACATCGCCTCCGGCTCGTCGAAGAACATCGGCCCGACCGCGCGCCGGAGGTCCACCGGCTCCGCGCCGGCCAGGACGGCCGTCTCGGCCTGCACCTCGGCGAGACGCCGTGACAGGCTGGAGGCCAGACGGCGCAGCGGCTGCGGCACCGCCCGCAAGGCGCCGAGATCCGGGCACGTGCCCACGACGACCTCGGCGCCGAGCGCACGCAGCCGCACGATCGCCTCGTGCAGGTGCTGCGCCGAGACGGATGCCGGTATGCGATGGGTCACGTCGTTGCCGCCGACCACGACGACCGCGAGGTCCGGAGCGTACCCGTCGGGCAGCCCGTCGAGCTGGGCGCCGAGATCCGGGGACTCGGACCCCACGATCGCCGCCGTCGTCAGGCGCACCGGCCGCCCCAGCCCCGCGGCGAGGCCCTTCGCCAGACGGCCTCCGAGAGTCTGCTTGCGGGTCTGGGCGCCGAGCCCCGCCGCGAGCGAATCGCCGAGCAGCAGCAGCTCCACGGGCCTGCCGTCGAGCGCGCGCCGCCACAGCCGATCGGCGTCGAGCGACTCCTCGCCCAGGGGCTTGCCGATGCGCCGCCTGGCGATCGCCGCCTGGTGGCTCAGCAGGAGGCGGATGCCGGCCGCCGACGCCGCGACGCCGAGTCCGACGGCGAGGACGAGGCGGGCGCGGTTCACCCTCCGATTCGACCCGGACGCGATGAACGTCCGGTGAACGGGAGCGTCCCCGCCCCGGAGGGGCCCGGGGCAGGACGGCGTCTCAGGACAGCGGCTTGAGCTCCAGCTCGGCGGCGCCCGCGGCGACCGCGGCGAACGACGTGTAGCCGTCGGCGGCCGAGCGCTCGAGCAGCGCCTTCAGGTTCTTCGTGCGGCGCTCGAGCCTCACCCTGGCGCCCTCGCCGACCAGACGGGCCTTGTGCGCGACGAGCTCGGACACCGGGACGTCGGCGTCGTGGATGAGCACGACGGCCTGCGCGCCGGTTCCGGCGTCGTCGGCGACCAGGTCGACGAGGCGCTCGAACCCGAGGGAGAAGCCGACGGCGGGCACCTGCTGCCCCAGGAAGCGCCCGATCATGCCGTCGTATCGTCCGCCGCCGCCGAGCGAGTAGCCGACCGACGGGTGCGCGAGCTCCATGATCGTGCCCGTGTAGTAGCCCATGCCGCGCACGAGGAACGGGTCGAAGACGAGCGGCACGTCCTGGGCCCCCGAGCCGGCCGCGACGGCGTCGCCGATGCCGACGAGGTGCGCCACGATCTCGTCCGGCGCGTCCTCGGGCAGCGCCTTGCGGATCTGCCGCTCGCCGAAGGGGTTGTACTCCAGGGTCTGAGGACGACGCAGGAACGCCTCGAACGCATCGATGGGCCGCAGATCCGGTTCCCGCCCTCCGGCGGGCTCGGGAACCGCGCGGAGGGCGCGGTCGCGGAGCTCGGCGATGACGCCGTCCGGGCCGATCTTGTCGAGCTTGTCGATCGTGATCAGCACGCCGGGGCGCTCCTCGAGCGTGAAGCCGAAGGTCTCCAGCATCCAGTCCAGGGCGCGGCGGTCGTTGATCCGCACCGTCGCCCCCTCCAGTCCCAGCGCGTCGAGCGCGTCGAGGGAGGCGACCATGAGCTCGGCCTCGGCCCGTGCGGAGTCGTCGCCGATGACGTCGATGTCGCACTGCACGAACTGGCGGTAGCGGCCCTTCTGGGGGCGCTCGGCGCGCCAGACCGGACCGATCTGGATCGAGCGGAAGACGCCGGGCAGCTGCCCGCGGTTGCTCGCGTAGAACCGCGCCAGCGGGACGGTCAGGTCGTAGCGGAGCCCGAGATCCGCCAGGGCCGCGGGGTCGGCGGCCGCCTCGCGGATCGCCTCGGCGTCCAGTCCCCGGCGCAGCACGTTGAATGCGAGCTTCTCGTTGTCTCCGCCGATGCCGGCGTGCAGCCGGGAGTACTCCTCGAGGGCCGGCGTCTCGATCTCGTCGAAGCCGTGCGCGCGGTAGCGCTCGCGGATGACGGAGAGGACGCGCTCACGGCGCTCCTTGTCGGCGGGGAGGATGTCGCGCATGCCACGGGGCGGGTTCACGGTAGCCACCCGTCCATCATCCCAGGTCGGAGCTCACCCCTCCGCCGCGCGCACCTCGTCCTCCAGCACGCGCAGTCGCTCCCGCAGGGCGCGCTCGGCGTCCCACCCTCGCTCACGGGCGCTCGCGACCAGCGCGAGCAGCGCATCGCCGAGCTCGGACTCGGATGCCGGCGTGAGCACGGGCGCAGAGGGGACCACACCGGCCCCCGACGCGCGTCCGAGCACCTTCTGGGCCAGGGCGAGGGCCGGCATGCCGCGCGGGATGCCATCGAGGACGCTGCTCCGCGCGCGCTTCTCCGCGGCCTTGGCCGCGTTCCAATGCACGAGTACCTCGTCGGGCGTGCGGGCGACGGCGTCGCCGAAGACGTGCGGATGCCGGCGCACCATCTTCTCGTTCAGGCCCCGCGCGACGTCGTCGATGTCGAAGGGCTCGTCGGGGTCCTGCGCGGCGATCGCGGCATGGAACAGCACCTGCCAGAGCAGGTCGCCGAGCTCCTCCCTCAGATCGGCCCGCGAACCGCCCTCCACCGCGTCGATCACCTCATGGGACTCCTCGATCAGGTACGGCACGAGGTCGCGATGCGTGATGCGCTGCGACCACACGCAGCGCTCGCGCACCTGGCGCATGGTGTCGGCGACCTCGCGCAGCGGGTCGTCCGGTGCTGGCTCCACGGCGTCTCCTTCCGATGCACTCATGATGCCGCAGCGGCCGCGCGCCGGTACCAGCCCGCGCGCAGCGAGACGAAGACGCCCGAGAGCACGAGCGCGATGAGCGAGCCGATCAGGACGCCGAGGATCGCCTGGTCGCGCACGGCGTCCTCTCCGGCGAACGCGAGGTTCGCGAGCAGCAGCGACACGGTGAATCCGATGCCGCCGAGAGTGCCCGCCGCGATGAGATCGGCGAACGGCAGCGCGGGGGGCGCCCCGCGCGGACGGATCCGCATCGCCGCCCAGCCGAACAGGGCGATGCCGACGACCTTGCCGACCGGGAGTGCGACGACGATCCCCCAGAACGCCGCGGACAGCTCCGAGGGCGCGACCGCGGGGATGACGACGAACGCCGCGACGAAGGCGAACAGCGGCAGGATCAGGCCGTTCACGACCGGCTCGAGGGCATGCCGGACGCGGGCCGCCGGGACGGGCGCCATGACCAGGCCCAGCAGCACGCCGGCGATCGTGGCGTGGATGCCGGACGCCGCGACGAGTCCCCAGGCGACGACGCCGACGACGGCCATCAGCACGGCGATCATCGGATGGCCGCGGCGGTGCAACAGGCGGCTCAGCAGCCAGAACACGGCGACGCAGAGCAGGGCGAGGACCAGCGGCGGCCACTGCACGTCGTGTGCGAACAGCACGGCGATGAAGACGATGCCGATGATGTCGTCGAGGATCGCCAGGGCGAGCAGGAACACGCGCACGGACGAGGGGAGCCCGCGGCCGAACACGGCCAGCACCCCGAGTGCGAAGGCGATGTCGGTGGCCGTCGGGATCGGCCAGCCGGATGCCGTCTCACCGGTCCCTGAGCCCGACGAAGAGCCCGCGATCAGCAGATAGACGCCGATCGGCACCAGCACGCCTCCAGCCGCCGCGATCGCCGGCTGCACGGCCTTGCTCGGAGAGTCGAGCTCGCCGTGCGTGAGCTCGTGGCGCAGCTCGACGGCCACCACGAGGAAGAAGACCGCGAGCAGCCCGTCGGAGACCCAGTGCGCGACGGACAGGTCGAGCCCGGTGCCCGGCACCGCGATGTGCAGATCGAGGAACGCGGCTATGGCGTCGTGGGTGGGGAGGTTCGCCAGCAGGATGCCGAGGCCCGCTGCCAGGAGCAGGAGGACGGCCGGGAACTGCTGGCCACGGAGGTGCTTCGCGGAGATTCGCATCCGGTCCATCGTAGGCAGACCCGGCGCGCGCGGCCCGTCACCCGATGTCATCCGTTCCGAGCACCCCTCCGAGCCGGGATACCCTCGAAGGGTGACCCCCGCACAGTCTTTTCCCGAGCCCACGAACACCGAGGCGATCCGCGTGATCGGACGATTCGAGGCCGGCCGCGGCATTCCCGAGGCGATGCGCTCCGATGTCAGGATGCTCGGCGCCCTGCTCGGACAGGTGCTTCGCGAGTCCGGCGGCGACGACCTCTTCGAAGACGTCGAGCGCCTGCGCCTGGCCACGATCCAGGCGTACGACGAGGAGACGCCCGACGCCTTCGACCGCGCCGAGGCGATCGCCGAGTCCTTCTCGGTCGAGCGGGCGGACGAGGTCGCCCGCGCCTTCACCTGCTACTTCCACCTGGTCAACCTCGCCGAGGAGCACCAGCGCGTGCGCGTCCTGCGCGAGCGCGCGGGGCAGCCGGACCCTTCGTCCCCCTCCGGGGCGCACGAGTCCGGCTCAGGGGCCCGGGATCACTCGGCCGACACCGTCGCGACCGCGTACGCCCAGCTGCGGGCTGAGGTCGGCGACGACGAGGCTCGTCGTCGCCTCGAGGGCCTGCGATTCCACCCGGTCTTCACGGCGCACCCGACGGAGGCCCGCCGCCGCGCCGTGTCCAGCAGCATCCGCCGTCTGTCAGAGCTGCTCACCCAGCACGACGCGGCGAGCGTCGGCGGCGCCGAGCAGCGCCGTGCCCGCCGCCGGATGCTCGAGGAGATCGACACCCTGTGGCGCACCGCGCCGCTGCGCGCGCAGAAGCCCACGCCCACCGACGAGGTGCGCACCGTCATGAGCGTCTTCGACGAGACGCTGTTCACCACCGTCCCGCACGTGTACCGCCGCATCGACGACGCGCTGCGCGGAGACGACTCCGGCGCCAGCGCACCGATCGTGCCGGCGTTCGTGCGCATCGGCTCGTGGGTCGGCGGAGACCGCGACGGCAACCCCTTCGTGACGGCATCCGTCACCCGTGAGGCGTCGCAGATCGCCTCCGACCACGTGCTGCGCGGTCTCGAGCGCGCCATCGAGCGCATCGGGCGCACTCTCACCCTCGACGCCGAGGTCACCCCCGCCGACGCCGCCGTGACCTCGATCTGGGAGGGCTTCGCCGCCGCCCACCCCGGGGCCGCCGCCGAGCTCGCCACGCGCTCTCCCGACGAGCCCTACCGCCGGGCGATGCTGGTGCTCGCACGGCGCGTCGCCGCCACCCGGCACGGCGACGACGACCGCTACGCCGGCCCCGAGGGACTGCTGGCCGACCTGCGCGCCATCCAGTCCTCGCTGGCGGAGGCCGGCGCCCGCCGGCACGCGTTCGGCGGCGTGCAGCACCTGATCTGGCAGGTGGAGACCTACGGCTTCCACCTCACCGAGCTCGAGGTCAGACAGCACTCCCAGGTGCACGCCAAGGCCCTCGCCGAGATCGAGAGCGGCGAGGCCCTCAGCGCGCAGACCGAGGAGGTGCTCGAGGTCTTCCGCGTGATCGCCGAGATCCAGCGCGACCGCGGCGTGCGCGCGGCCGGCCGCTACGTCGTCTCCTTCACCCGGGCGGCGTCCGACCTCGCCGCCGTGCATCGCCTGGCCCGGCACGCCCTGGGCGACGATGTGCCGGTGCTCGACGTCGTGCCGCTGTTCGAGACCTTCGCCGATCTGCAGGCCGCCCCCGGGATCCTCGCCGAGACGGTGGGCTTCCCCGAGTTCCGCGCACGCATGGCGTCGACCGGGAACCGCCTCGAGGTGATGCTCGGCTACTCGGACTCGTCGAAGGACGTGGGCCCCGTCGCCGCGAACCTCGCGCTCTACGAGGCGCAGGAGAAGATCGCGCAGTGGGCGAAGGAGTCGGGCATCGAGCTGACCCTCTTCCACGGACGCGGCGGGGCGCTCGGCCGCGGCGGAGGCCCGGCGAACTCCGCCATCCTCGCCCAGCCTCCGCACTCCGTCGACGGCCGGTTCAAGCTCACCGAGCAGGGCGAGGTCATCTTCGCCCGCTACGGCGAGCCCGCGATCGCGATGCGGCACATCGACCAGGTGGCCGCGGCCACCCTGCTCGCCTCCTCGCCCACGGTCGAGGAGCGCACCAGCACCGCGGCCGCCCGGTTCGCCGAGGTCGCCGCCGTGATGGACACCGCATCGCGCGAGCGCTTCTTCTCCCTGGTCAAGGCCGAGGGCTTCGCGCCCTGGTTCGCCACGGTGACCCCCCTCGAGGAGATCGGCCTGCTGGCCCTCGGGTCGCGTCCCGCGCGCCGCGGGCTCTCGGTCGAGTCCCTGGAGGATCTGCGGGCGATCCCGTGGGTGTTCGCCTGGACGCAGGCGCGCATCAACCTCGCCGGCTGGTTCGGGCTGGGATCGGCCCTGGCCGCTGTGGGCGACGAGGAGCTGCTCTCCCAGGCCTACCAGGACTGGCCTCTGCTGCGCACTCTCGTCGACAACGTGGCGATGAGCCTGGCGAAGACCGATGAGCGCATCGCCCGCCAGTACCTCGCGCTCGGCGACCGCGACGACCTCGCGGCTCTGGTCCTGGACGAGCTGCGGCTCACCCGCGAGTGGGTGATCCGCCTCACCGGCGGAGACCGTCTGCTCGAGAACAAGCCGGTGCTCCAGCGCGCCGTGCAGCTGCGCACCCCGTACGTCGACGCGCTGTCGCTGCTGCAGCTGCGCGCCCTGCGCGCTCTGCGCACGGCTCCGGCCAGCACCGGATCGGGGGCCGAGGAGGAACAGCGGCGTCTGCTCCTGCTGTCGGTCAGCGGCGTCGCGGCCGGACTGCAGAACACCGGGTGAGGCCAGCGCACGCTGTCACGTGAAATTGCTCACATCGCCTCGACGGGTAAAGTGAATCCTTGCCTGATCCGGCGACGCATCACGCGACACGATCGCTCGCATCCACAATCCCCCTCCAGAAAGCACCCGCGTGACCGAAAACTCCGCCGACTTCCACCCGCTCAGCGACCTCGCTCAGCCCATCTTCGACTCCGTCCGCGCGGTCAACCCGAACGAGCCCGAGTACCACCAGGCAGTGCACGAGGTGCTGCACTCCATCGGCCCGGTGCTCGAACGTCGCACGGAGTACGTGGACGGCGGCATCCTCGAGCGTCTCGTCGAGCCGGAGCGCCAGGTCCTGTTCCGGGTGCCGTGGATCGACGACGCGGGCAAGCTGCAGGTCAACCGCGGCTACCGCGTGCAGTACAACTCCGCGCTCGGCCCCTACAAGGGCGGCCTGCGATTCCACCCCTCGGTGAACATCTCGATCATCAAGTTCCTCGGCTTCGAGCAGATCTTCAAGAACGCGCTCACCGGCCAGGGCATCGGCGGAGGCAAGGGCGGATCGAACTTCGACCCGCACGGCAAGAGCGACGCCGAGGTCATGCGCTTCTGCCAGTCGTTCATGAGCGAGCTGTACCGTCACATCGGCGAGCACACCGACGTCCCCGCGGGCGACATCGGCGTCGGCGGCCGTGAGATCGGCTACATGTTCGGCATGTACCGCAAGATCACCAACCGCCACGAGTCCGGCATCCTCACCGGCAAGGGCATCGGCTGGGGCGGAGCGCAGGTGCGCACCGAGGCCACGGGCTACGGCGCGGTGTTCTTCGTGCAGGAGATGCTGGCGGTGCACGGCGACAGCCTCGAGGGCAAGCGCGTGGCGGTCTCCGGCTCGGGCAACGTCGCGATCTACGCGATCGAGAAGGCGACCCAGCTCGGCGCCACGGCCGTCACGGCATCCGACTCCTCCGGCTACGTCGTCGACGACGCCGGCATCGACCTGGGTCTGCTCCGGCAGATCAAGGAGGTCGAGCGCGGCCGCATCGTCGAGTACGCGAACCGCCGGCCCGGCGCCCGCTTCGTCGAAGGCGGCAACGTCTGGGAGGTTCCGGTCGACATCGCCGTCCCCTCCGCGACGCAGAACGAGCTCGACGAGAACTCGGCGCGCACCCTGATCGGCAACGGCGTGCGCGCCGTGGCCGAGGGCGCCAACATGCCCAGCACTCCCGAGGCGGTCGAGGCCTTCCAGCAGGCGGGCGTGCTGTTCGCCCCCGGCAAGGCCGCGAACGCCGGCGGCGTGGCGACCTCCGCCCTCGAGATGAGCCAGAACGCGGCCCGCCAGCGCTGGGCCTTCGCGGACAGCGAGCAGAAGCTGCGCGACATCATGGCCGACATCCACAGCGCCTCCTTCGAGGCCGCGGAGCGCTACGGCGTCGCGGGCGACTATGTGGCGGGCGCCAACATCGCCGGCTTCGAGCGCGTCGCGGACGCGATGCTCGCACAGGGCGTCATCTGATCCTCTGCGACACGACGAAGGCCGCCCCTGCGATCGCGGGGGCGGCCTTCGTCGTGAGCGGATGCCTCAGCTCTCGTCCACCGGCACCTTGACGACCTTGTTGTAGCCGGTCACCGCCTGGTTCTCGTCGAAGGCGACGACCTTCTTGCGGAAGCCCCTCGTGATGACGGCGAGGTAGATCACGCCGAGCACCGTCCACACCAGTCCGCCCCGCAGGGCGTCCTCGTGCAGGTTCGCCCAGAGCAGCCCGGTGAGCACCATGCCGATGCCGGGCATCACGATGTAGCTGAAGATCTGGCCGGGCGTCCTGCGCAGGCCCTTCCTGATCGCGAACCACGCGATGACCGAGATGTTCACGAACGTGAACGCGATCAGGGCCCCGAAGTTGATCCACGCCGCGATGAGCTCGAGCGTGAACGGGATGGCGAGGAGCGAGATCGCGCCGACCAGCACGATGTTGAAGGTCGGCGTGTGCGTGCGCGGGTTGATGTAGCCGAACAGCCGCTGCGGCAGCACGTTGTTGCGGCCCATCACCAGCAGCATGCGCGAGACGGAGGCGTGCGAGGCGAGGCCCGACGCGAGCGTGGCGCAGAAGCCGGCGGCGGTGAGCACGGCCATGAGCACGTCGCCGCCGACGAGCTTCCCGATGATGGGCAGGGTCGAGTCCTCGACGAACTGCTGGTCTCCGCCCGGGGCGAACTCGTTCCAGTCCGGGAAGCGCAGCTGCGTGAAGTACGCGGCGACGAGGAAGATCGCTCCGCCGAGCAGCACCGTGAGCAGGATCGCCTTCGGCATGAGCTTCGGGTCCTTCGCCTCCTCGGCGTACATCGTGACGGCGTCGAAGCCGATGAACGAGAAGCAGACGATCGTGGCGCCCATCAGCACGGCGCCCATCGTGACGCCGTCGTGGATGAACGGCGCCGCCGAGGCGATCGTCGCCGCACCCTCGCCGCGCAGCAGCTGGGCGATGACCATCACGACGAACACCACCATCACGACGATCGAGAACACCAGCAGGATCATGTTCGCGTTCGAGGTGCCGCGCATGGTCATGTAGATGATCGCGGTGACCAGCACGCAGTAGATGACGACCCAGATCCAGCCGGGGACGTCGGGGAACAGCGCCTCGAGGTAGCTGCGGATGATGAGGCAGTTCACCATCGGCAGCAGCACGTAGTCGATCAGCGAGGTCCAGCCGACCATGAAGCCGAGATTCGGGTGGATCGACTCGCGCACGTAGGTGTACGCGGAGCCCGCGCTCGGGATGGCGCTCGCGATCTTGCCGTAGCTGATCGCCGTGAAGACCATCACGATCAGCGCCACCAGATACGCGGCGGGCACGACGTTGTCGGTGTCGCGGGCCACCATCCCGAACGTGTCGAAGACCACAGTGGGCGTCATGTATCCGAGCCCCAGCCCCACGATCGCCCACAGCCCGAGGTTCCTCTTCAGGGTGCCCCCACCCTGGGCCAGCGGCTTGGTCTTCGTCCCCATATGTTCGCTCCTTCGAGAACATGCACCGCCGGACCTCGATGTCCGACGTTGAAGAACATTATGTCCTCAGGAATTCGAAAGAGCGAGAAGAATCTTCGACGGAAACCGTACCTTCTTGCTCGAAACAGGATTGTTTTCGAAGACCTCGCCCTACCATCCGGTGCGGAGGACCCGGTCGAGCATGCGCACGACATGGTCGGCGCTCTCGGCCGTCAGGCACAACGGCGGCTTGATCTTCAGCACGTTCGCCCGCTCCGAGGCGGTGAGCACGATCACGCCGAGCTCGCGCAGCCGCTCGCAGATCGCTTCGGCCTCGGCCGCCGCGGGCGTCATGGCGTCGCCGTCGCGCACGAGCTCGACGCCGAGGTAGAGGCCCGTGCCGTGGACCGGTCCGACGATAGGATGCCGGGCGGAGAGCTCGCGCAGGCCCTGTGCCAGCCGTTCGCCGATCTCGAGGGCGTTGCGCTGCAGCCCGTCCTCGGCCATGGCGTCCAGCACCGCGATGCCGATGCGGCAGCTGAGCGTGCTGCCGCCCGCGGAGGAGAAGAACCGGCCCTGCGTGGACAGCGCGTCGGCCACGGCCTTCGAGGTGATCACCCCTCCGATCGGGAACCCGTTGCCCATCGGCTTGGCGATCGTGACGATGTCGGGACGCACCCCGGACAGCTCGAACGCCCAGAACGCGGCTCCGGTGCGCCCGAACCCGACCTGCACCTCGTCGGCGATGCACAGCCCGCCTGCGTCGCGGACCAGCTCGTACGCTCCGGCGAGATAGCCCTCGGGCAGCAGGACGCCGCCGGCGTTGCCGAGGATCGGCTCGCAGAGGAAGGCGGCGGGCGGGCGCCCGTCCGCGACGAGGCGCTCGAGGTCGGCGCCGAGGTCGGCGAGGTAGCGTCCGGCCGTGCCCTCGCCGCGGTAGGTGCCGCGGAACCGGTTGGGCACGTCGGCGATGTGCACCCAGTCCGGCCGGGTGGCGAGCGCGTTCGGGTTGTCGTAGGCGCTGGTGGTGACGGCGTCGCTGGCCGTGGTCCAGCCGTGGTACGCCTCGCGCAGCGCGACGACCGTGCGGCGTCCGGTCGCGGCCTGGGCCAGCCGCAGCGCGAGATCGACCGCCTCCGAGCCGCTGTTCACCAGCAGCACCGTGTCGAGCCCGCTGTCCTCCGGCATCAGCGCCAGCAGCCGCTCGCCGTACTCGGCGAGGTCGCGGTACAGGAACCGCGAGTTCGTCGCGAGAGTGCGCAGCTGCCGCTCGGCGGCCTCGGCCACCCGAGGATGGCTGTGGCCGAGGCCGGCGACGTTGTTGACCATGTCGACGTAGACGCGGCCGGTCGTGTCGACGAGATGGTGGCGCCAGCCGCGCTCGATCTGCGGCGGATGCTCGTAATAGCGCTCCTGAGCGGAGGCGAACAGCCGTTCGCGGCGCTGCCGCTCGGCCGCCGAGCGATCGCGCTGCGCGAGGCCGGGGAGGCCGGGGAGGCCGAGGAGGGGCGCGGGGTCGGCGGTGAGCCGGGCCCACGCCGCGACCCGCTCGGGAGAGACGAGACGCGGCGGAACGGGGGCGTCCGCGCGGCGGATCCCCACCTCGAGGGCGCGCGCGTGCCCTGCCGACGGCAGCACTCCGATGCGCTCCCCTGCGGCGACGGGGCGCGCCGTCGCATCGTCGGGATCGATGCCCCGCGCGCTCAGCACCCAGCCGTCGGCACGGACGATCCGCACCTCGCCGTCGTCGACGTGCAGCCGTCCCGCGCAGGGGGCGGCGACGACCGCGGCGGCCCCTGCGCCGACGTGGATCTCGGTGTGGGCGGGCCAGGTCGCCGCGGCGTCCGCGCTGTCGATGGCGGCCCGCGTGAGGCGGAAGACCCCGTACGGCAGCACTGCCGCGCCCGCCCCGCCGGCGAGCGCCCCGGCGATCAGGCCGGCCTCGGCATCCGGTGCGAGCCAGCGCCCCTCGTCGAGCATCGCCGACTCCACTCCGGGATCGACGACGACGAGATCGCCGGCGAGATCCGGCAGCAGCGCGGCCGCCGGCTCCGTCGCGGCGTCGAGCACCGGAGCGCCGACGCCGACCCGGTCGAGCACGGCCTCCGTCATCTCGCCCAGGGGCAGCAGGGTAACGGCCTCGAAGATCGCCCGCTCCCCCGCGATCCGCTCCCTGGCGTAGTCGTTGTCCCCGTCGATCTCGAGCTGCCGCCAGCCGCTGGCGACGAGCAGTGCGGCCCGCAGGACGACGAGGGGCCACACGGCGCGCGCCTCGGGCGCGGACAGGGTCGCTCCCGCGTGGAAGGCCTCGACGACGTCGAGCGCGCGCAGCGGCCGATCGGGCTCGTGGTGCAGCATCGACGACACGCACACGGCGAGCTCGGCCACCCGCCAGCCGAGCGAGAGGTCGCCGAGGTCGAGGACGGTGTGCGGATGCAGTCGCGAGTCCGTCCCGCGCACGCCGGTGACGTTGTCGTCGGTGAGGTCCCCGTGGATCGGCTGCACCGGGAGGAGGTCCTCGAGCGGCCGCAGCGCGGCCCGGGCCTCGGCGGCCGCCGCGTGCACCCGGGCGCGCAGACCGTCGTCGGCGATGGCCGGGGCGAGGGCGGCCACCTGCTCGCCGGCCACGCGCATGTCCCACATGTGCGCGCGGTCCAGGCCCGGATGGCGCACGGCGGCGAGCGCGGTGACGGATGCCGCCGCGAGCGCGCCGAACTCCGCGAGCACGACCGGTGCGAGGTAGCCGGCGTCCACCATCGGCTCGCCCGCCGCGAACTCGCTGCGCCGCACGGCGAGACCCCGCCACCGCTGCGTCAGCTCTCCGTCGAGTCCTGCCAGCACCGCCGGCACGGGAACGCCCGCCGCGCGATAGGCGGCGAGAGCCGCATGCTGGCCGTCGCGCGCGTCGTCGCCGAACACCGGGTTGTCCACGCGCAGCACGCTCCGGGCGCCATCGGCCTCGGTGAGCACGAAGTTGCGATCCTGGTTGCTGCCGAGCTCACGGGCTGACGCCTCCAGCCCGTAGCACTCACGGGCGATCAGGCGGGCGTCGGATTCGGAGACGGCGGGTCGGACGAGCCCGCTCACCCGCCCACCTCGCGGTCGCCGGCGTGACGCGCGAGAGAGCTGGCGTAGCGCTCGGTGAGCTGCACCATGAGATCGGGGGTGTCGCGATCGACGCCGAACACGTGGCCGGGGAAGTCGAGGTCGGGCTGAGCGGCCGCGATCTCGGCCTCGCGGTCGGGCGACAGCAGGCGCACCGGGTCTCCGACGGCGACCCAGCCGATCGGGACGACGGCGCCCTCGGGCAGCACGGCCCGGCGATGCACGATCGCGTTCACGCGGACCTCGCAGCGGTCTCCGATCAGCGCGCCGTTGAAGATGCGCGCGCCCGAGGCGAAGAACACCTCCTCGCCGACCGTCGCCCCCGCGATGCTGGCGAGCGTGCCGATCAGGGTGTGCGCCCCGATGTGCACCGAGTTCGCAGCTGTGGCGCGGATCAGCGCGTTCTCCATCACGATCACGTGCTCGCCGAGCGTGATCGGGCCGCCCTCGGCCGTGATCACGGCGCCGTGCAGCACCTGGCAGTTCGGTCCGATCTCCACGTCGCCGGAGATGACGGCGGTGGGAGCGACGACGGCGGTGTCATGGATCCGGGGCCGAGCCCCGAGGTGCTCGTACAACATGCGGCCAGACTAGTCCTGACCTGGCTCCGGCACACGACAGCTCCCCGGGAAGACTGCGCTTCCGAAGGACCTGCCGGCCGGATCCGTCCTTCGGAAGCGCAAAAGCCCTTCTGAGCTGCATGAGCGGATGCCGACTGCGCTGCGCCGGCAGCCGGCTCCGGCGAGGAACCCTCTAGTCCTCCTCGTGCGTGAGGGCGAGCCCGACGGCGAAGAGCGTCGGCGCCCACTCGCCGATGAACAGGCCCCAGCGATCGGACTGTGCCTTCGAGTCGTCACGACCGCGGGAGACGAGCCACGACAGGAAGGAGACGGCGATCGCGATGAATCCCGCGGTGTACGCGTGGCTGCTGCGCACGCCCCAGCCGCTGAGCACCCGCAGCGGGTTCCAGGCGGTCGCTGCCGCTGCCCTGCGCACCTGCTTCTTCGTGCTCATCCGTTCACTCCCTCGTCGTCCTGGCCCGCTGCAGCATCCCCCAGATGGCCGTCCCGATGAACAGGACGAGGCCCACGACCGCGAGCCAGAAGAGGCCCTTCACGACGAACCCGAGCACGGACACCCCGGCCCAGAGGATGAGCAGGATGATCAGCAGTATCCACATGCCGACAGCATCCGCCGTCCCGACCGCACCGCACAGGGCGTTGACGTGCCGCTCCGCGTGGTCTAACGCGACGCGCTCATCGCTCGCCGCCCATGCGCGGCCTCAGCATCGCAGCGACCACCGCGGCCAGCGCAGCGGGGAGGAACGCGAAGCCGATGGTCATCGCGCCGAGGAACGCGAAGCCGAGCAGCAGACCCGCCGAGACGACGCTCGCGAGCGGCCACCAGCGTCCGCGCACGAGGACGGGGATCAGCGCGATCAGCACCGGGATCGCGACGACGAGGGCGAAGACGGGGCCGTTGTACTCCCAGACGCTCAGCGTGACGGTGGTCTGCGCGCCACTGGAGTCGCTCGTCGTCACCGTGTAGCCGGGCATGAACAGCACGAGCCCGGCGGCCACCAGGGCGAGCACGAGCGCCAGCAGCTGCAGCATCCGCTTGGGAGCGACCGTCTTCATGTCACTCCGCCCTGGCGGGCTCGGGGAACAGGGCGGTGAGCAGCTGGGCGACCCAGTCGAGCAGAGCCGTGTCGGCGAGGGGCTCGACCCCGACCCCGACCGCCGACGGCACGGTGGGCATCGGCACGACGAGCGCCTCTCCCCCGGCCACGAGCTTGGCCTTGGGGTAGAGCCGCTGCATCCGCACCTTGATCGACTCCTCGAGGCGGGCGGGGGCGATCCGCAGGTTCGAGCCCATCGTGACGACGTCGGTGAGCCCGGCTCGCGCGGCGCGACGCCGCAGGCGCGCGATCGCGATCAGCCCCTCGGCCTCGGCCGGCAGAGCGCCGTACCTGTCGGCGAGCTCCTCGATGACGAGGTCGATCGCGTCGTCCTTCGCCGTCGCGGCGGAGGCGGCCGACAGCTTCTGATAGGCCTCCAGCCGCAGGCGCTCGCTGTCGATGTAGTCCTCGGGGATGCGGGCGTCGAGCGGCAGCTCGAGCCGCAGCTCCTGACCGGACTCGACCTCTTCGCCGCGGAACGTCGCCACGGCCTCCCCGATCATGCGCAGGTACAGGTCGAACCCGACGCCGGCGATGTGACCCGCCTGCTCGGCGCCGAGCAGGTTGCCGGCGCCGCGCAGCTCGAGGTCCTTCAATGCGACCTGCATGCCCGAGCCGAGGTCGTTGTTCACGGCGATGGTCTGCAGGCGGTCGGCCGCCGTCTCGCTGAGCGGCTTCACGTCGTCGTAGAGGAAGTAGGCGTAGGCGCGCTCGCGTCCGCGTCCGACCCGCCCGCGCAGCTGGTGCAGCTGGCTGAGACCGTACTTGTCGGCCCGGTCGATGATGATCGTGTTCGCGTTCGAGATGTCGAGGCCCGTCTCGATGATCGTCGTCGAGACGAGCACGTCGTACTTGCGCTCCCAGAAGTCGTCGACGACCTGCTCGAGCTGGTGCTCGCCCATCTTGCCGTGTGCGACGGCGATGCGCGCCTCGGGCACCATCTCGGCGAGCTCGGCGGCGACCCGCTGGATCGACTGCACGCGGTTGTGAACGAAGAACACCTGCCCCTCGCGCAGGATCTCGCGGCGGATCGCGGCGGCGATCTGCTTGTCGCTGCGAGGCCCGACGAAGGAGAGGATCGGATGCCGGTCCTCCGGCGGTGTCGCCAGGGTCGACATCTCGCGGATGCCGGTCACCGCCATCTCCAGCGTGCGCGGGATCGGGGTGGCGCTCATGGCGAGGATGTCGACGTTCGTCTTCAGCTTCTTGAGCGCGTCCTTGTGCTCGACGCCGAAGCGCTGCTCCTCGTCGATGATCATGAGTCCGAGGTCCTTGAACAGGACCTGGTCGGTGAGGATGCGATGCGTGCCGATCACCATGTCGACGGTGCCGTCGAGAAGACCGGCGAGGGTCAGCCGCGCCTCCTTGTCGGTCTGGAACCGCGAGAGCGGGCGCACCTTCACCGGGAAGCCGGCGAAGCGCTCGGTGAAGGTCTCGAGGTGCTGCTTGACCAGCAGAGTGGTCGGCACGAGCATCGCGACCTGCTTGCCGTCCTGGATCGCCTTGAACGCGGCGCGGACGGCGACCTCGGTCTTGCCGAAGCCGACATCGCCGCTCAGCAGCCGGTCCATCGGGATCGGCCGCTCCATGTCGGCCTTGATCTCGTCGATCGTCTGCAGCTGGTCGTGGGTCTCGGCGAAGGGGAACGCCTCCTCCAGCTCACGCTGCCAGGGGGTGTCGGGGCCGAAGGCATGGCCCTTGGCGCTCATGCGCGCCGAGTACAGCTTGACGAGCTCGACGGCGATGTCGCGCACGGCCTTGCGCGCCTTGCCCTTCGCCTGCGCCCAGTCGCTGCCGCCCATCTTCGACAGGGTCGGCGCCTCGCCGCCGACGTACTTCGACAGCAGGTCGAGCTGGTCGGTGGGCACGAACAGCTTGTCGCCCGGATAGCCGCGCTTGGAGGGCGCGTACTCGAGCACCAGGTAGTCGCGGGTGGACCTGGTGGCGTTGCGTCCGCCGGTGGAGACCTCGCGCTGGGTCATCTCGACGAAGCGGCCGATGCCGTGCGTGGCGTGCACGACGAAATCGCCCTGCTTCAGCTGCAGCGGGTCGACGACGTTCTTGCGCCGGGAGGCGAGCTTCTTGACGACGCGCTGGTCGCCGCCGATCGTGCGCCCGTAGAACTCGTTGTCGGTGAGGACCGCGAGCCTGGCCTCCGGCACCTGGAAGCCGGACTCGACCACGCCCGCGGTGAGCGTGGCGACGCCGGCATCCGGCGCGTCCCGGAGATCGTCGACGACCCGCGCCGCGATCCCCCGCTCGGAGAGGACGTCCCGCGCCCGGTCGACCAGACCGGTGCCGGTGGCGATGACCACGACCCGCCACCCGTCCTGCACCTTCGCGTCGACGAAGGAGATCGCGCCGTCCACGTTGCCGTGGAAGGATGGGATGACGGAGGCGTCGACGGTCTCGGCGTCGACCCCTCCGCTCATGAAGGGGCTGAGACGCCACCAGACCCCGCCGCGGTCGCGGACGACCTCGCGGAGCTCGGCGATCGTGAGGAAGTCACCCGCCCCGAGATCGATCGGAGCGGATGCGCCGGAGGTCGCCGCGCTCCATGCGGCGTCGAGGAACTCGCGGTTCGTGTCGCCCAGCGTGATCGCGCGGGCGGTGGAGCGCTCGGGATCGACGACCGCGGTCGCGGAACCGGCGGGCAGGTACTCGGCGAGCGACTTCAGCGGGCCGGCGACCGCGGGCAGGAGCGACTCCATGCCCTCGACGGGGATGCCCTCGGCCATCTTCTCGAGCATGCCGGCGATGGCGGGGAACGCGTCCTTCAGGGCGCGGGCGTTGTCACGGACGTCCTGCGTGAGCAGCAGCTCGCGGCTCGGGGCGAGGTCGACGAGGGCCACGTCGCCGGGGAGGGAGCGCTGGTCGGCGACCGAGAAGGCGCGGATCTGATCGACCTCGTCGCCGAAGAACTCCACGCGGTAGGGATGCTCGGAGATCGGCGGGAACACGTCGAGGATGCCGCCGCGCACCGCGAACTCGCCGCGACGCGACACCATGTCGACGCGGGAGTAGGCGCGCTCGACGAGCTGCTCGGCGACGCCGTCGAGGTCGTAGCCGCGTCCGCCGACCTTCAGCTCGAGGGGGACGATCTCGTCGAGGTTGCCGGCGATGGGCTGCAGCGCGGCGCGCACCGAGGCGACGACGACCAGCGGATGGCCGCCCGTCCACTCCGTGATGCGACGCAGGGTCTGCAGCCGGAGGCCGACGGTGTCGGGGCTCGGACTCAGCCGCTCGTGCGGCAGGGTCTCCCAGGCGGGGAAGGTGAGGACCTCGGCGTCGGGGATGTACGCGCTGAGCGCCTGCGCGAGGCTCTCGGCGCGACGTCCTGTTGGCACCACGGCGAGCAGAGCGGCCGGATGACCCGCCGCCGCGCGCCTGCCGAGCAGCCCGGCGAGCGCCGGTGCGTCGAGCCCGTCGACCAGGCCGAGGTCGGCGTCGGTGTGCGCCCAGCTGAGGGCGTCACGGTACAGAGACGCCTCTTCCAAGGCGCGCAGGATCCCCGGAACAGTCACCGGACAAGCTTAGTCCGGGGCCTCCGACACGGTCGCCGGGGCACGTGACGGAGGAGGAGGAAATAGGATGCCGGGATGGATCCCGTCACCCTGACCACGGAGCGCCTCGTCCTGCGTCCGCCGACCGAGGCCGACGTCGAGGCGATCGAGCGCGCCTGCCAGGACCCGGAGATCCCGAGGTGGACCACGGTGCCGAGCCCGTACACGCGCGAGGATGCGGAGGACTACGTCCGCCTCGTCGGCGAATGGTGGGCCGAGGGCGCCCAGGCCGTCTGGTGCGCCTTCCGCGAGGGCGAGCTGGTCGGCTCCATCGGCCTGCACCACATCGCCGAGCACCGGACCGGCGGCGACGCCGAACTCGGCTACTGGGTCGCCGCCGAGGCTCGGGGCAGGGGCTACCTCGTCGAGGCCGCACGCGCCGTGGTCGACTTCGGCTTCGCGGATCTCGGGCTCGCCCGCATCCGCTGGCGCGCCGTCGTCGGCAACGTGCCCTCCGCCCGGGCCGCACGCGCGCTCGGCTTCCGCTACGAGGGCCTGCAGCGTCAGGCGCTGACCGGCCCGCGCGGTCGCGACGACGGCTGGACGGCGGGACTGCTCGCGACCGACGACCGCACGCCCGTCGAGTGGACGGTGCTCCGCTGAGCGCTCCGGGGAGCACACGGCCCCGCCCGGCCGCTCCGCGAAGGACGTGACAGTGTCAGATGCCGGTGACAGGATGAGTCCATGCCGGAGATGCCGGAAGTACAGGGGCTGACCGCGTTCCTCGCCGGACGCGTCGTCGGCCGGACGATCACGCGCGCGACCGTCTCGGCCGTCTCGGCGCTGAAGACCTACGATCCGCCCATCCACGCGCTGCAGGGCGCCGAGGTGACGGCGTCCGCCCGGCTCGGCAAGTTCGTCGTGCTGTCCTGCGGGCCCGACCTGCACCTCGTGTTCCATCTCGCGAAGGCGGGCTGGCTGCGCTGGTACGAGCAGCTTCCGGCGACGCTGATCAAGCCCGGCAAGTCGCCCATCGCGCTGCGCGTCGCCTTCGACGACGGCAGCGGGTTCGACCTCACCGAGGCGGGCACGAAGAAGTCGCTCGCCGTGTACGTCGTGCGCGATCCGCAGGAGGTCCCGGGGATCGCCCGGCTCGGCCCCGACCCTCTCGATCCGTCGTTCACGAGAGAGGTGCTCGCCGGGCTCCTCGAAGGGCGGCGCACGCAGATCAAGGGGCTCCTGCGCGATCAGGGGGTGATCGCGGGCATCGGCAACGCCTACTCCGACGAGATCCTGCATGCCGCGCGCATGTCGCCGTACGCGGTCGCCGCCACGCTCGACGACGACGAGATCGACCGCCTCTTCGCTGCCGTGCACGAGACCCTCGCCGACGCCGTCGGCGCCGCCACGGGCAAGCCGCCCGCAGACCTCAAGGACGCCAAGCGCCGAGGGATGCAGGTGCACGCCCGCCGCGGCGAGGCGTGCCCGGTGTGCGGCGACACCGTGCGCAGCGTCTTCTTCGCCGACCGCTCCCTGGAGTACTGCCCGACGTGCCAGACCGGGGGCAGGATCCTCGCGGACCGGCGGCTGTCGCGGCTGCTCAAGTAGCACCCGGCGCGACGGCGTGCGGCGGTCGCGCCCTCCACCGCATCCGATGTGATGGACCCGGAGTGAGGCCGACCGGACACCGTCAGGTTCCGTTCCATGTCGCGGAATGAAATGCGCTCAGCCGTGTTGAGTACACTCAGAGCATCAACGTGCTCCGGGGTCGGTGGGAATCCGAACCGGCGGTGACAGTCCGCGAGAGCCTCGATTCGTCGAGGTTCCGATCCGGTGGAACTCCGGAACCGACGGTGATGCGGGAGAGATCTCCCGCTAGTCCGGAAGGGAGGCAGCACGACGCGCACGCGTGCGCCCGTTCTGCATCCCCCGGAGCCTCACAGGAGGACGACGGATGGCAGTGACCGAGGCCGAGCGCCGCGCGATGACACGCGCTCTCGAACTCGCGGCGAACGGACCGCGCGGAGTCAACCCGCAGGTCGGCGCCGTCATCCTCTCCCCCGCGGGCGAGATCCTGGCCGAGGGCTGGCATCACGGCGCCGGAACCCCGCACGCCGAGGTCGACGCGCTCGCGAAGCTCTCCCCCGACGCCGCGCGCGGTGCGACCGCCGTCGTCACGCTGGAGCCCTGCAACCACACCGGCCGCACGGGTCCCTGCGCCGTCGCGCTGATCGAGGCGGGCGTCGCCCGCGTCGTCTACGCCCTGGACGATCCCGGCGCCGTCTCCGGCGGCGGCGGCGAGCGTCTGCGCGCGGCCGGCGTCAGCGTCGAGTCCGGGGAGCAGGGCGACGCCGCGCACGCCCTCATCGACGACTGGCTCACGGCGCAGCGACTCGGACGCCCGCACGTCACCGTCAAGTGGGCGCAGAGCCTCGACGGTCGCGCGGCAGCCGCCGACGGCACCAGCCGCTGGATCACCGGGCCTGCCGCGCGCGCCGACGTGCACCGCCGCAGGTCGCAGTCCGACGCGATCGTCGTCGGCACCGGCACCGTGCTCGCCGACGACCCGGCGCTGACCGCGCGCGACGGAGACGCCCTGCATCCGCACCAGCCCGTCCCCGTCGTGATCGGCTCGCGCCAGACCCCCGCCGACGCCGCCGTCCGCCGGCATCCGCTCTCCCCGCTCTTCTACGACACCCGCGACCTGCACGCCGTCGTCGCCGACCTGCACGCCCGCGGCATCCAGAGGGTCTTCGTCGAGGGCGGGCCGACGCTCGCCAGCGCGTTCATCGCCGCCGGGCTCGCCGACCGCGTTCTCGCCTACATCGCCCCCGTGCTGCTCGGAGGCGACCGCCTCGCCCTCACCGACATCGGCGTGCCGTCCATGTCCGCCGCCCGCCGGCTGACAGTCGACGAATGGGCGCCGCTCGGGCCCGACCTGCTCGCCATCGCCCACCCCACGGAAGAAGGAACCGCCTGATGTTCACCGGAATCATCGAGGAGATCGGCGAGATCACCGCCATCGCTCCCGCGGGCGACGGCTGGCGGCTCACGGTGCGTGCACCGAAGGCGGCAGCGGATGCCGTGCACGGCGAGTCCATCGCGGTGTCGGGCGTGTGCCTCACGGTGGTCGGCTCGACCGCCGACACCTTCGACACCGACGTGATGAAGCAGACCCTCGACGTGGCGGCCCTCGGCGGCGCGACGGTCGGCACGCGAGTGAACATCGAGAAGGCGATGCCGGTGGGGGCTCGCCTCGGCGGGCACATCGTACAGGGCCACGTCGACGGGGTCGGCGACGTGATCGAGGTCCGCCCCGGAGCGCAGTGGAGCGTCCTGCGCATCTCTCTTCCGGCCGACCTCGCCCCCCTCGTCGTCGACAAGGGCTCCATCTCCGTCGACGGGACGTCTCTCACGGTGAGCGCCGTGAGCCCTCCGACCGGTTCAGGGCCCCAGGACCAGCACTGGTTCGAGGTCTCGCTCATCCCCGAGACCCTCGCCGCGACCACGCTCGGAGCGCGCGCCGTCGGCGACCGCGTCAACCTCGAGACCGACATCCTCGCCCGGCACGTCGAGCGCCTGCTCGCCTTCAGGGAGACCGCAACGGAAGGAGGCTCGCGATGAGCCTGTCCACCATCCCCCAGGCACTCGAGGCGCTGCGCGCCGGCCGGCCGGTGCTCGTCGCCGACGACGAGAACCGTGAGAACGAGGGCGACGTCATCCTCTCCGCCGAGCTCGCGACGCCCGAATGGGTCGCCTGGACCGTCCGCTGGTCCTCGGGGTTCATCTGCGCCCCGATGCCCACCGACCTCGCCGACAGCCTGAACCTGCAGCCCATGGTCGCCGTCAGCGAGGATGCCCGCTCGACCGCGTACACGATCAGCGTCGACGCCGCCTCCGGCGTCACGACCGGGATCAGCGCGCACGACCGCGCGCACACCCTGAACGTGCTGGCGAACCCGCAGTCGACCGCCGGGGACCTGATCCGGCCCGGCCATGTGCTTCCGCTGCGCGCGGTGGATGGCGGCGTGCGCGAGCGCAGCGGCCACACCGAGGCCGCGGTCGAGCTGATGAAGCTGGCGGGGCTGCGCCCGGTCGGCGCGATCGCCGAGGTCGTGGCCGAAGACGGCAGCATGATGCGGATGCCGGGGCTGATCGAGCTCGGCGAGAGCTCGGGGGTGCCGGTCATCACGATCGAGCAGCTCATCGCGCACCTCAACGAGGTCGACCCCGACGGGGCCGTCCCCACGACCGGGCGCCGGGTCAGCCTGCGCGCCGACGCGAGCGTGCCCACCTCGCACGGAGCCTTCCGCTTCCTCGCCTACAAGGACCGCGTCAGCGGCACCGACCACATCGCGGTCGTGTCGGGCGAGCCGGGCGAGACCGCTCTCGTGCGCGTGCACTCCGAGTGCCTGACGGGCGAGGCGTTCGGCTCGCTGAAGTGCGAATGCGGCCCGCAGCTCGACGCCGCGCTCGACGCCATCGCGCAGGAGGGCGGCGTCGTCGTCTACATGCGCGGTCACGAGGGCCGGGGCATCGGGCTCATCAACAAGCTGCGCGCGTACAGCCTGCAGGAGGACGGCCTCGACACGGTCGACGCCAACCTCGCCCTCGGACTGCCGGCGGACGCCCGCGAGTACGCCGCCGCAGCCGGCATCCTCGCCGATCTGGGCATCACGAAGGTCCGCCTGCTCACCAACAACACCGACAAGGTCGCGCAGCTGCGCGAGCTCGGCCTCGACGTCGTCGAGCAGGTGCCGCTGATCGTCGGCGTCGGACCCAACAACCACCAGTACCTCGAGACCAAGCGTGACCGGATGGGTCACATCATCGGAGCGGCGGAGCTCGCAGAAGCCCTCGCCGAAGGAAAGGACAGCGAATGAGCGGTGCAGGAGCCCCCGAGACCGGCAACATCGACGGGCGAGGCCTGAACGTCGTCATCATCGCCGGGACCTGGCACGAGACCATCACGAACGGACTGATCGCGGGGGCCGAGCGCGTGCTGAACGCCGCGCAGGCGACGCACCGGCTGGTGCGCGTGCCCGGATCGTTCGAGCTCGCGATCGCGGCGCAGGCGGCGTTCGCCGGGGGCGCGGACGCGGTGGTGGCCCTCGGCGTCATCATCCGCGGCGGCACCCCGCACTTCGAGTACGTGGCGGCGGCGACCACCGACGGGCTCACCCGGGTGTCGCTCGACGCCGGCAAGCCCGTCGGCTTCGGCGTGCTCACCCTCGACGACGAGCAGCAGGGCCTGGACCGCGCCGGCATCGAGGGTTCGAAGGAGGACAAGGGGGCCGAGGCCGCGGACGCCGCGCTGCGCACGGCTCTCCTCACCCGGGAGCTGCGCGGCTGAGGCTCGCCTTCCTGGCGGCGTGATGGGGCGCGGCGTACGGTGAGGGCATGGAGACTCTGCGCCACATCGTGCTGTTCGTCCATCTGATCGGCTTCGCCGTGCTCTTCGGGGCGTGGGCGGTGCAGGCGTTCGGCGGCAAGCGCGAGTTCACGCGCCTGATGAGCATCGGCATGACGATCGCCGCGATCGCGGGTCTCGCCCTCGCCGCTCCCTGGGGTCTGCCCGACGGCGCGGAGATGAACTACGCCAAGATCGGCACCAAGCTGGTGATCCTGATCGTGATCGGCGCGCTGCTCGGCATCGGCACCGCCCGCCAGAAGCGCGGCGCTGCACTTCCCCCTGCCATGTTCTGGCTGGTCGGCATCCTCACCGCTGCGAACGCCGGCATCGCCGCCATCTGGTAACCCGCCCCGCCACTTCCCGTTCCGGTCGCAAACCTGGCTCGATTTCTCGGAGAAATCGAGCCAGGTTTGCGACCGGAGCTGAGGGGGTGGGGTCAGCCGTGCGGCGGGGCGGTGCTCCCGCGCACCACGAGCTCGGTGCCGACGAGCGGCGTCTGCGGCCGCGCCTCGCCCTCGAGCTCGGCGAGCAGAGCGTCGACGGCGAGGGCGCCCACGCGCTCGGGATGCTGCTGCACGGTGGTCAGCGGAGGCCACAGCTGGGCGGCGTCGGGCAGGCCGTCGAAGCCGACGACGCTGACGTCGCCCGGTACGTCGAGCCCCGCCTCGCGGAACGCCCGCAGAAGGCCGATCGCCATCTGGTCGTTCGCGGCGAACACCGCGGTCACCCCGTCGATGCCGGCCAGGCGCCGGCCCGCGCGGTAACCGGACTCGGCGCTCCAGTCGCCCTCGATGGGCTCGGGCGCCGTGAGACCACGGGCCTCCAGGGTCGATTGCCATGCCTCGCGACGGCGTTCGGCGGAGTACGACCTGGCCGGCCCGGTCAGGTGCCACACCGTCTCGTGTCCGAGGTCGAGCAGGTGCTCCGTCGCGAGCCGTGCTCCCTGCGCCTGGTCGGTGTCGACGAACGGATGCTCGGCCGAGCGGTTCGAGTCGACGAACACCACGGGGAGCGCCTCCGGGATCTCGATGTCGGCCTCGTCGAGCTGGTGCGCCTCGATGACGATGATGATGCCGTCGACGGCATGCTCCTCGAGACGCCGGAATGCGCCGGCCACGGTCTCGCGGGCGCTGGAGGCGACGGGGATGAGGGTCAGGGCGTAGCCGAGCTCGGCCGCGCGCACGGCGATCGCGTCGAGGGTGCGCTGGTTGCCGTAGGAGCTGAACGAGAACATCACGACGCCGATCGTGCGGAAGCGCCCCGAACGCAGCGCCCGCGCGGCGCTGTTCGGCCGGTAGCCGAGATCGTGCATGGCCTTCTCGACGCGTTCCCTGGTCGCCGCTCCCACGTATCCGCGGGCGTTCACGACACGCGACACGGTCTGACCGGACACCCCGGCCTCGCGGGCGACATCCTCCATCGACGGCTCACGCCGCCGCTGCGGCCACTCTGCCGGTTCCTGTGCGGACACGATCACATCCGTTTCTGTGTTGACGTTGACACACTACCAGTCGATCGCATATGTTGACGTTGACACATGGCGGAGGCGCACCCGAGAACGCGCCTCGCCCGAACTGGAGAACTCGTCGATGACGACCGAAATCACCGCGGCAGCCGGAGCGATCCGCATCCGCCGCGAGAAGCGCGACTGGAAGGGCTGGGCGTTCGTCGGCCCCTTCATGATCGTGTTCGCCCTGGTGTTCCTCACGCCTCTCGCCTACGCGCTCTACCTGAGCTTCTTCCAGGAGAAGCTCATCGGCGGCACCGCCTTCGTCGGCGTCGACAACTACGTGCGCGCGCTGGCCGACCCGCAGTTCTGGGAGGCCTTCGGCCGCGTGCTGCTCTTCCTCGTGGTCCAGGTGCCGATCATGCTCGCCCTCGCCCTGGGCGCGGCGCTCGCCCTCGACAGCGCGCGCCTGCGCGGAGCCTCCTTCTTCCGCATCCTGATCTTCCTCCCCTACGCCGTGCCCGCCGTGGTGGCCGTCCTCATGTGGGGGTACATCTACGGCGACCAGTTCGGCCTGGCCGGCAACCTCAACGACCTGCTCGGCTTCGACGCGCTCACGCCGTTCGCCAAGGAGTGGATGCTGGTCTCGATCGGCAACATCGTCACCTGGGAGTTCGTCGGCTACAACATGCTGATCTTCTACTCCTCGCTGAAGACCATCCCCACCGAGATGTACGAGGCGGCCTCCCTCGACGGCGCCGGCGCCTGGCGCACGATCTTCTCCATCAAGATCCCGTCCGTGCGCGGGGCCCTCGTGATCGCGACGATCTTCTCGATCATCGGCAGCTTCCAGCTCTTCAACGAGCCCAACATCCTGCGTCCGCTGGCCCCCAACGTCATCACGACGTACTTCACCCCGAACATGTACGCGTACAACCTGTCGTTCGCGGGCCAGCAGTTCAACTACGCGGCGACGATCGCCATCATCATGGGCATCATCACCGCCGTCATCGCCTACGTCGTGCAGCTGCGCGGCTCGAAGTCGGAGGTGCGCTGACATGGCACTCCCCCTCGCCCGTCCCGCCCGCCGGCGCAACGACCCGCTGAACCCGCGCAAGTCGAACATCCTCCTCATCGTCATGATCGTGTACGGCCTGTACACGCTCGTGCCGCTGGTCTGGCTGCTGTTCAGCGCCACGAAGACCCAGGGCGGCCTGTTCAGCTCGTTCGGCCTGTGGTTCGCCGACGACTTCGCACTCTTCGACAACCTCGCCGCGACCTTCACCTACCGCGACGGCATCTTCCTGCGCTGGCTCGGCAACACGCTCCTCTACGTGGTCGTCGGCGCCGGCGGTGCGACGCTCCTCGCCACGATGGCCGGCTACGGTCTCGCCAAGTACCGCTTCCCCGGACGACGCGCGGTGTTCGCGATCGTGCTCGGCGCGGTCGCCGTCCCCGGCACCGCCCTCGCCGTGCCGACCTTCCTGCTGTTCAGCGAGCTGGGCCTGACGAACACACCGTGGGCCGTGATCATCCCGTCTCTGATCAGCCCCTTCGGGCTGTACCTGATCTGGGTGTTCGCCACCGAGTCGGTGCCGACCGAGCTGCTCGAGGCCGCCCGCATCGACGGCGCCGGCGAGTTCCGCACCTTCTTCACGATCTCGCTGCGCCTGCTCGCCCCGGGGATCGTGACGGTCGCGCTGTTCACGGTCGTGGCCACGTGGAACAACTACTTCCTGCCGCTGATCATGCTCTCGGACCCGGAGTGGTACCCGCTCACGGTCGGCCTGAACCAGTGGAGCTCGCAGGCGATCGGCGCCGGATCCCAGCCGATCTACAACCTCGTGATCACCGGCTCCCTGCTCACGATCATCCCGATCGTCATCGCCTTCCTGCTGCTGCAGCGTTTCTGGCAGTCAGGTCTCACCGCGGGAAGCGTCAAGCAGTAGCTCCCCCTCCTGGACCCCCGACCTCGTCGAAGGGCCCGCAACACCGGTCCAGCGCCGGATCATCCCCCGAAAGGACACAGCAATGAAGCACCTTCCCTCACTCGCCGCGCGGCGCGCCCTCGCCGTGCTCGCGGCCGGCACCGTGGCGGCCATCGCCCTCGCCGGCTGCTCGACCGGCGGCTCGTCCGACGACGGCGGCGCCGCCGCGGCCGGCGACGGCACCTTCGACTCGGTGAAGGCCGCGCTCGAGAAGGGCGGCGAGATCACGTACTGGTCGTGGACCCCCTCCGCCGAGGCGCAGGTCGAGGCCTTCGAGAAGGCGTACCCGAACGTCACGGTCAACCTCGTCAACGCCGGCACCAACAACGACGAGTACACCAAGCTGCAGAACGCGATCAAGGCCGGCTCCGGCGCCCCCGACGTCGTGCAGATCGAGTACCAGGCCTTCCCGCAGTTCTCGCTCACCGACTCTTTCGTCGACCTCGCGCAGTACGGCTTCGCCGACTTCGAGGACGACTACACCGCCTCGACCTGGGGCTCCGTGACCAGCGGCGACGCGATCTACGGCCTGCCGCAGGACTCGGGACCCATGGCGCTGTTCTACAACAAGGCCGTGTTCGACGCCGCAGGCATCGCCGTGCCCACCACGTGGGACGAGTACTACGAGGCGGCCAAGGCGATCCACGCGGCGAACCCCGACGCGTACATCACCAACGACACCGGCGACGCGGGCTTCGCGACCTCGATGATCTGGCAGGCCGGCGGCCAGCCGTTCCAGACGGACGGCACGGACGTCACGATCGACCTGCAGGACGCCGGGTCGAAGAAGTGGACCGAGAACTGGAACCGCCTGGTCTCCGAGGGCCTCGTCGCCCCGACCTCCAGCTGGAGCGACGAGTGGTTCCGCGGCCTCGGCGACGGCAGCATAGCCACGCTGATCATCGGCGCGTGGATGCCGGGCAACCTGATCTCCGGCGCCCCCGACGGCTCCGGCGACTGGCGCGTCGCCCCGATGCCGACCTACGACGGCACGCCGGCCAGCGCCGAGAACGGCGGAGGCGGACAGGCCGTGACCTCGCAGAGCAAGAACCCGGCCCTCGCCGCCGGCTTCCTGTGGTGGCTGAACAACTCCGAGGAGAGCATCAAGATCTTCCTCGAGTCGGGCGGCTTCCCCTCGACGACGGCCGAGCTGTCCAGCGACGAGTTCCTCAGCGAGGCCCCGGAGTACTTCGGCGGTCAGAAGATCAACGAGGTGCTCGCCGACGCCGCGAACAACGTCGTCAAGGGCTGGAACTACCTCCCGTACCAGGTCTACGCGAACAGCATCTTCGGCGACACCGTCGGACAGTCGTACCAGAACGGCACGGACCTGAACGAGGGCCTCACCGCCTGGCAGGACGCTCTGGTCGAGTACGGCAACTCGCAGGGCTTCTCCGTCAACAAGTAGCACTCCCCGGGGCGGGCGCGTCGTCCGGCGCGCCCGCCCCTCCTTTTCACCGAAAGCACCTCATCGTGACCAGCTTCTCCATCGGCGACACCGACTTCCTCCGCGACGGTCGGCCGCACCGCGTGATCGCCGGTGCCATCCACTACTTCCGCGTGCACCCCGACCAGTGGCGGGACCGCATCCGCAAGGCGCGCCTGATGGGACTGAACACGATCGAGACGTACGTCGCCTGGAACGCGCACGAGCCGCGTCGCGGCGAGTGGGACGCCACGGGCTGGAACGACCTCGGGCTCTTCCTCGATCTGGTCGCGGCCGAGGGCATGGACGCCATCGTCCGCCCTGGCCCCTACATCTGCGCCGAGTGGCACAACGGCGGCCTGCCGGTCTGGCTGACCGGCGACGGCCGTGGGCTGCGCTCCTCCGACCCCGCCTATCTCGCGGACGTCAGCGAGTACCTGCGCCGCGTGTACGAGATCGTCGCGCCGCGGCAGATCGACCGCGGCGGTCCTGTCGTGCTCGTGCAGATCGAGAACGAGTACGGCGCGTACGGCGCCGACAAGGAGTATCTGCGCGCCCTGGTCGAGGTGACGCGCGACGCCGGCATCACGGTGCCGCTGACCACGGTCGACCAGCCCACCGACCAGATGCTCGACGACGGCAGCCTCCCCGAGCTGCACAAGACAGGCTCCTTCGGCTCGCGCAGCGCCGAGCGGCTCGCCACCCTGCGCCGCCATCAGCCGACGGGTCCGCTCATGTGCTCGGAGTTCTGGGACGGCTGGTTCGACTGGTGGGGCGGGGTGCACCACACGACCGACACGGATGCCGCGGCATCCGACCTCGACGAGCTGCTCGCCGCCGGCGCCTCGGTCAGCATCTACATGTTCCACGGCGGCACGAACTTCGGCCTCACCAACGGCGCGAACGACAAGGGCCGCTACCTGCCGCTCGTCACCTCCTACGACTACGACGCCCCGCTCGACGAGGCGGGGAACCCGACCGCGAAGTTCTTCGCCTTCCGCGACGTGATCGCGAAGTACGCGCCCGTCCCCGACGAGGCGCCTGCGGCGCCGGTGGACGCACCGGCCTTCTCGGCGCCGCTCACCCGGGAGGGATCATGGACGGATGCCGCGGCATCCTCCGTGCGCACCGAGGCGCCGCAGTCGTTCGACGCCCTCGGACATCTCAGCGCCCTCGTGCGCTACGACGCCGTGCTCCCGGGCGGACGCGGCGGGCTGCTCGCGATCGACGACGTGCGCGACCTCGCCTGGGTGAGCGTCGACGGCGTCTCGGTGGGCACGCTCTCCCGCACCAGGCATGATCGGGCGATCGCGATCCCCGACGGCGCCGCGCTCAGCATCCTCGTCGAGGATCAGGGCCGCGTGAACTACGACCACCGGCTCGGCGAGGAGAAGGGCCTCATCGGGGCCGTCACGCTGGACGGCGAGCCGCTCGCGGGCTGGACCTCCACGCCGCTCGACGTGGCCGCGATCGCCGCGTCCGCGTCCTTCTCCGGCGCGGTGACGGGACCGGGCGCGTGGACCGCGGCCTTCGACCTGGACGCCTCCGCCGACCTCTTCCTCGACACGGCCTCGTGGAGCAAGGGCTACGCCTTCGTGAACGGATTCTTCCTCGGACGCTACTGGCGCAACGGCCCGACGCGCACCCTGTACGTGCCCGCACCGGCCACCCTCGCCGGCGAGAACCGCCTCGTGGTGCTGGAGCTCGAGCAGCTGCTCTCCCCCGCAGCGGTCTTCCTCCCCGCCCCGTCGCTCGGCGTCACGGAGGAGTGACGCGCGCGGCGGCTCGTTCAGCAGACGCTCAGGGAGGCGTAAACTCCCACGTGCTCCGTTCGGAGCGATGATCGGAGGAAGCACCTTGAGTACGACAACCGCGCCCGCGAACCCTCGCTCGCGGGTCATCACCGCCAGCCTCGTCGGCACGACCATCGAGTTCTACGACTTCTACGCCTACGCGACGGCGGCCGTGCTCGTGTTCCCCGTGCTGTTCTTCCCGACCGGGAACGACACGACCGCGCTGCTCGCGTCTTTCGGCGTCTTCGGGGCTGCGATGGTCGCGCGTCCGATCGGCGCGATGGTGTTCGGCCACTTCGGCGACCGCTACGGCCGCAAGGCCACGCTGGTCGCCTCGCTGCTCACGATGGGCATCGCGACCTTCGCGATCGGCCTGCTGCCGACCTTCAACGAGATCAACTGGTGGGCGGCCCTCCTGCTGCTGGTCCTGCGCCTGGCCCAGGGCTTCGCGCTCGGCGGCGAATGGTCGGGGGCGGCGCTCGTGGCGACCGAGAACGCACCGAAGGGAAAGCGCGCCTGGTACGGCACCTTCCCGCAGCTCGGCGCCCCGCTCGGCTTCATCATCGCGAACTTCCTGTTCCTCGGCATCAACTGGGCGCTGCCGCACGCCGAGAACCCGGCGCTGAAGTCCGAGGCGTTCCTGTCCTGGGGCTGGCGCATCCCGTTCCTGTTCTCGGCCGTGATGGTCATCATCGGCCTGTGGGTGCGGCTGAAGCTCGTCGAGTCCGACACGTTCAAGAAGGCGGAGCAGAAGGGCGCGATCCGCAAGCTGCCGCTCGCGACCGTGTTCCGCCATCACTGGTGGCAGCTGATCCTCGGCACGTTCATCATGCTCGCCACCTACGTGCTGTTCTACCTGATGACGAACTTCACGCTCGCCTACGGCACCAAGGCCGCCGACCTCGAGACGGCATCCGCCGCCGCCCAGGCCGCTGCCGAGGCGGCCGGCAAGGACTTCGACGCCTCGGCCTTCGCCGCGCAGTTCTATCCCGGCCTCGGCTTCGGCTACACCGACTTCGTGCTCATGCAGATCATCGGCGTGGTGTTCTTCGGGATCTTCACCCTGCTGTCCGGGCCGATCGCCGATGCGGTCGGCCGCCGCAAGCTGCTGCTGTGGGTCACCGGGCTCATCATCGTCTTCGGCCTCACCTTCAACGCCTTCCTGCTGCCGGCGCTCGACCCGAAGTTCACCGGCGCGCTCACGCAGGCGTTCCTCGTGTTCGGCTTCATGCTCATGGGCGCCACGTTCGGCCCCATGGGTGCGATCCTTCCCGAGCTCTTCCCGACGAACGTGCGCTACTCGGGCTCGGCCATCTCGTACAACGTGTCGTCGATCCTCGGCGCCGCCGTCGCTCCGCTCATCGCCGTGCAGCTGTGGCAGTGGGGCGGCGGCGAGCCCTGGCTCGTCGGCCTGTACCTCTCCGCGATGGGCGTGCTGACTTTCGTGGCGCTGATCTTCGCCCCCGAGACGAAGGACCACGACTACGACGACGATCTCGGCCTCGCCGCCGCCGTCGAGCTGTGACGTCCTGACAGGGGCGGACGCGACCCGATCGGGGCGCGTCCGCCCCTGATCGCTCAGTACTCCGCGGCGATCGTCCGTCGAGCGCCGTCGAGAGCCATGCCGCCGCCGTAGGGCAGGATCCACTGCGGCCGGGTGTGGCCGAAGGGCACCCCGACGCAGATCACGGCATCGGGGTTGTAGCGCGAGACCACCTCGATCGCGATGTCGCGCTGGGCCTCGCGCAGGGACCGCGCCTCGTCCGCGGAGGGACGGAACTCGAAGTCGCTCACGGGCGGGCGCGCGAGCACCACTCCGGCCGCGGCCTCGAGGATGCCGAGCTCGCCGAGTCCGCGCAGCCACCGTCCCACCCAGGCCGCCGGCGGACGCTCTTTGCTGGTCTCGAGCAGCAGGATCGCCCCGTCCAGGTCGTCCGCCCTCGGCAGACGCCCGAGGAAGGCGAGCCCGTCGATGGACTCCAGGCATCCGCCCCAGGTGCGCCCTTCGACGCGAACGGCGGGACCCGCCCACGCCCACGGCTCGGTGGGCACGCGGTCGCCGTACTCGCTGAGGGCGCGCGGATCCGCCCAGCGCCTGCCGACGTCCTCCGATTCCCCCGGCTCGGTGATCTCCAGGGTGCCGCCGTCGAGCAGCGCGGCACGGAGCGACCGCAGATGGATGCCGTCGACGGCCCCGGTCCGAGGTGGACCGCGGTCGAGCCGCCGTAGTACCCGCGGATGCCGTGTCCCCACAGCCAGTCGAGGATGTTCGTGTTGTCGCTGTAGCCGATGAACGGCTTCGGGTCGGCCGTCGCGAGCGCCGCGTCGAGGTGCGGCACGACCAGGAGCTGATCGTCTCCCCCGATGGTGGCGAGGATCGCACGGATGCTCCGGTCGGCGAACGCCGCGTTGACGTCGGCTGCCCGGGCCTGAGGGCTCGCGCCGAGGGTGCGGGTGGTCGGGAACTCGACGGGCACGAGACCCGTGAGCTCTCGCAGGCGGCGCATCGCCTGATCGTGCAGCTCGGGAGCGACGGCGGGGGCCGCGAAGGACGGCGAGAGGACGGCGACCCGGTCGCCGGGGACGAGCTTGGGTGCGGACAGCATCCGCTCAGTGTGGCATCCGCACGAGCGTCTTCGACCTCGCCTCTCTGACCCACGCCGAGAAGGTTTCGAGATGAGTCTTGACACGATGCGGTCGAGGGTTGTTGGATCGGTTTAGTAAACGCGTGCAACCTCGCGGCCGGACGCACCTCACGACACCGAAGTCAGAAAGGTACACCATGGTTCCGTTCCCCAGCAGAACGATGCTCCGCCCCGCGACGAGACGAGCCTTCGCGGGCTGCGCGGGCGCCGCGCTCGTCCTCGGCCTCCTCACCGCCCCCGCCGCGATCGCCCCGGCCGCCGCGACCACGCCCGTCTCCCCCGGGCCGCTCGCAGAAGGAGACGTGATCTATCAGGTCCTCGTCGACCGGTTCAGCGACGGCGACTCCACCAACAACGATCTGGGCGACGGCGAGTACGATCCGTCCGACCTCGGCTTCTATCACGGCGGCGACTGGGCAGGCCTGACCGACAGACTCGACTACATCGCGAACCTGGGCGTCACCGCCATCTGGATCTCACCGGTGTCCGATCAGCAGCCGCTCTCGCGAGACGGGCTCGAAGCCAGCTATCACGGGTACTTCACTCGCGACTTCGCAACGCCGAACGAGCACTTCGGAGATGCCGCAGAGCTCCAGATGCTCATCGACACCGCGCACGGACTCGGTCTCAAGATGATCCTCGACGTCGTCCCGAACCACACCGCCGACTATCTCGCCGGAACGTCGACGACGTACACGCCGAGCACCTACAAGCCGGCGAGCCCGCTGGACGACAGCTCGTACTTCCATCACGCCGGCGACTGCCTCTTCGACGGCACGGAGACGCAGACGCAGATCGAGAACTGCGATCTGGGCGGCCTCGACGACCTCGACCAGTCGAATGCCACCGTGTCGTCCTACCTGATCGACACGTACAAGGACTGGGTGGACATGGGCTTCGACGGCATCCGCGTCGACGCGGCGCGATCGATCCCGAAGCCCTGGCTCGCCGACTTCGAGGACGCGATGGGCGTTCCGACCTTCGGCGAGGTCTTCGTCGGCGACGTCGACTACGTCTCCGAATACCAGGACTACGAATGGGGCGTTCTCGACTTCCCCTACTTCTTCTCGGTTCGCAGCGCCTTCGCCGCCGACACCGACATGAACGCGCTCGGCGACCTCTTCGATCAGGACGTCAAGTACTCGAATCCGAACCGTCTGGAGACGTTCCTCGACAACCACGATCGCGCACGTTTCCTGACCTGGGCGGATGACAACTACCAGCGGCTGCGTTCCGCGCTCACCTTCCAGCTCACCTCGCGGGGCGTTCCCGTCATCTACTACGGCACCGAGCAGGCCGACGACGGCAACGGGAACCCGAACGAGGTGCCCATCGCGAACAAGGACAACCGGAAGGACATGACGCAGTGGGACGAGAACGCGCCCATCTACCGTCATATCCAGCGTCTGACCACGATCAAGGCGGCGTACCCCGCTCTGCAGATCGGCACTCAGCGCGAGATGTGGTCCGACACGAACGTGTACGGCTTCTCCCGCCGGGTCGACACCACGGGCGCCGAGACGATCACCCTGTCGTCGAACTCGTGGACGACGCAGACGCGGACGATCCCGCTCCGGGCCGAGAGCTCCCTCACCGTCGGCACCGTCCTCACCAATCTGATGAACACGAGCGACACCGTCACGGTGGCGGCCGGCGGCGCGACGGGCAAGCAGATCGTCGTCTCCCTCGGCGAGCACGAGACCAAGGTGTATGCCCCTGGCACACCGGTGTCCTCGTACTCCCCCGATGTCCGGAACACCACGAAGATCCGCGTCCACTACAACACCGGGCTGGGGCACACCATCTCGATCCGCGGCGATGCGTACCCCTTCACCTGGACGAGCGGACGCGGAGCGCGCAACGTCTCGACGGACGTGTGGGAGTTCGAGGTCGAACGGATCCCGGACGGCCAGTCCTTCCAGTTCAAGGCGCTGATCGACGACGTCACCTGGTCGACGGGAAGCAACTTCACCGGCACCGGCGGCGACGTCATCGACGTCTATCCCACCTTCTGACCCCCAGCCCCGTCCGGGCGGCGCGGCCGCGAACAGCGCCGCCCGGACGGTCCCTCCGAGAGGACGAGATGACACTCATCGATCACCCGGCGCACTCGACGCCCATCGCCGCCGCATGGTGGCAGGACGCGGTCGTCTACCAGGTCTACCTCCGCTCGTTCAAGGACGGCGACGGCGACGGCATCGGCGATCTGCCGGGCCTGCGCGAGGGGCTCTCCTCGATCGCGGCGCTCGGATGCGATGCGATCTGGCTCAACCCCTGCTACGCATCCCCGCAGAGAGACCACGGATACGACATCGCGGACTACAGAGCCATCGATCCCGCCTACGGTTCGCTGGAGGAGTTCGACGAGATGGTTCGCGAAGCGCATCGTCTCGGTTTGCGCGTGGTCATGGACATGGTCGCCAACCACTGCTCCACGGAGCACGCCTGGTTCCAGGAGGCGCTCCGATCGGCTCCGGGGAGCGAAGCGCGTGACCGCTTCCTCTTCCGCGACGGCCGCGGCGAGGGCGGACGCGTGCCGCCGAACAACTGGCAGAGCGTGTTCGGAGGGCCCGCCTGGACCCGGGTCTCAGAGGCCGACGGCGCTGCCGGACAGTGGTATCTCCACTCCTTCGACGCCGGACAGCCCGACTTCAACTGGCGCAACGCAGACGTGGTCGACGAGTTCGACGACGTGCTGCGCTTCTGGTTCGACCGCGGCGTCGACGGATTCCGCATCGACGTCGCGCATGGCCATGTGAAGGCTGCCGGGCTACCGGACTGGCCCGGCGCCGACGACGGGACCGGCGGCCACAACGAGGCGATGTGGGACCAGCCTGAGGTCCACGACATCTACCGACGGTGGCGGGCGCTCGCTGACGAGGACACCGGCGCCGGCCGCTACCTCGTCGGCGAGATCTGGGTGCCGACCGCGGACCGCCTCGCGTCGTATCTCCGCCCGGACGAGATGCATCAGGCCTTCACCTTCGATCTGCTCATCCAGCCCTGGAGCGCGCCGCACATGCGGGCCGCCATCGAGACCGGCCTCGGGCTCACCGCGACGGGGCTCCCCGCATGGACGCTGTCGAACCACGACGTGCACAGGGCGGTGACGCGCTACGGTCAGGACCAGGTCCTCTCCTCGCCGGACTCCGCCGACAAGATCGCCGCAGCGCGCCGCACGGGCGACGTCGACGTCCGCCGCGGAGAACGTCGTGCCCGAGCTGCCGCGGCTCTGATGCTCGCGTTGCCCGGAACGTCGTATCTGTACCAGGGTGAGGAACTGGGACTGCCCGAGGTGTTCGAGCTGCCGGCGGAGGCACGGCAGGATCCGATCTGGATCCGTTCCGGCGGCAGGGAGCTCGGCCGCGACGGCTGCCGTGTGCCCCTGCCCTGGCGTTCCGGAGCGGCTGCGTTCGGCTTCTCCGAGTCGCCGGAATCTCCGACGTGGCTTCCGCAGCCCGAGTGGTTCTCCCGCTACGCGCGCGACGACCAGGAGGGCGACCGCGAATCCACGCTGCGCACCTACACCGAGCTCATCGCAACCCGGCGCACGTTGTTCGCCCTCGGATCCGCCCTCCACTGGTGGGAGACGGGTCGGGACGACGTTCTCGCCTTCTCCCGGGGAGAAGCGGTGTGCGTGACGAACTTCAACGCGTCGCGGTCGTTCGCCCTGCCGGGCGATTGGCCCCTGCTCACTCCCGTCGTCTCCACGTCTCCGACTGCGTCCGGCGTCGCACCGGACACGACGACGTGGTTCCGACGCTGACTCCCGCCGGCTCGACAACCCTGCGCACCCGCGCCCACCCGATTCACAAGAAGGAGCAATGATGCTTTTCACCACCTCACGCCCCAGCCGCCCGCTGGCGGTCGCCGCGGCCGGCTCGGCCCTCATGCTGGCGCTCGCCGGCTGCAGCGCCGCGAGCGACGGCGCATCCACCACCGAAGTCACGATCTGGCACTACTGGGACGGGACCAACGCCGACACCTTCGACGCCATGGTCGCCGAGTACAACGACGCTCACCCGGATGTGAGGATCTCGGCGTCGAACGTCCCGAACGCCGACTTCCTCACGAAGCTCCGCGCCTCGGCCACATCGCACACCCTCCCCGACATCGCGATCGGCGACCTGATCTGGGTGCCCCAGATCGAGCAGATGGGCGGACTCGCGGACCTGTCGGACTCCCTTCCTCAGTCGACGTTGGACGACATCAACCCGGCGCTGACCTCGTTCGGGAACATCGGCGGCGCCCAGGTGTCGGTGCCGGTGTCGGCGAACAATCTCGCCTACATGTACAACAAGACGCTGTTCGCCGAGGCGGGGCTGGATCCCGAGACGCCGCCGACGACCTGGGATGAGCTGGTCGCCGCGGGACAGACGATCCTCGCGAAGACCGGCAAGCCGGGCTACGACCTGTACACGCAGGCGGGCGACAGCGGCGAAGGCCTCACGTGGAACTTCCAGGTGAACCTGTGGCAGGCCGGCGGCGAGTTCCTCACCGAGGACAACTCCGCTGCGGCGTTCAACACCCCCGAGGGCGCCAAAGCGCTGCAGTTCTGGGTCGACCTGATCGAGTCCGGTGTCAGTCCCTACGCGAAGTGGGGGGAGTTCGAGAAGGGCCAGGGCGGATCCGCACAGGAGGGCTCGTGGATGGTGGGGATCTGGGCGGCCGATCCTCCCTTCGAGTTCGGCGTCGCCAAGGCTCCGTACCCGTCTGACGGCGCCGCCGCGACCAACCTCGGCGGCGAGCAGGCCATGGTCTTCGACAACTCGAAGGAGGAGACCGCTGCGGCAGCAGACTTCCTCGCATGGTTCCTCGAGCCCGAGCAGGTGATCTCCTGGAGCGAGAAGACAGGCATGCTGCCCGTCCTCGACTCGGTGTCCACCGGAGCGGACTACCTCGAGTGGGTCGACTCCACCGAGCCGCGACTCCGTCCGTTCGTCGAGCAGATGGCGGATGCTCACGCCCGCCCGAACACTCCCCTCTACCCCCAGATCTCCCTCGCGTTCGCGACCGAGATCGAGAAGGCTCTCGCCGGCGAGGCGAGCGTCAGCGAGGCGCTCGACGATGCGGAGTCCGCAGTGAACGCCGTGATCGAAAAGGGCTGACCCCTCACGTGTCCATCTCCACCGGTTCCGGCCGTCGGGCGGTCCTCTCGCCCGACGGTCGGAAGGCCTCTCATCATCCTCGGTACGAACGCGAGCAGGTCGCGACCGCCGCGCTCTTCCTCGCACCGGCGCTCGTGGTCCTCGGCGTCTTCGTCTTCTACCCGATCGTCGCGGCAGCCCAGATCAGCCTGACCTCCTGGAACGGCTTCTCGCCGGTGAAGGAGTTCATCGGATTCGACAACTACATCCGTCTCGCACAGGACGCCGCGTTCTGGAACAGCCTGATGGTCACCGCGGCATACGCTGCGGGCGTCTGCATCCTCAGCGTCGCCACCGGCCTGATCGTCGCCTTGCTTCTCGACGCGCCCCTGCGCGGGCGCGGCTTCTACCGCGGCGTCTACTTCCTTCCCGCCGTCACCTCCTCGGTCGCCGCCGCGATCGTCTGGAAGTACATGCTCGACCCTGCAGGCTTCGTGAACTCCGTGCTCGCCCAGTTCGGCATCCAGGGTCCCGACTGGTTGCAGGACAGATGGCTCGCCCTCGGCGCACTGACCCTGCTCACGGTGTGGAAGAACATCGGCTTCAACGCGGTCCTCTACCTGACCGCGATGCAGAGCCTGCCCGTCGGAGTCTTCGAGGCAGCCCAGCTGGACGGTGCGAACGCCTGGCAGCGCATACGCCTCATCACGATCCCCCTGCTGCGGCCCATGACGTTCTTCGTCGTCGTCCAGGCGCTGATCACGAGCTTCCAGGCCTTCGATCTCGTCTACATGCTGACCGAGGGCGGGCCCCGGGGCGGCACTGACGTGCTCGGCATGTTCATGTACCGCCAGGCCTTCCGACTCGGCGATTTCGGCTACGGCACTGCCGTCGCCTTCGTCACGCTGTTCCTGGTGCTGGGAGTGACGCTCGTCCAGTGGCGTGCGAGCGGCACCGGGAAGGAGGAGCGATGAAGCCCTCCACCGGCATCAGGCTCGCCCGCCACGGCATCCTCCTCGCCGGGTCGGCGGTCGTCGTCGCGCCGTTCCTGTGGATGTTCACGACGTCGCTGCTCTCGCGTTCGGAGACGTACACGAACACATCGCTGCTGCCCACCTCCTGGCACTGGGAGAACTACGCGCGGGCGTGGGAGTCCGCGCCGTTCGGGCAGTACTACCTGAACAGCATCGTGATGGCCGTCGGCATCGTCGCAGGTCACCTCGTGCTCGATGCGCTCTCGGCATACGCGTTCGCACGGCTGCGCTTCCCGTTCCGGAACACGATACTCACGCTGCTTCTCGCGGCGCTGATGATCCCGACGTTCGTGACGATCATCCCCGCGTACGCGATCGTCGCAGAGCTCGGATGGATCGACAGCTTCGCGGGGCTCATCGTCCCCCGTCTCGCCGACGTGTTCGGCATCGTCCTGCTCAGGCAGTACTTCGCGTCGCTCCCCTCCGAGCTCGAGGACGCCGCGAGGATCGACGGATGCAGCCGTATCGGCACGTTCTTCCGGATCGTGGTGCCGCTGTCCACACCCGCGTTCGCGACGCTGGCGATCTTCAGCTTCCTCTTCGCCTGGAACGACTTCCTCTGGCCGTTGCTCGTGACCAACACCGACGACCACCGCACGGTGCAGATCGGGCTCTCGGCATTCGTCGGTCGCTACGGGACCTCGTGGAACTATCTGATGGCGGGCACCCTCACCGCGACGATCCCGAGCATCGTCGTGTTCCTGTTCTTCCAGCGCGCGCTCGTGCGCGGCATCGCCTCCACCGGAATGAAGGATTGACATGACCATGCCGACGTGGCTCGCGGATGCGAGCTTCTACCAGATCTTCCCGGAGCGATTCGCGAACGGCGACTCGTCCCTGAATCCTGACGATGTGGTCCCCTGGGACTCGGCACCGACCCGGGAGAACTTCTTCGGCGGTGACTTCCAGGGGATCATCGACCACCTGGATCACATCGAGTCGCTCGGCGCGAACGCCATCTACCTGACGCCGATCTTCGAGGCGAACACCAACCACCGGTACGACGCCGTCGACTACTTCACGATCGACCACAGGCTCGGCGATCTCGCCGTCTTCACGACGTTCCTCGAGGAGGCCCACCGACGAGGCATCCGGGTCGTGCTCGACGCCGTGCTCAACCATTGCGGCGACGGGCACTGGGCCTTCCGCGACGTCGTCGAGCATGAGGCCGACTCGAAGTACGTCAACTGGTTCTCGGTCGAGAGCTTTCCCGTCAGCCCGCACCCGGAGCCCAACTACCGCACCTGTTCGGGCTGTCACTACCTCCCGAAATGGAACGCCTACAACCCCGAGGTGCGCGCACACCACTTCGACGTCGCACGCCATTGGCTCGAGCAGGGCATCGACGGCTGGCGTCTCGACGTGCCGTACTTCATCAATCACAACTTCTGGCGGGAGTTCCGCGACGTCGTGAAGGGCGTGCATCCCGACGCCTACATCGTCGCCGAGGAATGGCGAGAGCCCGAGCAGTGGCTTCAGGGCGATCTGGCAGACGGGACCATGAACTACACGCTCCGGGACCTCGTGCTCGGGTTCACCGCGGATCGGTCGATCGACGCCTTCGCCTTCGCCGACGGCATGGCCGTGCTCCACGCCCGGATCCCCGACGGCTTCCACGCCGGGATGCTCAATCTTCTCGGCAGCCACGACACGGAGCGGGTGCTCACACGGCACGACGACGACGTCGCGAGCACGCTGCTCGCGTACGACCTGCTGCATTCCGCGGAGGGGGCGCCGATGATGTACTACGGCGACGAGGTCGGCATGGTCGGCGACAACGACCCCGGCTGCCGCGGCGCGATGAGGTGGGACGAAGAGGACTGGAACCTCCGGATCCTGACGCATGTGAAGCGCCTCGGCGCGCGGCGCGCGGCGCACATCGCACTCCGGCGCGGCGTTCAGAGGGTGACGGCGATCGACGCGGATACGATCGTTCTCATGCGCTCTCACGACGATGAGCAGGTCGCCGTCGTGGTGCACCGCGGACCGGGGATCGACATCGACGTCGACGAGCTCGAGGGCGGACCGTGGATCCCGATCGACTCACCGGACGGGGGCGACCGGATCCATCGCATCGCGGAACGCTCGACCTTGACGCTGGTGTCCCGGAAGGAGCCGAGATGAGAGCCCGCAGAGCCACCATGCAAGACGTCGCGGACCGGGCGAACGTGTCGAAGTCGGCGGTGTCGCTCGCCTTCAACGATTCGAAGAAGCTCTCCGAGGCGACGCTTCAGAACATCCTCAACGCCGCGGCCGAACTCGGGTTCTCACAGGACCCCGCCGCGCGGATGCTGCGTACCCGCCGCACGGACAGCCTGGGACTCCTGCTGCCGCAGCAACTCGACAAGGTGCTGGAGAACCCGTACTACTCGTTGTTCCTCCAGGGCATCGGACAGACGTGTCAGCGTGAGGGATTCACGCTGCTCCTGGCTCCTCCGCTGCGGGGATCCATGCTCAAGGCGATCCCCTACGCCGCCGTCGACGGCTTCATAGTCAGCGGCCTCGAGTACGACCGCGGCGAGGTGATGGCGCTCCGGCAGCGCGACATCCCCTTCGTGCTCGTCGACAGCGAGTTGCACGACGACGTGCCGAGCATCGAGATCGACGACAGCGAGGGGATCGCGGAGCTCGTGCGGCATCTCCTTGCGATCGGTCACCGGCGGATCGCGTTCGTCGCGTTCGAGACCGGGACCTCCGGCGGCTTCCGCAACTGGAAGGGCCCGGTGCGTCGACGGATGCAGGGGGCGGCCGCAGGCCTGGCGGATGCCGGCTTGACGACCGAGAGCGAGGGCATCGCCATCATCGAAGTCCCGTGCACGAGATCCGGCGGCGCCGCGGCGTTCCGCGAGCTCTGGGGCTCGGATGCGCGGCCGACCGCGATGGTCGCGTTCAGCGACATCATCGCCCTCGGCATCATCGACGCCGCCCGCGAAGCCGAGGTAGACGTGCCGGGCGAGCTCTCGGTCAGCGGGTTCGACGACCTCGTCGAGGCGAGCTGGATCAGCCCCACGCTCACCACGATCCGCCAGCCGATCGCGACGAAGGGGCGACTCGCCGCCGAGTACCTCGTCGAGGCGATCGCGGGGGAATCGCCGTCACGCGACCATCAGCAGCGATTGAGCACGACGCTGCTGCTGCGCGGATCGACCGGACCGGCGCCGTCCGGCTGACCGCGGCCGCAGCATCCGCTCAGTGCGGCATCCGGGCGAGCTTGGCCGGGTTCGACACCTGACGGATGCCGCAGATCAGTCCGTCGGCGTCGAGCTCGAATGTCGTGTAGGTGTCGCGCCCGGCGTAGTGCAGCAGGAGCCCCGCCTCGCCGTTCGCCTCGACCACCTCGGCGGTGAGCGGCCGGGCGGGGTCGTGGTGGCGCGCGATCTCGAGCACGCCGCGCAGGAAGCGCGCGATCCTCTCGGGCCCGAACAGCGGGTTCAGAGCGCTGCTGACCACCCCGCCGCCATCGGCCCACAGGATCGCGTCGTCGCTCAGCGTCGCCACCACGCCGTCGATGTCGCCGTTCTCGATCGCGCCGACCAGGTGCTCGAGCACCGCCCTGTCCGGGGACCGGGTGCTCGGCCGCCCCGGTTCGATCCGAAGCCGCCGCTCGCCGCGCGAGATGAGCTGCCGGACCGCCGCGGGCGTCCGCTCCAGGATGCCGCCGATCTCGACGGCCGTCATGCCGAAGGCGCGGTGCAGCACGACGGCGGCACGAGCCTCGGGGGCGAGCTGCTCGGCGAGGTGCAGCAGCGCCAGCGACAGCATCTCCCTGTCCGCCGCCGCGTCGTCGGGAAGCCGGTCGTCGGACACCGGCTCCGGCAGCCAGTGCCCGGTGTACTCCTCGCGGACGGCGATCTGCGACCGCAGCCGGTCGATCGAGCGGCGGACGCAGATCGTCGTCAGCAGGGCGGGCCACGAGCGCACGTCGCGAGCTCCCGCCTCCTCTTCGCGGAGCGCCTCGATGGCGACCTCGGAGACGACGTCCTCGGCATGGCCGAAGTCCCCGAGCATCCGGTAGGCGATGCCGAGCAGGCGGCCGCGTTCGCTCGTCCACGCGCTGGTCGCGGGCGAGGGCAGGGGCATGCGGCTCAGGATAGTCGAGCTCAGATCACCGGATGCCGGTCGTCGACCGGAGGCTCCATCTCGGTCGCGATCGCGATGCGGTTCCACACGTTGATGGTCGAGATGGCGAGGATCAGGCTGCCGAGACCGGCCTCATCGAAGTGCGCGGCCGCCGCGTTCCAGATCTCGTCGGTGACCGTGTCCGGGCCGAGCTGCGTGACGGCGTCGGTCAGCGCCAGCACGGCCAGCTCCCGCGCGTCGAACAGGCTCCGCGAGTGCTGCCACGCCCCGACCGCATGCAGCTTGCGCTGCGGGATGCCGGCCTCGGCGCCATCGGTCGCGTGCATGTCGACGCAGTAGCCGCAGCCGTTCAGGAGCGACGCTCGCAGGTTGATCAGCTCGTACAGGTGCTTGTCGACGTGCGTGCGCGAGTACGCCTCGAGCCCCATCACCGCCGCGTAGGCGAGCCTGCTCGTGCGTGACATGTCGATCCTGGGCATCCGCTTCTCCTCCGTCCGGCCCCGGTCCCGGCGGATCTCGCCGGGCGCCTCGCGGGGCCTTCACAAGGGATGTCGGATGCCGCGTCCGAAGTGTGACAGGACGGGATCGTCAATTCATGTTGACATCACGGCAAGCGTCAACGAAGATTGACGAGAAGGAGGTTACAGATGACCGCATCCGCAGCCGTCGCGCAGGCCGAGGGCGGCGAGCCGCTCTCCGAGCTGCATCGCCTCGCGGCCCTCCGGCAGGAGATCGCCCGCGCCGAGGAGACCCAGGTGCGCAGGGCACGCAACCTCGGGTACTCCTGGCAGGCCATCGCCAGCGCGCTGGGCGTGACCAAGCAGGCCGCGCATCGCCGCTTCGGGCATCGCTGAGCCGGCACACAGCCCATCCACAGACTCCGCTTCGGCACGAAGTACGGTCGAAGTACACATCTCCAGAACGAGGTCCCGCATGTCCAGCACGGCGCCATCCCGCCGCCTGGGACGCGGCGCGCAGCAGGACGGCCCGCGCGCCACGTTCCGCCAGCTCCTCCCCTTCCTCTTCGAGCACAAGCGCACGCTGATCGTCGTGGCGATCCTCAGCGTCGTCGGCGCCGCGACCTCGCTCGTCCAGCCGCTGCTCGTCGGGCAGGTCATCGAGGCCGTGCAGACGGAGCAGACCATCGGCATCCTCGTCTGGCTCCTGGTCGCCTTCGTGATCGTGTCGTCGATCATCTCCGGCTATCAGCACTACCTGCTGCAGCGCACCGGCACGGCCGTCGTGCACTCCAGCCGGCGCAAGCTCATCGCCCGCATCCTGCATCTGCCCATCAGCGAGTTCGACGCGCGCCGCACCGGCGACCTGGTCTCGCGGGTCGGCACCGACACGACCCTGCTCTACGCCGTGCTCACCCAGGGACTGGCGGATGCCGTCGGCAACGCGATCCTCTTCCTCGGAGCGCTGATCGCGATGCTCGTGATCGACCCGGTGCTGCTCCTGCTCATCGTGGCGGTGATCGGAGCGTCCGTCGTCGGGGTGGTCGCCCTGAGCGGCCGCATCCGCACGGCCTCCACGGCTCAGCAGATCAAGGTCGGCGAGCTGGCGTCCGGGGTCGAGCGGGCCGTCGGCTCGATCCGCACCATCCGCGCCGCCGGTGCGACCGAGCGCGAGACCGACGCCGTCTCACGGCTCGCCTCCGAGGCCTACGGCATCGGCGTGAGGATCGCGAAGATCTCCTCGCTCGTCGTGCCCGTCGCCGGGATCGCGCTGCAGCTGTCGCTCCTGGTCGTGCTCGGCGTGGGAGGCTTCCGCGTCGCCGCCGGCGCCATCACGATCGCCTCGCTCGTGACCTTCATCATGTTCCTGTTCATGATGGTGATGCCGCTCGCCTCGACCTTCGGCGCGATCACCTCGGTGAACCAGGCGCTCGGCGCTCTCGGCCGCATCCAGGAGGTCCTCGACCTGCCGACCGAGGACCAGGAGGACGCCGGCGTCGCCGCGGCCCTTCCCGCCGAGTCCTCCGAGACCGGAGCCGCCGCGATCGAGTTCCGCGACGTGCGCTTCCGCTACCCCGAGAACGTCGTGGCGGCGCGGGAGAAGGCGGCGCGAGAGGCGCGGACGCTGCTCGCGGACGCGCACCTCGACGCGGCCGAGGATCCGGGCGCCGCTCCGTCACGCGAGGTGCTGCGCGGCGTCTCCTTCGCGGTGCCGCACGGCGCCCGTGTGGCGCTCGTCGGCCCGAGCGGTGCGGGCAAGAGCACGATCCTGTCCCTCCTGGAGCGCTTCTACGATCCGACGGGAGGATCGATCCGCCTGCACGGTCATGACGCCCGCACCTATCCGCGTGCGGAGCTGCGGGCCCAGTTCGGCTACGTCGAGCAGGACGCGCCGACCCTCGCGGGGACGCTCGCCGACAATCTGCGGCTGGCCGCCCCCTCGGCATCCGACGCCGACTGCGAGCGGGTGCTGCGCGCCGTCAACCTCGGCGACGTGCTCGAACGCGATGCGCTCGGACTCGACGCTCCGGTCGGCGAGGACGGGGTCATGCTCTCCGGCGGAGAGCGCCAGCGCCTCGCGATCGCTCGCGCCCTGCTGACGGACGCGCCCATCCTGCTGCTCGACGAGTCGACGTCCTCTCTCGACGGGGTCAACGAGCAGCGCATGCGCGAGGCGATCGACGCGGTCGCGACGGATCGCACCCTCGTCGTGATCGCCCACCGGCTGTCGACGGTCGTCGACAGCGACCTCATCGTGGTCCTCGAGGACGGGGTCGTGGTCGGTCAGGGCACGCATGCCGAGCTCGTCGAGTCCACTCCCCTGTACCGCGATCTCGCCCGTCACCAGCTGCTCGCCTGAGGCCTCCCGCACCGGCGCCCCCTGTCCGCGGAAGGGGGGCCGGTGCGGAAAGACGCGAAGGCGGGATGCTCGAGACCACTCAGCCATGGGTTCGTCTCGGACATCCCGCCTTCGCGGGTTGGTGGGCGCCGCATCCCCCGATGCCGGCGCCCGGTCTGTGTCAGGCGTTCGCCAGGCGGTACCGCAGCGATGCCAGCTCGGCGCGCAGGGCGGCCGGGAGCTTGTCCCCGAAGGTGTCGTAGAAGGCCTCGGTGAGGTCTGCCTCGGTCGTCCACGCCTCAGCGTCGACCGAGAACAGCTCCTCGAGGTCCTCAGCAGGCACGTCGAGTCCGTCGAGGTTGAGGTCCGAGAGGATCGGCAGACGCCCGATCGGGCTGTCGACCGCGTCCACCTCGCCCGAGATCCGGCGGATGATCCAGTCGACCACACGCGAGTTGTCGCCGAATCCCGGCCACAGGAACCGGCCGTCGGCGCCCCGGCGGAACCAGTTCACCTGGAAGATGCGCGGCGCGCGATCGAAGCGCAGGCCGCGGCCGACCTTCAGCCAGTGGCCGAAGTAGTCCGCCATGTTGTAGCCGCAGAACGGCAGCATCGCGAACGGATCGCGACGCAGCTCGCCGACGGTGCCCTCCGCCGCGGCCGTGCGCTCGGACGAGATGTTGGAGCCGAGGAAGACGCCGTGCGTCCAGTCGGTCGCCTCGACCACGAGCGGCACGTTGCTCGCACGACGGCCGCCGAAGAGGATGACGTCGAGAGGGACCGCCGACTCCCAGTCCTCGGAGATCTGCGGGCACTGCGCCGCCGACACCGTGAACCGGGAGTTCGGGTGCGCCGCCGGACGCCCGGAGTCGGGCGTCCACGGGTTGCCCTCCCAGTCGATGAGGTTCGCGGGCGCGGTGTCGGTCAGACCCTCCCACCACACGTCGCCGTCGGGGCGGAGCGCGACGTTCGTGAAGATCGTGTTGCCCCAGAGGGTCTCGACCGCCGTGACGTTCGTGGACTCGCCGGTGCCGGGCGCGACGCCGAAGAAGCCGGCCTCGGGGTTGATGGCCCACATGCGGCCGTCCTCGCCGGGACGGATCCAGGCGATGTCGTCTCCGAGGGTCTCGACCTTCCAGCCGGGGATGGTCGGGCGGAGCATCGCGAGGTTCGTCTTGCCGCAGGCCGACGGGAACGCGGCGGCCACGTGGTAGGCCCTGCCCTCGGGCGAGATCACCCGGATGAGCAGCATGTGCTCAGCGAGCCAGCCCTCGTCGCGGGCGATCACCGAGGCGATGCGCAGCGCGAAGCACTTCTTGGCCAGGATCGCGTTGCCGCCGTAGCCGGAGCCGTAGGAGTAGACCTCGAGCGTCTCGGGGAAGTGCACGATGTACTTCTCGTCGTTGCAGGGCCACTCGACGTCGGCCTCGCCCTCTGCGAGCGGCGCGCCGACCGAGTGCACGGTCTTGACCCACGGCGCGCCGTCTGCGATCTGGCGGGTGACGGCGTCTCCGACGCGGGTCATGATGCCGATCGACGCGACGGCGTAGGCGCTGTCGGTGACCTGGACGCCGATGTGCGACAGCGGACCGCCGACGGGACCCATCGAGAACGGCACGACGTACATCGTGCGTCCGCGCATGGAGCCCTCGAAGATCTCGGTCATCTTGGCGCGCATCTCGGCGGGAGCCGCCCAGTTGTTCGTGGGGCCGGCATCCTCCTCGCGCTCGGAGGAGATGAAGGTGCGACCCTCGGTGCGGGCGACGTCGCTGGGGTGCGAACGGGCGAGGTACGAGCCGGGGCGCCATTCGGGGTTGAGCTTGATGAGCTTGCCCTCGTCGACGAGCCCGCGCAGCAGCCAGTCGTTCTCGGCGCGCGAGCCGTCGATCCAGTGGATGCGAGCCGGCTGGGTGAGCGCGGCGATCTCGTCGACCCACGCGGACAGCTCCGCCATCGCGGGAGTGTCGTAGGTCGGCGCCGTGCCGAAAGTGCGCACGGGGGCGACGGATGCGGTGCGAGGGGTGAACACTTCGGCGATGGCCATGACTGCTGCTCCTTTGAAGTCGGGGGCGTTGCACCCATCCTGTCTCGACTCAGAGCAGACTTTCCGACGAATCCGACGTTAAGAATTGTGTTTCTTTCGCTAATATCAAGGAATGGCTCCCTCCGGCATCCACCTCACGACCCTCGGCCACCGCATCCGCCACCACCGTCTCGAGAACGGCTTCACGCTCGACGAGCTCGGCGCCCTGGTCGGCGTGGCCGGCTCCCAGCTCAGCCTCATCGAGAACGGCAAGCGCGAGCCGAAGCTGTCCCTGCTGCAGGCGATCGCCCAGGCCACGCACACCGAGGTCACCGACCTCATCTCCGGCGAGCCGCCGAACCGCCGGGCCGCGCTGGAGATCGAGCTCGAGCGGGCACAGGAGAGCCCGGTGTTCCGCCAGCTGGGCATCGCCCCGGTGCGCGTCACGAAGGGGATGAGCGACGAGACCATCGAGTCGCTGCTCGGCCTGCACCGCGAGCTGCAGCGCCGTGAGCGCGAGGCGATCGCCACGCCGGAGGAGGCTCGCCGCGCGAACACCGAGCTGCGGCTGCGGATGCGCTCCCAGCACAACTACCTCGCGGACATCGAGAAACTGGCAGAGAAGCAGCTGCGCGCGGCCGGGCATGTGCAGGGCGCCCTCACCCACCGCACCGTGAACATCATGGCCGAGAAGCTCGGCTTCGAGCTCATCTACGTCAACGATCTGCCCCATTCGACGCGGTCGGTCACAGACCTGGAGAACGGACGCATCTACCTGCCGCCGGCGTCGATCCCCGGCGGGCACGGCCTGCGCTCGATGGCGCTGCAGGCGATGGCGCACCGGCTGCTCGGGCACCGCCCGCCGACCTCCTACGCCGACTTCCTCCAGCAGCGGCTCGAGATCAACTACTTCGCCGCCTCGGCGCTCATGCCGGAGACGGCGTCCGTCGCCTTCCTGCAGCAGGCGAAGAAGGACCGCAACCTCGCGGTCGAGGACTTCCGCGACGCGTTCGGAGTGACCCACGAGGCCGCGGGGATGCGCATGACGAACCTCCTCACGCAGCACCTGGGGATGCCTCTGCACTTCCTGCGCGTCGACGAGACCGGCGCCATCACCCGCGTGTACGAGAACGACGACCTGCCGCTGCCGATGGACGTCACCGGCGCGGTGGAGGGCCAGCGCGTGTGCCGCAAGTTCCAGGCGCGGGGCGCGTTCACGCAGCAGAACCGCACGACCGAGCACCATCAGTACACCGACACGCCATCCGGCACGTTCTGGTGCTCCACCCAGACCGGCTCCTCGAGCGACGGCGAGTTCTCGGTGACCGTCGGAGTGCCCTTCGACGACGCCCGCTGGTGGCGCGGCCGCGAGACGAGCGACCGCGCCGTGTCGACCTGCCCCGACGAGGCGTGCTGCCGTCGTCCGCCGACGGACCTCGCCGAGCGCTGGCAGGGCAAGGCCTGGCCGAGCGCCCGCGTGCACACCCACATGTTCTCGCCCCTCCCCCGCGGAGCCTTCCCCGGTGTGGACGACAACGAGGTCTACAACTTCCTCGGCCGGCACGCCAGCGAATGAATAAGATATATTCAATTCACTCATTCGTTTTCCTCTGAGGGAGCCCCGTGACCGAGCAGACCCCCGACGACGCCGCCGCAACCGAGACGTTCACCTCCCGTCGCCACCGCATCACCGCCCGCGGCCGTACGCTCGACTACACGGCCGGGGCCGGCACGGTCATCGTCCGCGACGACGAGCACACGCCGCTCGCGAGCGTCTTCTACACCTCGTACGTCGCCGACCGCGAGGAGAGCGACCCCCTCAGACCGGTCACCTTCCTGTTCAACGGCGGACCCGGCTCCGCGAGCCTCTGGCTCAACATCGGCGGCTTCGGCCCCAGGCGCACGCCCACGAGCACCCCGAAGGCCACCCCGCCGGCTCCGTACGTCTCCGGCGACAACCCGCACACTCTGCTCACGGCATCCGATCTCGTCTTCATCGACGCACCCGGCACCGGCTACTCCCGCCTGATCGGCGACGCCACTCCGGCGCAGCTCTGGGGCGTGGATCAGGACGTCGACGCGTTCGCGAAGGCGATCACCCGCTGGCTGACGATCACGAACAGGTGGAACGCCCCGCGGTTCCTGTTCGGCGAGTCCTACGGCACCACTCGCGCCGCAGCCCTGGTGCACCGGCTGCAGAACCAGGGTCTCGACTTCAACGGCGTCGTGCTGCTGTCGACCGTCCTCAACTGGGGCGAGAGCAACCTCGGCGGACCTCGCGAATACGTCAACCTCCTCCCCTCGTTCGCCGCGACGGCCTGGTACCACGGCAAGGCGCGCACGGAGCACGCCGCCCTCGAGCCGCTGCTCGCCGACGCCCGGGAGTTCGCCCAGGGGCCGTTCGCATCGGCTCTGCTGCGAGGCGACCTGCTCCCCGCCGACGAGGAGGACGCCGTCGCCGAGCGGATGAGCGCCCTCGTCGGCCTCGACGCCGACCTGCTCAAGAAGAACCACTTCCGCATCGGCATGGAGCAGTACCGCTATGCGCTGCTCGCCGACGAGGGTCGGGTGATCGGCCGCTTCGACACCCGCTTCACCGCCGAGCACCAGTACGTGGTGGGCGGCGGGTCCCACGATCCGGCCACCGACGACGCCGCGACCGCCGGAGTGAACAGCGCCCATCTCTCGACCTATCGCGCCCATCTCGTCGACGACATCGGCTACACCAGCGAGCTGCACTACCGCCACCTGCACAACATGCCCATCTCGCGGGCATGGGACTGGACGCACAAGGCCCCGGGCATCGACGCGCCCCAGCTCGTCCCGGACGTGTCTCTCGACCTGTCCGCCGCCGTGCGCCGCAATCCCCACCTGCGCGTGTTCGTGATGGGCGGCTACTACGACCTCGCCACCCCGTTCTTCGGACCCGAGGTCGACGTGGCGCACCTGTACCTCGCGCCCGCGCTGCGCGACCACATCCGCTTCACGTTCTACGAGTCCGGTCACATGACCTTCGTCGACGAAGACGCCGTCGCACGCATGAGGAGCGATCTCGACGACTTCTACCGCGACGCCACCGCGGGCTGATGATCGCACGGGAGGCCGCCGGCCGTCTCGGCGATCTGGAGTACACCGCGCGGCTGGAGCCGCTGCCGCTGCGGCGCTCGGACGGCGGTCCGCAGGGCACGATGTCGGCGTTCAGCTACACGGTCGACGCCCCCGGCCGGCCCGTGCTGTTCCTCACCAACGGCGGTCCCGGGGTCTCCTCGGCGTACCTCCACCTGAGCGGCATCGGTCCGTGGCGGGCGCGCATCCCCCTCGACCCGGACGACGACGGGCTGCCGCCCTACGGCATCGAGGACAGTCCGTCGAGCATCCTCGACGTCGCCGACCTGGTGTTCCTCGATGCGCCGGGCACCGGCTTCGGCGCGTTCGCGGACGACGCCGATCGTTCCCGCTTCCGGTCGGTGGAGGGAGACGCCGACGCCATCGCGTCCGCCATCGGGGACTGGCGCGACCGGCATGCGCGCTGGGACTCGCCGACGTTCTTCCTCGGCGAGAGCTACGGCACCCTGCGCGCGGCGTTCCTGGCGACCACCGCGCACAGCATGGACACCGCGCCGCTCAGCGGCATCGCGCTGCTCGGCCAGGCCGTGAACATCCAGGAGACCCTCGACCGGCCGGGCAGCGTCGTCGGGGCGCTGGCGAACCTGCCGTACAAGGCGGCCGCCGCGTGGCACCACGGCACCGGATCTCGCGAGCACGCCTCGGTGGAGGACGCCGTCACGGCCGCCCTGGACTACGCCCGCGGCGACCTGGCCCTTGCGCTGCTGCAGGGCGACTGGATCCCCGCGTCCCGACGCGCCGCCGTCGCGGACCGCCTGTCCCTGATGATCGGCATCCCCGCGGACGAGCTCGTGCGCGATCGGCTGTGGATCAGCAAGACCGACTTCCGCCGACGGCTGCTCCCCGGCCAGGTGCTCGGCGTCGTGGACAGCCGCTACCGCGCCCCGGCCGCGGACGCGCGCGCCGGAGAGCTCGACTTCGATCCCGCCGATGCCGCGCTCTCCCCGCGCTACCTCGCAGGGCTCTCCCGGCTGCTGCGCGACGTCTTCGGCATCGCGTCGGAGCAGCCGTACCGCATCGCCGACGCGGAGGCCGGGAGGGACTGGGAGTGGGAGGAGCAGGGCGGCGCCGGCTTCCTCGCCTACGGGCGGCCGTCGCCGTTCCACACCTATCCCTACCCTGCCCGGCTCTCCCGGTGGATGAAGCAGAACGCCGACGCGCGGCTGTTCATCGGCACGGGCGTCTACGACTCCCTGACGACCGTGGGTGCGGCCGACCATCTGCTCCGGCAGTTCGGCCTGCCCCACGAGCGCACCACGTCCCGCTGGTACCGCGCCGGGCACATGATGTACAGCGACCCCGACGTGGCGGAACGGCTCAACGCCGACCTCCGGGCGTTCCTCGCCGGCTGAGGCCGGCCGTCCGAGTCAGGCGGCCGGGCCCGCGAGTCGCCCGAGGGCGAGAGCCGCGAGAGCCGCCGCCTGATCTGCGAGAACCGCGTCGTCGAAGACGACGGTCGGCGAGTGGTTCGGCGAGGCCGTCTCGAGATCGACGTCGGCGGGAGTCGCCCGCAGGAAGAGGAACGCGCCCGGAACCTGCTCCAGCACGAACGAGAAGTCCTCCGACCCCATCACCGGGTGCGCGGTCTCCCAGACCCGCTCTTCGCCGAAGAGCCCCTGAAGCGTCGCACGCGCGTGCTCCACGGCCTGCGGATCGTTCACGGTGGGCGCGCACAGCACGGTGGTCTCGACCGCGGCCGTGCACCCGTGCGCCGCGGCGATCTCCTGCACCAGGGCGGGGACCTCCGCCTGCACACGAGCGCTGTTCTCGTGCGACAGCACGCGCACCGACGCCACCAGGGATGCGGTGTCGGAGATGATGTTGCGGGCCGGACCGCCCGCATGCAGCTGGGTGACGCTCAGCACCACCGGATCGAAGACGTCGAAGCGCCGCGTGACGAACGCCTGGAGCGCCGTGACCAGCTCGGCGACGACGGGGACGGGGTCGCGAGTGAGATGCGGCGCCGACGCGTGCCCGCCGGCTCCCGTGATCATGACCTCCACCTCGACGGCGCCGGCCATCAGCGCCCCCGGCCGGGTGGAGAACACCCCGAACTCGCCGGGGACCACATGGATGCCGAACGCGGCGACCGGGCGGGAGCCGGTGACGTCGAGCAGCCCTTCGGCGAGCATCCGGGACGCACCGTCGCCGAGCTCCTCCCCCGGCTGGAACATGAGGAGCACATCGCCGTGCAGGTCCGCACGGCGGGCGCCGAGCAGCTGCGCCGCACCCACGAGGCCGGCGACGTGGAGGTCGTGCCCGCACGCGTGCATGCGCTCCCCTGTGGCGGCGTAGTCGAGCCCGGTCTCCTCGGTGAGCGGCAGCGCGTCCATGTCGGCGCGCAGCAGCACGGTCGGGCCCGGGTGCGCTCCGCGGATCACCGCGGCGATCGAGCTCAGCCCGGCCCCGAGCGCCACCTCCGCCCCGAGCGGCTCCAGGGCGTCGAGCACCCGGCGCTGCGTGCGCGGCAGGTCGAGGCCGAGCTCGGGGTCGGCGTGGATCGCGCGGCGCAGGGCCACGAGCCCCGGCAGCAGGTCGCGGGCGTCGTCGAGCAGGGTCATTCAGGATCCGATCGAGTTCAGGAGGTGGTCGGTCCCCGCGTTCTGGATGCGCGGGATCGCGGCGACGAGGGATCGCGTGTAGGCGTGCTGCGGATTCGAGACGATCTCGTCGGCGTCTCCGTGCTCGACGATCCTGCCCTTGCGCATCACGGCCGTGGTGTCGGCGATGTAGCGCACCGCCGCCAGGTTGTGCGTGATGAACAGCACCGACAGCTCCAGCTCGCGCTGCAGGTCGCGCACCAGATTGAGCACGGCGCCCTGCACCGACGCGTCCAGCGCCGAGGTGATCTCATCGGCGATGATGAGCCTCGGCTTCACGGCCAGGCACCGGGCGATCGCGACGCGCTGCCGCATCCCGCCGGACAGCTGCGACGGGTACTGGTCGGCGGTCCCCGGCTTCAGCCGCACCAGGCCGAGCAGCTCCTTCACTCCCGACGCCCTCTCGCGGGCGCCGCCGGAGCCGTGCAGCGCGAGCGCCTCGCCGAGCGTCGCCCCGATCGTCATGCGCGGGTTGAGCGAGGAGTAGGGATCCTGGAAGATCATCTGCACGTCACGGGCGCGCGCCAGGCGCTGCAGTCCCGTCGCGGGGCGCAGCTCGGCGCCGTCGAGCAGCAGACGCCCGGCCGTCGCCGGCTGGAGTCCGGCGATCACGCGCGCGATGGTGGACTTTCCGGAGCCGGACTCCCCCACGAGTCCGACGATGCTGCCGTGCGGCACGGTGAGGGACACTCCGTCCACCGCGTTGAACGACGACTCTCCGTGCCCGAACGTCACCACCAGGTCATCGACGACGAGCTCCGCCATCAGCGCACCTCCTGAGCGGTCTGGGCGCCGACGATCACGACCGGCTCTCCGAGGATGCCGTCGATCGGCGTGCCGTCCTGCGGGTGCCAGCAGGCGACCCGCCCTCCGTGCCCGTGCACGACCGGCTCCGGCGTCACGGTGCGGCACTGCTCGCTCGCGAACGCGCACCGCGGCGCGAATCCGCAGCCGACGAGCGGCCGTGAGAGATCCGGGGGCTCCCCGGGGATCGTGGCGAGCGGATGCGAGCGATCGGTGTCCAGGTCGGGCAGCGACTCGGCGAGCGCCCTGGTGTACGGGTGGGCGAGCTTCTCCGGCGTCGCGAGCAGGCGGACGTCGAGGTCCTCGACGATGCGTCCGGCGTACATCACGAGGATGCGCTGGCACAGTTCGGCGAGCACGGCGATGTCGTGCGACACGACGATCGCGGCGGCCCCGGTCTCCTCGCACTCGCGCCGCAGCAGCGCGAGCACGCGCTGCTGCACCGTGACGTCGAGCGCGGTGGTGGGCTCGTCGGCGATGATGAGCCGCGGCTTGCCGATCTGCGACATCGCGATGAGAGCCCGCTGGCGCATGCCGCCGGAGTACTCGTGCGGGAACTGCCGGGAGCGCCGTTCCGGTTCGTCGATGGCGACGTCCCTGAGCGCCGCGACCGCCTTCTCCTGGGCGGCGCGGCGTCCGTCCTTGGCGTGGAAGCGCGGGATCTCCGCGAGCTGGGTGCCGACGCGCAGAGCCGGGTTGAGCGCGGTGAGCGAATCCTGGAAGACCACGCCGATCTTCGTGCCGAGCCGCTTCTTCATCACGGCCGGCGGCAGGTCCAGGACGTCGTCGCCGTCGAAGCGCAGCTGCTGCGCGGTCACCGCTGCACCGGCGGCGGACAGCTGTGCGACGGCCATCAGGGCCACGGACTTGCCGCTGCCGGACTCGCCGACGACGCCCACGATCTCCCCCGGCGCGACCGAGAAGGTCACGTCCTGCACGGGTCGCACCCATCCGGAGGCCGAGGGGAACGACACGGACAGGCCGTCCACGGCGAGCAGGGCGTCCTCGTGCGGCGTGCGATCGCGGTCCTCGACCCGGGGCGCCGGTCCGAGCCGGCGACGGGACAGCACGCCGCCCCGCCCCTGGCTGCGCAGGTGCGCCGCCAGGGATTCGCCCAGAGTGCCGAACGCGACGCCGGCGAAGACGACGGCGACACCGGGCCCGACCACCGCCGTCGGGTTGGTGTAGACCTGGTCGAAGGCCTCGCTCAGCATCCGTCCCCAGTCGTAGTCGGGCGGCTGGACCCCCACGCCCAGGAAGCTGAGGCTGGACAGCGCGAGCAGGCCGCCGCCGATCGACAGCGTGACGTTGACGATGATGGGCTCGGCGATGTTCGGGAGCACGTACCGGGTGAACTGCCGGCTGCGCGAGACGCCCATCATGCGCGCGGCGGCGAGGTACTCGGAGCCTCCGACGCGCGACGACAGCGTCTGCGCGAGGCGTGCGAACGAGGGCACCATCGTGAGGCCCAGCGCGATCACCGCGGACGTCGAGCTCGGACCGAGCAGGATCACCGTGAGCATGGCGACCAGGAGCACGGGGAAGGCGAGCCAGGTGCTGATGACGGAGCTGAACAGACGCTGCACCCGCGGGCCGAGCACCGACGGCAGGGCGCCGAGCAGCAGGCCGAAGACGAGTCCGATCAGGGTGGCGACCAGCGCCATGCCCAGGGAGAGCCGCGCGGCGACGAGCGTGCGCAGCAGCAGATCGCGGCCCAGCCCGTCGGTGCCGAGCGGATGGGCGTCGCTCGGCCCCTGCAGAAGCGCGGAGGTGTCGGTCTGCATGGCCTGTGCGCCCCAGATACCCGGCGCGAAGACCGCGAGGAACACGAGCACCGCGACCATCGCGACGCTGATCGCGCCGAGCGGGTTGCGCAGGAAGACGAGCAACGATCGCATCAGGTGGTCTCCAGAAGGGTGGTGCGCCGGTCGAGGATCGACAGCACGATGTCGACCGCGAGGGTGATGACGAGGATGATGGCCGCGTACACGAGCGCGAGCCCCTGCACGATGCCGTAGTCCTTGGTGGCGATCGCGTCGACGAACGCCGAGCCGAGACCCGGCCAGTTGAACACCTTCTCGACGAGCACGCTGGAGGCGACCATCGTCGACAGCAGCGTGCCGCCGATCGTCAGGGTGGCGGTGAGCATGTTCGGCAGCGCGTGGCGGAAGTACACCCATGACGCGGGGATGCGCTTCGAACGGGCCGTGCGCACGTAGTCGTCCGAGAGGGTGTTCAGCGCCTCGACCCGGGCGATCCGCGACAGCGACGCCCAGGAGGCCACGGTCATCGCCAGCACCGGGAGCACGTAGGACGCGGGTCCGCTGCGACCGGCGACCGGGAACCAGTGCAGCGTCACGGCGAACACGACGACGAGGGCGACGCCGAGGAGGTACTCGGGGATCGCGGCGATGAGACCGGTGATCCCGGTGAACGACAGCTCCGCGCCTCGACGCCGGTTGCCCTGCGTGAGGATGGCGACGCCGAGACCGAGCGGCACGGCGATCAGGAGCACGATGACGAAGGAGATGCCGGCGAGCTCCAGCGTCGCGGGCAGCCTGTTCTGCACGAGCTCGGACACCGAGCGTCCGGTGATCAGGGAGGCCCCCAGATCGCCGTGGAAGATTCCGGTCAGGTAGTTCCAGAACTGCACGATCAGCGGGTCGTCGAGACCCAGCTGCGCGCGCCGCGCCTGGACCACGGACTCGTCGACCGTCGCGCCCAGCGCGGCGCGCACGGGGTCGCCGCCGGAGAGCCGGAGGACGAAGAACGCGACCGCGATGATCACGAACATCGCCACCAGCATCCGCATGGTGCGGCGCAGGAGGAATCTCAGCCAGGGGCTGCCGTGGCGGCGCTTCCGGAGAAACACCGCCACGGTATCCGTCCTGGCGGACACGTGGTCCAGCATGCGGCTCCTAGCCTCGGAGGCTCGTCGGGATCAGCAGTCCGTTGGTGGTGACCTCGAACTCCACGCCGGCGCCGTACATCGTGCTGGTGGACTCCGCGAACGGCATCACCTCGAGGTTACCGATCGCCGAGGCCTGGGCAGCGGTCCAGGCGTCGCAGCTGTCCTCGCCGGCCAGCTGCTGCGCTTCGGCCGTGAGGTCGAAGAACTCCTGGTTCGTGTTGTACGTCCAGTTGCCGCCGTTCGGGGGGAAGTCCCCCGACAGGATGCCTGCCCAGGTGGAGGGCAGCGTGGTGGAGATCGGAGCCCAGATGAGGTCCCAGTCGCCGCCCTGGAAGATGACGTCGGTGTACGACGACGACGGGCTCGGTGTGACCTCCACCCCGATCGCCCCCAGCTCCTGCTGGATGAGCTCGATCCCGGCGACGACCGACTGCGCCTCGGTCGACGGGTACACGAAGGTCAGCGAGAGCTTCGCTCCGTCCTTCTCGCGCACGCCGTCGGAGCCGACCGTCCATCCGGCCTCGTCGAGAGACGCGGCCGCCGCGTCGGCGTCGAAGCCGATGAGCGAGGTCGTGGCATCGGCGCCGACGCACACCGCCGTGAACGAGGAGACGAGCGAGGTCATCAGCTCGCCGCGGCCGCCGGTGGAGACCGAGGCGACCTCGTCGCGATCGATGCCCGCCGCGATGCCCTCGCGCACCTGGAGGTCGTTGGTCGGGCGGCCCTCGGCCTGGTTGAAGAACATCAGTCCAGGCCGGGCCGGGACGTCGATCGTGAAGAGGTCGCCGCTCTCGAGCCGGTCGCGATCGGTGCCGCCGACCTCGGCGACGTTGATCTCGGAGGACAGGAGCATGTTCGCCCGCGTCGGCTCGGTGTCGACGACCTCGAGCTCCACGGTCTTCGGCAGCCCCTCCGTCTTGCTGGTGACGCCGCCCGGACCCCAGGAGTAGTCGTCGCGCAGCGCGAGCGTGTACGACTGGCCCGGCGAGGAATCCTCGAGCGTGTAGATGCCGGTGCCGACCGGGGTGGTGTCGAGCGAGGCCGGGTCTTCGAGGCCCGCTGCGCACACGACCGGCATCTGCCCGATGTTGCTCAGCAGGAAGCTCTGCGGGTCGGCGCTCGTGAAGGTCACCGTGCGCGAGGCGTCGTCGGCGTCGACCGTGAGTCCCGTGGCCGGGAAGTAGACGCCGGAGTACGGCGACGCGGTGTCCGGGTCCGCCGCGTAGTCGAAGGACGCCTTGACGTCGGATGCCGTCAGCTCGGAGCCGTCCGAGCAGAGGACGCCCTCCTTCAGCACGAAGGAGACCTCGGTGGTCGACTCGGTCCAGCTCTCCGCCAGGAGTCCCTCGGCGTCCTTCCCGTGCGCGAAGGACATGAGCGTCTCGTACAGATAGGCCGCGACCTCCTGGCCCGCCTGCGTCGCGTTCGTGATCGGGTTGAGCGAACCGGGATCGGCGGCTATGGCGATGGTGGCCTTCTCGACCGCGCTTCCCTCCGACCCCTCTCCGCCGCCGGCGCAGCCGGTCAGGGCGAGTGCCGTCACGCCGACGACCGCGGCTACGATGCTGCGTCTCATGGGTGTCCTCTCTCCATGGAACCCTCGGGCGAGTTCCTTCTAATTGAATGTTATGAATTGCTCTTTATCGCCTCGTGTCGGCGGTGTTTCGAGAATGTTGCCTGTCACGAGAGGTCGTCGAGAAGGGCGGCGGCGCCCATCACCGACTTGAGCTCGAGGAACTCCTCGAACCCGTGGACGCCGCACTCCCGCCCCACACCCGACTGCTTGTACCCCCCGAAGGGGGCGCCGACGTCGAGTCCGGCGCCGTTGATTCCGACGGTCCCCGTGCGCATGCGCAGCGCCACGTCGAGCGCGCGTCGAGGATCGCTCGACCACACGCCGCCGGACAGGCCGTACACGCTGTCGTTCGCCAGGTCGACAGCCTCGTCGACCGTGGCGTACGGAGTGATCGTGAGCACGGGACCGAAGACCTCCTCGTGGAAGATCCGCATGTCGGGTGTCACATCGGTGAAGATCGTGGGCAGCACGTAGGCGCCGCCTGCCGTCGGCTCGACGATGTCGAGACCACCGGCGATCACGCGGGCGCCCTCGCCGATCGCGATCGCCATGTGCTCCCGGATCCGCTCGCGCTGCAGCGCGGAGGCGACGGGCCCGGTCGCGGTCCCCTCAGCGCCCGGGTCTCCGGGAGCCCAGCCCGCCGTCGCATCGACGGCCGCGCGCTCCCACGCCTCCCGCATGCCCTCCGGCACGAGCACCCTCGTCTGCGCGGCGCAGGTCTGGCCCGCGTTCGCGAAGCACGACGCCAGCACTCCGCGCACGGAGTCCTCGACGGATGCGTCGTCGAGGACGATGGCGGCCGACTTCCCGCCGAGCTCCAGGGCGACCTTCTTGATGGTGGATGCCGCGGATCGGGCGACGAGCTCCCCCACCTGCCGAGACCCGGTGAAGGTCACCATGTCGACGCCGGGGTGAGCCACGAGCGCGGACCCGACGCCGGCGCCGTCGCCGTGCACGATGTTGACGACACCGGCGGGCAGCGAGATCTCGCGGAGGATGTCTCCCACGATCGCGGCGTTGAACGGCGCGACCTCGCTCGGCTTGAGCACCACCGTGCACCCGGCGAGGATCGCCGCGCCGACCTTGAGCATGATCTGATGCAGCGGGAAGTTCCACGGCGTGATCGCCGCGACCACGCCCACGGGCTCGGACACGACGAGGGAGTTCGAGACCGCCGTGCGCTCGACGTGAGCGCGGGCCGCGTCGACGAGGCGGGCCAGGTCCGCGATCGCGACGCCCACCTGGGCGGCGCGCGCGAACGCGATCGGAGACCCCATCTCCGCGCTCAGGGTCTCGGCGAGGATCTCGCGCCGACGGGCCAGCCCCTCGGCGAGCGCCTCGACATGGGCGATCCGCTGCGACATGGGGGTCGCGGACCAGCCGGCGAACGCGGCTGCGGCCGCGGCGACCGCGCGATCGACGTCGGCGGAGTCGCCCTCGACGACCGCGCCGATCACAGAGCCGTCGGCCGGGCTGACGACGTCGATCGACGCCCGCCCGTCGGCATCCTCCCTGACGCCGGCGATGTCGTGCCCGATGACCATCTCAGACCCCCGCCCGCTGCACCAGGTGGGCGTCGGGGGCCAGCGGCGAAGGCCGAGGCACCCCCTCGTGGATGAGGTGCCACGGCGACGGGAACTCGCCGACCGGGACGTCGATGAGGATCGGCTCGTTCGCGGGGACGGCGTCGGCCAGCACGCCGGCCAGCTCCTGCGGCGTGTAGGCCGTGGCGGAGCGGATGCCGAACGCCTCGGCGAGCATGCCGTAGTCGGGGTTCGTCAGGTCGCTGGCGAAGTAGCGCGCGCCGTAGCGGTTCTTCTGGATGCGGCGCACATTGCCGTAGAAGCCGTCGTGGAACACGATCGTCACGAGACCGAGTCCGTAGCGCTTGGCCGTGGAGAGCTCCTGCAGCGTCCAGGAGAAGCCGCCGTCCCCGTTCACCGAGACGACGGCACGCGCGGGGTCGGCGGCCTTCACGCCGAGGGCCGTGGCGAAGCCGTAGCCGAGCGTGCCCTGGTAACCGGGGCCGATGTAGGTGCGCGGCTGATACGCGGGATAGCAGGCGCTGGCCGCATAGCCGACCTGCGTGAACTCGCTGACGAAGACCCCGTCCTCCGGCAGCGCGCCGCGGATGGCCGCCAGATACTCCCGCTGGGGGGCGATGTCGGCGAACCGCTCGGCGAGCCACGCACGCACGCGGACGAACTCGTCCTCCCGCGACTCCCGTGCCGGTGCGCCGATCTCCGCGGCGAGCGCCGCGAGCGCCAGGCGGGCGTCGGCGTGCAGGGTCTGCGCGGCGGCGCGAGGCCCGCGGAGGTCGGCGGCCTCCGCGTTCACCAGGATCACCGGTGCGCCGTTCGTGTCGACCTGCGTGCCGAACGTGGAGACGAAGCGGGTTCCGACCGCGAGCACCAGATCCGCGTCCTCGCGGAACGCCCGGAGGGCGAGGGAGTCGAAGGCGAGGCGGTGGCGGGCGTCGAGCGCGCCGCGGCCGTTCTCGGTCATGAGCACCGGAGCCTCCAGCGCCTCGGCGAGCGCCTGCAGGGCGACCGATGCGTCCGCGGCGAGCACTCCGCCCCCGACGACGATCATCGGACGCTTCGCGGCGAGCAGCCGTGCGGCGGCCTCGCGGATCTGGTGCTCGTCGGGAGTCAGGGGCGCCGCCGCGACGAGCTCGGCCGCGGCGGCGCGCGAGGTCGCGGCGAGCACGTCCGGCGGAACCTCGATCGCGACCGGGCGCGGGCGGCCGCTGCGCAGCTGCGTGAACGCCTCGCGCACGAGCCCGGGGATCTCGTCGGCGGAGCGGGCGGTGCCGGTCCACTTCGTGAGCCGCTGCAGGATGCCGGTCTGGTCGGGGATCTCGTGCAGGGCGCCGAGTCCGCGGCCGATCGCCTGGGAGTCGATCTGCCCGGCGATGAGGAGCATGGGCGAGTTGGCCGAGTAGCCGGTGGCCACGCCGGAGAGCGCGTTGAGCACGCCGGGACCGGGCACGACCATCGCGACGCCGACGTCGCCGGTGCTCCGCGCATAGCCGTCCGCCATGTAGGTCGTGGCCTGCTCGTTGCGCGCGCAGATGAAGTCGACCCTGTCGGCTCGGGCGTGGAGGGCGTCTGCGGCGGCATCGAGCTGGACGCCCGGAATGCCGAAGATCCGGGAGACCCCCTGGTTGATGAGGGAGTCTGCGAGCAGATCGCCACCGGTGTGGTCGGTCATCTGTTTCCTCTCGTGAGCAGCGGTGCTTTAATGACTGTATTAGATACATTCAATTACTGCAAATAGGAGAATCGCCTGCCGCCACCGCCACAGGAGGACCGGCCCTCCCTAGGATGTGAGACATCCGCTCCGAACGACCCCGACCGAAGGACCCCCGTGGCCACCACACAGGATGAAGCGCGCACCTTCCAGCGCGTGGCACCCGCGCAGTCCGTCGCCGACCGCGTGGTGACTCAGGTCGAGGCGATGATCAAGACCGAGCAGCTCGAGCCCGGGCACCGCATCGGCACCCGGCAGGAGCTGTGCGAGCAGTTCGGCGTGGCCCCCGCCACGCTCGGCGAGGCGCTGCGCGTGCTGCGGGCGCGCGGCTCGGTCGACCTGCGCCCCGGGCCAGGGGGCGGCATCTTCGTCGCCGACCAGTCGCCGCTGATCCGCCTGGCGCACAGCGTGCTGCGCCTGCGGCAGACGGGCGCACCGGTGAACGACGTGATCAAGGTGCTCGACGCCCTGGACGAGGCGGTCATGCAGGACGCCGTCCTCAACCGCACAGACGCCGACATCGCCGACCTCGAGGCCGTGATGGCGGATCTGGCCGAGCACTGGCACGACCCCGTCGAGGGCCTGCACGGCAACTGGAGGCTGCACCGCCGCATCGCCGAGATCTCGCCGAACGCGGTGCTGCGCACCTTCTACCTCAACCTCGTCGACTACATCGAGGGCGAGACCGCGGGGGCCGCGACCGACGACGCCCTGGCCGTCCCGGGCTTCCGTCAGGACACCGACGAGCGCCTGCGCATCCATGAGGCGCTCATCGAGGCCATCCGCTCCGGCGACGTGGAGGTCGGGCGCAAGGCGGTGCTCGACCACCGCACGCTCGGCCGCTGAGGCGCGCGGGCCCTTCGCCTCGCTGGCGCGGATCCTGAGCGAGGAGCGCCAGCGACGAGACGAAGGGCGCTCAGGCGTCGCCGAGCCCCACGTGGCGCCAGGCGAGAGCCGCGAGGGCCGCCGCCTGATCGCCCAGCACCGAGTCGTCGAACCGCGCGTGCGGCGAGTGGTTCATGGGGACGTCGTCGGGGTCCACATCGGGCGGGGTCGCCCGCAGGAACAGGAACGCGCCAGGGACCTCCCTGAGCACGAACGAGAAGTCCTCCGAGGCCATCCAGGGAGCGTCGAGCTCCTCCACGCGGTCGTCGCCGAACTCGGCGCGCAGCACCGCGGTCGCCGCCGCCGTCTCCTCCGCCGTGTTGACCGTGACCGGATAGCCGACGATCACCTCGACGTCGGCCGTGCAGCCGTGCGCCGCAGCGATGCGCTCGATCAGCGGCGGGAGCTCGGCCTGCGCCTGCGCGATCGACGCCTCGGACAGCGTGCGCAGGGTCGCCGCGAAGCCGGCGTCCTCGGGGATCACGTTCACGATCTCGCCCGCGTACAGCGTCGTGACCGACAGCACCACGGGGTCGAACACGTCGATACGGCGCGTCGCCCAGGACTGTAGGGCGAGGATCAGCTCGGCCACAACCGGCACCGGATCCACGGCCTGCTGCGGCCGCGACCCGTGCCCTCCGCGACCGTGCACGCGCACCCGCAGCACGTTCGCGCCGGCCATGATGGTGCCGGACTTGAGCTGGAACGTGCCGCGCTCCCCCGGCCCCACGTGGATGCCGTAGGCGGCCTCGACCCGCGTGCCGGCGGCGTCGAGCACGCCGTCGCGGATCATGAGCGGAGCCCCGCCGCCTGCTTCCTCGCCGGGTTGGAACATGAAGACCACGGAGCCGGCGATCCGGTCGCGCCGCGCGGCGAGCAGGTGCGCGGCCCCCACGAGTCCGGCGACGTGCAGGTCGTGCCCGCACGCGTGCATCGCCCCGTTGGTCGAGGCGTAGTCGAGTCCGGTCTCCTCGACGATGGCGAGCGCATCCATGTCTCCGCGCAGCAGCACGGACGGACCGTCGGTCGCGCCGCGCAGCACGGCGGTGACCGAGCTGAGGTCGGATCCCGTCGTGACCTCCAAGCCCAGCCCGTCGATCGCGTCGAGCACGGCGCGCTGCGTGAGCGGCAGGTCGAAGCCGGGCTCGGGGATGCGGTGCAGCCGACGGCGCAACTCCACCAGCTCCGGCTGCAGGCGTGCGGCGTCGTCGCGCAGCGTCATCCGTTCCCCTCCCGCACGGCGGACGGCGCCGTGTACACCGTGCGCCCGTCGATGAGCACCTCCCGCACGGTCGAGGCGACGTCGAGCGGGTCTCCGGTCCACAGAACCACATCCGCGTCACGGCCGGGCTCCAGCGCGCCGACCCGGTCGTCGATGCCGGCGATGGCCGCGGCCGTCGAGGTCATCGCCGCGAGCGCCGTCTCTCTCGGCAGCCCCGCCCGCACGGCCACGGCCGCCTGCATCGCGAGCAGACCGATCGGCACCACGGGGTGGTCGGTGGTGAGCGCCACGCGCACACCGGCCGCGGCGAGCGCGGCGAGGTTCGCGGGATCGGCTTCGCGCACCTCCACCTTGGAGCGGCTGGACAGGATGGGCCCGTAGATCACCGGCACGTCGCGCTCGGCGAGCACATCGGCGAGCTTGTGCGCCTCGGTGCCGTGATTGATCACGAGCCGCAGCCCGAACTCGTCGGCGATGCGCAGCGCCGTGGCGATGTCGTCGTGCCGGTGCGCGTGCTGCTCCCACGTGAGCGTGCCGTCGAGGGCCTCCGTGAGCGCCTGCATGCCGAGGTCCACCGCGAACGGCGCCCCCTCGGCACGCGCCCTGTCCCGCCTGACGGCGTAGCCGCGCGCGTCCGTGAGCGCCTGCCGGATGACGAGCGCGATGCCGAGACGCGTGGAGGGGAGCTGCTTGCGCTCCCCGTACGCCTGCTTCGGGTTCTCCCCCAGAGCCGACTTCATGCCGAGCGCCGCGCGGACCACCTGCTCGTCGACGGAGCGACCGCCGGCGGTCTTGATCGCCACGCTCTGGCCGCCGATCGGATTTCCCGAGCCGGGTTTCACGACGACCGTCGTGATGCCGCCCGCGAGCGCGTCGCGGAAGGCGATGTCCTCGATGTTGACGGCGTCTATGGCCCGCACCCCGGCGGTGACCGGCGACGAGACCTCGCTGCCGTCGAACCCCGCGGGGCCGTTCGCCTCCTCGTGCGCGCCGATGTGGCTGTGCGGATCGATGAGGCCGGGCAGCACCCAGCATCCGGCGGCGTCTATCGCCCTGGCGCCCGCCGGCACCGCGAGCCCTGCGCCGACGGCCTCGATGCGCCCGTCGGACAGCAGCACGATTGCGCCGTCGATCTCCTCGCCCAGGCCCGTGACGACCCGCCCTCCCATGATCGCGACGGCATCCGTCATGCGTTCTCCCCGTCTTCCTTCGCGCGGCGCTCGACCAGCTCCCGCGTCTTCGTCAGCAGATCGTCGACGTCCAGGCTGAGGATCCCCTCCGCCGGGTCGACGCGCACCACGATGCCGTCCTCGCACTCCGGCGGCTCGCCGCTGAGATCGACGAGCGGGTCGTCGACCCAGACCCAGGGCAGCCCGCCGGCGTAGCGGCGGATGTGGGCGAGCTTGTCGAACTGGACCGGCAGGAAGGGCCACGGCTCCTCGGGGAGCTCGAGCGGCTCCCGGAAGGCGGTGTGGGCGTTGTGCCCCCACTCCGACGCCCAGACGATGTCGAAGTGCTCGGCGAGTTCGTGCAGCCGCTGAGCGGCGGCGTCGGGGATGGCGACGTCGCGCACCCAGCGCCCCCATGCCGACAGGTGGTGCATGCTCACCGGCACCGCCGGTTCGCCCTCGATCACGACCACGTCGCTGATGCCCAGCACGAGGACCGGGCGGTCTCCTCGGGGCGGTCGCGCCGTGTACTTGGCCACGTCAGTCGTCCACCGCGTCGGCGAGCAGCGGCGCATCGGGCGCCCCCTCGAAGTAGTTGCCCCCCTCGATGCGCACGAGCCGATCCGACTCGTCGAACGACACGCCCACGGGATCGCCGCCGGCGGCGACGGCGCGATGCTGCTTCGCCATCATGCGCCGGATCATCGCGATGCCCTGGTCCGTGGTGGTGAGGTGGTCCTCCGAATGCAGCGAGATCGACCCCTGCGACTTCTGCGCCTCGTAGTCCCCGGGGAGCCGCTGATGCTCCAGGTCGGTGAGCTCCTTCCACGGCTTGCCCTCGTGCGTCGAACGCAGCTTGGCGAGGAAGTCGGGGTCGCTGTCGCGGGCGACCGTGAAGATGCGGAAGTTCGTGTCGTCCATCGGCACGACCCAGCCGATCATGTTCGTCTGGCCGGAGGCCAGCTTGGGGCTGGCGACGACGCGCAGGTTCGGGAAGATCACCTCGGTGACGCGGCGCAGCTGCCTCCCGTCGCCCAGCTCGCGCATCTGGATGCTCCGCACGCCCAGCGGCGTGTACTCGTAGCTCACCTCGGGGATCAGCGCCATCTCGGGCGTGAACTGGTTGCCGCTGAACCGCGCGTGCAGGATCGGGACGTGGAACGGGTCCATCACGTTCTCCCAGTGCTGCAGCCAGTTGAAGTCGAGCTGCGCGGGACCGCCGCCGCCCACCCCCTGGTCGTTGACGATGAGCTGCTCGTCGGCGGCGAGATCCTCGAGGGTGTCGTAGCGGGGCAGCACCGGCTTCTTCTCGGGCGGCCCCATGTAGGCCCAGATGAGGCCGTACTGCTCCTCGACCGGATACCAGGGCTGCCGCACGCGGTCGCGGTGCAGTCCGAGGTCCGGTTCGCAGGGCTGCTCCAGGCAGTGCCCCTCGGTGTCGAACACCCAGCCGTGGTAGCAGCAGCGGATGCCCTCGTCCTCGACGCCGCCGTAGAACAGCGACGCTCCGCGGTGGATGCAGCGCGGGTGCAGCAGCCCGGCCCTGCCCCTCCTGGTGCGGAAGAGCACCAGCTCCTCGCCGAGCACGCGCAGCGACACCGGTCGCGTCGTCGCGTCCTCGACCTTCGCGACCGGGTGCCAGTAGCGGCGCAGCACCTCGCCGTAGGGGGTGCCGGGCCCGACCTGGGCGAGTTCGTTGAGCGGCTGCCCGAGGCGCAGTCCGTAGGCGGTTCCGGTGTCCATGTTCGCTCCGTTCGTACCTGGTCAGATGTCGAGGACGAGGCGGTCGCCGAGGGAACGGGAGACGCAGATCATCATCGTCTCGTTGCTCTCGCGCTCGTCGGGGGTGAGGATCGAGTCCCGGTGCTCCGGGGCGCCGTCGATGACGGCGGTCTCGCAGGTGCCGCAGACGCCCTCGAGGCACGAGCTGGGCACGCCGATGCCGGCGCTCTCCAGCATCTCGAGGATGCTGCACCCGCGGTCGACGGTCACCACGAGGTCGGAGCGGCTCGCGACGACCTCGAAGGACTCGGCGCCCTGCGACTCTCCGAAGGTCTTGGGCTGGAAGCGCTCGAGGTGCAGCGCGCCCCGCGGCCATCCCGCGCTGAGCTGCTCTAGGCCGTCGAGCATCCGCTCCGGGCCGCAGGCGTACACGGCCGTCCCGGGCCCGGGGACCCCGATCCACGCGTCGAGGTCGAGTCTCCCGTCGCGGTCCCCCTGGACGATGCGCACCGCGGCCCCGTCTGCGAGGGGGCCCGCGCCGAGGAAGGCCATCCGCCCGCCGGTCGAGCCGAGGTACGCGAGCCGCCACGCAGCCCCCCGCCGCGCGGCATCGGCCGCCATCGGCAGGATCGGGGTGATGCCGATGCCTCCGGCGACGAAGACGTACTCGTCGGCGGGGACCAGCGCGAAGTGGTTGACGGGAGCCGAGCTGGCCACGAGGTCGCCGACCCGGAGGCTGCGGTGCACGTAGCGCGAGCCTCCGCGGCTCGGGCTCTCTGCGAGGACGGCGATGCGCCATGCCGATCCGTCGGCGGGATCGGAGCACAGCGAGTACTGCCGCTCGACGCCGTTGGCGAAGCGCAGGTCGATGTGGGCTCCGGGTTCCCACGGCGGAAGCGGGGCGCCCGAGGGGTCTTCGAGCTCCAGCGACAGCACGTCCTCGGCCTCCCGGCGCATCGCGCGCACGCGCAGGGTGAGGCGCTGATCGGAGACATCCACCGCAGACTCGGGCACCGTCGCTCCACTCCTTCCGTCATCCGGTCCACACCGACCGAATTGACAACATTCGATATATTCAATTGCGATAGTATGTACCCGTGCCCGGCGTGTCAAACGGGCCTGCGAGAGGAAGAGGGCAAATGTCGGAGCTGAGACTGCGCGAGGACCTGAACGCGATCCCCGGCTACACGCCGGGCAAGGCCGCACCGCAGGCCGAGACCGGAGACACGGTGTTCAAGGTCTCCTCGAACGAGAACCCGTACCCGCCCCTCCCCTCCGTCGTCGCCGCGGTGGCGGACCAGCTGGCGTTCATCAACCGCTATCCCGAGACCGCCGCCACGGAGCTCACCTCCGCGCTGTGCGAGCGGTTCGGCGTCGAGCCCGTGAACGTCGTCCTCGGCAGCGGATCCGTCGAGGTCGTCTCGCAGCTGATCCGCGCCACCGCCTCCGAGGGCGACGAGGTCGTCTTCGCCTGGCGCTCCTTCGAGGCGTACCCCATGCTCGCCCGCGCGGCAGGGGCCGTACCCGTGATGGTGCCGCTCACCGCCGACCACCGCCACGACCTCGACGCCATGCTCGCGGCCATCACCGATCGCACGCGCCTGATCCTCGTCTGCAACCCGAACAATCCGACGGGCACCGCGATCGGCGACGCCGAGCTCGACGCGTTCCTGCGCAGCGTCCCCCCGCACATCGTCGTCGTGATCGACGAGGCCTACGTCCAGTTCAACGACCGCGCCGACTCCCCCGTCGGCATCGAGCACTTCCGCCGGCACCCGAACGTCGCCGTCGCCCACACGTTCTCCAAGGCGTACGGCCTGGCCGGCATGCGGGTCGGCTACGCGATCGCACCCGAAGCCCTCGGCATCGCGCTGCGCAAGGTGGCGATCCCGTTCGGCGTCACCAACCTGGCCCAGACCGCCGCCGTCGCCTCGCTCTCGGCGGAGGACGAGCTCGCCGAGCGGGTGACCGAGCTCGTCCGCGAACGCGAGCGCGTCGTCGCGGCGCTCCGCGCGGCCGGCCTCGAAGTGCCCGAGAGCAGGGGCAACTTCGTCTGGCTGCCGCTCGGCGAGAGCACCGGGGCCGCGGCGGAGCTGATGGAGCAGGAAGGCCTGCTGGTTCGTCCGTTCGCCGGCGAGGGGCTGCGGGCGACCATCGCCGAGCCGGCGGCGAACGACCGCCTCATCGCGCTCGCGGCGAGGATCGCCGCGCTCTGAGTCTCGGACTCAGCCGCTGACGAAGTCGCTGTAGCGGCGGAGGGCGGCCTCGACGGCGGCGGCATCCTGAGGAGCGCCGAACGGCTCGGCCGTCGGCTCGTCGCGGTGCCTGCCGACCGCTGCCGAGTGCGTCCACGCCCCGCAGACGCGCCCGGCGGAGAGCAGGCTCGCCCGCACCATCCCGTTCTTCCCCGGCCCGATGCGCGCCATCGCCTCGGCATCGGCGACCGCGCCGCGGTCGGCGTACGAGATGTAGTACTCGTCGAACATCGGCAGCGCCAGCATCCGCTCGTCGTCTGCTCCGGGGCCGCGCCGCGGCCGGGATGCGGACAGGAAGACCCCCTCGTCGACCTCCTGCACCCGGTGGCGCCCCCGCTCTACGACCTCGCGCGCCGCCCCGAGCGTGAGCCCCGACCACCACGCGAAGTCGGCGGCTCCGGCCGGGCCGTGACCGTCGACGTACCGCACGAAGAGCTCGGCCAGGGGGTCGTCGGGCATCGGCGCATCGGGGACGTGCTCGTCGGCGAGCACGAACAGCTGCTCCCGTCCGATCGCGCCCTCGCGCGCCACCACCGGCCCCTGCACGAGCACGCCGTCGACGCTCAGCGCGCCGACGACGTGCACTCCGCGCTGCCCGGACGGATCGATGCCGATCCCCGCCAGATCGTCGAACAGCTGCGCCCTGGTGCGTCCGCCGTCGGCGAGCTTCTCGCGCAGCGCCCGCGCGGCCCGCGCCAGCAGCTCGGCGTCGATGCCCAGCGCGCGGTGCCTCCCCGCCGCCTGCTGCCGCTGCCTGTCCCCCGTGACCGAGAGCACCCAGCGCAGATCGACCGCCGGGATGATGTGCAGCGTGCCGCGCATGGTCCACGAGCGCACGAGCTCGCCGCGCGCGAAGGCGCGGTCGACCCCCGACAGCGTGGGCGAGCCGGAGGAGCGGATGCCGAGGGCCCACCGGCCCGCGAGGAACTCCTGGGCCTGCACGGCGAGCATGTGGGCCGCCGCATCCGTCGCCGAGCGGGCCGGCGCGGTGAGGCGGTGCGAGCGCAGACGCTCGGAGAGCAGGGCGCGGGGCGTCATCACCCCATACTGCACCGCCCCGCCGACATCAGCCCTCGAGCGTCACCTCGCGCCGCGCCGGCAGCACCACCGGATGCGAGCCGGCCATGGTCTCGAGCACGCGGATGACCTGGCAGGAGTAGCCGAACTCGTTGTCGTACCAGACGTAGAGGATGACCGTGTCCTCGGACGCGTGCGTCGCGAGCCCGTCGACGATGCCGGCGCGGTGCGACCCGACGAAGTCGGTCGAGACGACCTCCGGCGACTCGACGTAGTCGATCTGCTGACGCAGCTTCGAATGCAGCGACACCCGGCGGAGATAGTCGTTCACCTGCTCCTTCGCAGCCGGGCGCTCGACGGTGAGGTGCAGCACGGCGAGCGACACGTCGGGGGTGGGCACGCGGATCGCGCTGCCGGTGAGCCTGCCCTCGAGCTGCGGCAGCGCCTTCGCGACCGCCTTGGCGGCGCCGGTCTCGGTGATGACCATGTTCAGCACGGCGGAGCGTCCGCGGCGATCGCCCCTGTGGAAGTTGTCGATGAGGTTCTGATCGTTCGTGAACGAGTGCACCGTCTCGACGTGTCCCTTGACCACGCCGTAGGCCTCGTCGATCGCCGCCAGCACCGGCGTGATCGCGTTGGTCGTGCACGACGCCGCGGAGAGGATGCGGTCGGTGTCCTGGATGGCGCCGTGGTTGATGCCGTGCACGATGTTCTTCAGCGGGCCCTTGCCCGGCGCCGTCAGCAGCACGCGCGCGACCCCGTTCGCGCGCAGGTGCTGCGAGAGCCCGGCCTCGTCTCGCCAGCGGCCGGTGTTGTCGACGACGATCGCGTCGTGGATGCCGTAGGCGGCGTAGTCGATCGAGGCGGGGTCGTCGGAGTAGATGACCTGGATGCGGATGCCGTTGGCCACGATCTGCCCGGCCTCCTCGTCGACGGTCACGGATCCCGCGAAGCGGCCGTGCACCGAGTCGCGCTGCAGCAGCGAGGCGCGCTTGACGATGTCGTTCTCGGAGCCGCGACGCACCACGATCGCGCGCAGGCGCAGTCCGCTGCCGCCGCCGGTGTGCGCGATCAGGATGCGGGCGAGCAGGCGCCCGATGCGGCCGAAGCCGTAGAGCACGACGTCCGTGGGCTCGGCGGCGACGGCGCCGGACGCCGGAGCGAGCGCCTCGGCGAGGTAGTCCTCGAGGGAGGCGCTGCTCCCGGCCCGCCCCTCGGCGAGCCGCGCGATGTCGATGGACGCGGCCCCCGGAGCGAGCGCGTGCACCGCTTCGAGGACCTCGAGGGTGTCGTCGGGCGAGAGCTCGGCGTGACCGAGCTGCGCCACGCGCTCGTGCACCTCGAGGATGCCCGTCGCCGACAGGCCGACGAGCCGGTGCCCGTGCAGCGAGGTGATCACATCGCGTTCGCGCTTGAGCGATCCGATCAGCGGGATCATCCGCTCGGCCAGTTCTTCGCGAGCGGTCCAGTCTTCGCCGTGTACGTCAGTCATTGCGTCCTTGCATCTCTGAGCGCGCGCCGAAGGGTCGCCGGCGCGCGGAATCGCCGGGTAGAGCATCGGGGGTGATCCCAGGGTACGCGCGGCCGGCGCGCATCGGCGAATCCTCTCGCGCTGCGGAATCTTTTAGTCTACGCTGGTGGAATAATGAGCACGACACACTCCGGCGACGATGCCGACCTGATCATCCGCGGCGGGCGCATCCGCACCTTCGACTCCGAGGACACCGTGGTCGCCGCGCTGGCGATCCGCGGCGGCCGCATCGTCGCGACCGGCGCCGCGGCCGAGGCGCTCGCCGGCAGAGAGGTCGTCGACCTCGACGGACGCACGGCAGTCCCCGGGATCAACGACGCCCACCTGCACGCGGCCTGGCTCGGCGCCCGCTGGCCGCATCTGTTCTTCTCCGACACTCCCCCGGAGCACCAGCCCGCAGGGAGGCTCGTGACCACGGCATCCGAACGGCGCGCGGCGCTCCTGCACGCCTGGGAGCTCCTCGCCGAGCTCGGCGTCACGAGCTACACCGAGCCGGGCATCGGCCCCGGAGAGGACGACGGCGAGACCGGATGCTTCGGCACCGCGATGCTCGACACCTACCTGTCCCTCCACCGGGAGGGCGCGCAGACCTCGCGGGTCACCCTGCTGCGCCTGTTCGGCACGATCGACGGCGAGAGCGACCCCGACGTCTTCGAGCGCGGCATCCGCTCCGTCACCCCCGACACCGACCCGTCCTGGCTCTCGATCCCCGGCGTGAAGATCTTCGCCGACGGCATCCCGCCGATGGCCACCGCCTGGGTGAGCGAGCCGTACCCGGACGGGACGACCGGTCACCTGCTCACCCGAGGGGACGATCCGGCGGCGGCGTTCCGGCGCATGGTCGGGATCGCGGCGTCCGCGGGCCTGCAGGTCGCCGTGCACGCCACCGGCGACCGGTCGATCGAGGAGTTCCTGCGCGTGATCGAGTCGACGACGACCCCGCCGCGCGCGCCGCACTACGTCGTGCACGGCGACCTCGCCACGCACGACCAGATCCGCCGGATGCGCGCGATCGGCGCCGGCTTCGCGGTGCAGCCGCTGATCGCCGCGCACACCCAGGCGTGGGCCGGCGCGCAGCTGGGCCCCGAACGCCTCGCCGCCGCCTGGCCGCTCGACGAGATGATCTCCTCGGGCGCGCTCACGACCATCACGAGCGACGCCCCCATCGCGACACCCGACTGGCGCGAGGGACTGGACGCCGCGCTCGATCTGCTCGGGGCCGACGATGCGGCCACCAGGACCGCGCTGCTGCGACGCATGACGGCGGACGCCGCACGGCAGGACGGCGCGGCCGACTGGAAGGGCACGCTCGAGCCCGGGAAGGCCGCCGACGTCACTGTGCTCGACGAGGACCCGCTCGAGCCGGGACGTCCGTTCTCCTCGATCGCCGTCTCCCGCACGATCGTCGACGGCCGCACGGTGTTCGCGCGCTGACGCCACCCCTCCCCGGACCGCCGGCCCCCGGACCGCCGGCCCCCGGAACGCCGAGTCCCGGACCGCCGACCCCTGGAACGCCCGGCCCCTGGACCGCCGCCCCCGGGAACGTCTGCAGGACCCGCGCACGCCTGCAGGAGCATCCGCCCCCGATCGTCCTGCAGACGTGCGACGATCCTGCAGACGTCCCCGCACACGCGTCCTCACGCCCCGCCTCGCACACGCAGCCCCGCACACGCGTCCTCGTACACGCGTCCTCGCACGCGAGCAGCCCCGCACACGAAACGGCGGGCGGCGCGCCCTCGCGCACCGCCCGCCTCTGATCCCCCTCGGACCAGTCTCAGAGCGTGCTCACACCGCCGTCGCGACGAGCACGCGCGGGCTGCCGAGCAGCGCGATCTTCTCGCGCACCTGCCATCCGGCATCCGCCAGCCATCCCCGCACCTCGGCCTCGGGGTACACCACCGTTCCGTCGATGACGAGGTACTCCCCCGCGTGCAGGGCGTCGATGCCGCGCTGCTCGGCGTCGTCGTCGAGGAAGAAGTCGAGCACGGTCAGCGTCGCGCCCGGCACGGCGGCGGCACGGAGCCTGCGGAAGATCTGCGCGTTCTCCTCGGCGCTGAAGCGGTGGATCACGTGGTTCGCGAACACCGCGTCGTACTCGCCCTGCGGCGCCGCGGTGGCGGTGTCCGCCACCTCGACCACCGCGCGGTCGGCCACGCCCGCCGCCTCGACGGCCTCGGCGATGCCGTCCTCGAATCCGGGCGCGTAGACGAAGGTCGTGTGCAGCGCGGGATTCTGCACCATCGCCGACAGGGCGAAGCCCGCCGACAGCCCGCCGAAGTCGAGCGCCGTGGTCGCGCCGGAGAGGTCGACCAGCCGGCCGAACTCCTGCGCATGCAGGGCGTTGTAGGTCATCACGCCCGCCATGAACGTCGCCCAGCGGGCGTCGTCCATCTGGAGGTCCCCCGGTTCGGCCGTGTCGACGGTGTGCGAGAACTGCAGCCAGTGCGGGTAGCTGATCTCGCCGAGGAAGGTGAGGAAGGGCGCGAGGTCGATCACGGAGTCGGGGCCGGTGAGGTAGGCGGCGGCGTCCGCGGCGACCGCGTAGACGCCGTCGGTGCGGACCAGCAGGCCCTTCGCCGCCATGGCGTCGGCGAGGATGCGGGCGATGCGCTCGCTCACGCCGCAGCGCTCTGCGATGGCCGGGATCGTGTCCGCACCGCCGGAGACGGCGGCGAACAGGCCGATCCTGCTCGCCTCGAAGAGCTGCTTCGAGGCCATGTACCCGGTCGCGATGTCCAGGATCCGCGCGGCGTCGGGGGCGGTGTTCGTCATGGAGTGTTGCCTTTCGTGAGGATGCGCGAGGCGCGGAGATGTGTTTCTACGTTCGTAGGATTTTGAGGACGGAGAAGGCCAGGCATGCGATCCGCCGCTCAGTCCGCGAGGAATGAGGCCGTCAGAGCGCGGAACTCCGCGGAGTGCAGGGCCGCCAGATGATCGCCGGGGACCCTCTCGACCCGGACGTCGGGCAGCAGGGCGGCGAGATCGGCGATGCCCGCGGCCATGCCGTCGTCGGCTCCGCCGACGAGCAGCACGGGCTGGACGGGAGGAGCGGATGCCGGGTCGAAGGGCTCGGAGGCGAGCCCCTCGATCAGATCGAGCACCTCGCCGGGGCGATTGCCCGGCAGCGAGGCCATGTGCAGGATCATCGCGGTGAGCGGATCGGCCGGCGGATCGCCGCCGGCGAGCGCAGCACGGGCCGCGACGAGATCGACGGACGCGAACGGCTCCCCCGCCGCGAGCCCGCCGAGCACGAGCCGACGGACGCGGACGGACGGATGCCGGGCGAGGTCCCACGCCAGCCGCGCACCGAGCGAGTAGCCGACGAGGTCGACCTCGGCGGATCCCACGGCCGCGGCGAGCGCGTCGAGGACCTGCGAGGTCGGCGCGGAGCCGAGCGAGGGGCTCGTGCCGTGCGCGGGCAGGTCGACGACCATGAGGGGCCGATCGCCGAGTGGGCTCCGCCAGTCGGCATCCGGCCAGTCCTGCGCCCCCGAGGAGGCGAGGCCGTGCAGGAACATGACGGGACGGCCCGCCCCCGGCAGACGATGAACGGAAAGGGATGACGTCATGGCGCGCCGTCCTCTCGGATCGGGCGCGCCGCAGTCGGCGGAACCGGGGGTTCCCCGACTAGCGCAGTCGCGCCAGGAACTGGTCGATGTAGGCCTGATAGTCGGCGACCCGGTCGCCGTCCGGATACATGAGGTTGATCACGGTCGCACCCACCGCGACCGAGATGTACTCGTTCGCCGCGGCGAGGTAGTCCTGATCGCGGATCGCTCCCTCGTCGCGAGCCGCCTCCATCCGCTCCACGAGCGAGGAGCGCCAGTTCGCGAGGTGGCTGCGATACAGCTCGGCGAGCGATTCGTTCGACATCGCGTACTCCCACAGCGCCAGCAGCACCCGCCCCGCGGCGATCTGCTCCGCATCGCGCGGGATGGTCGCCTCCAGCCAGCCGCGGAGGGCGGCCTCCGCGGAGACCGGCTCCGCGGTCGCCGCCTGCACGCCCTCGGCCATCTGCTGCAGGATGGTCTCGAACGTCGCCGCGACGATGCTCTCCTTGCCGGGGAAGTAGTGCTTCAGAGCCCCGTTCGCGAAGCCCGCCTCGGCGGCGATGCTGCGCATCGTCGCCGCCTCGAAGCCGCCCTTGAGGATGATGCTCTTCGCCACCTCGACGATGTCCCGCCGACGCTGGTCGTGGTCGATGATCTTCGGCATGGCGTCCTTTCAGCCTGCTGCTACCGTACCGTCGCATCACGCGCCTCCCGCAGAGCCAGCCATGCGGCACGCCGTTCGCGCTGCGCGGCGGGGTCTGCGACCGGGGAGGCCAGTCGCAGACGCTCGGAGTACGGATGCCGCGGGTGGCGGGTGACCTGCTCGCCCTCGCCGATCTCGACGAGCTCGCCGCGGTACATCACGGCGACCCGATGGCACACCCTGCGCACGACGCCGAGGTCGTGCGACACGAAGAGGTAGGCCACTCCGGTGTCGCGCTGCAGCTCGATGAACAGATCGAGGATCGTCGCCTGGGTCGTGAGGTCGAGAGCGCTGACCGGCTCGTCGCAGACGATCAGCCGCGGTCCGCGCACGAGCGCGCGGGCGATCGCGATCCGCTGCCTCTGGCCCCCGGAGAACTCGCTCGGGTAGCGCTCCATGGCCGTGCTCGGCAGGCGCACGCGATCGAGCATCTCGCGCACCCTGGACGCGGCCGCAGCCGCGCCGACACCGGTCGTCAGCAGCGGCTCGGCGAGGATGTCGCCGATCGTCATGGCGGGGTTCAGCGAGCCGTAGGGATCCTGGAACACGACCTGGATGTCGTCGGCGAGAGCTCGGCGTCCGCGCCCGCCGAGGCGCGAGATGTCGCGCCCGTCGAAGCGGATGCTGCCGCCCGTCACCGGGGCGAGCCCCAGGATCGCCTTGCCGAGGGTCGACTTGCCCGACCCGGACTCGCCGACCAGGCCCAGGCACTCCCCCGGCGCGATGTCGAGCGAGACGCCGTGCAGGGCGCGGAAGGCGCCGCGGCCGCGACCGTACTCGACGACCAGGTCCTCCACCTCGAGCAGGGCGCTCATGCGGTCACCTCCGTGTGCTGCGCGGCTGCGCGATCGAGTTCCGCGCGCCCGGCGGCGTCGTCGAGCGATGCCGCGATCAGCTCGCGCGTGTAGGGCTCCGCCGGCGCGGCGAAGAGCTCGTCGACCTGGCCGGACTCGACGATGTCTCCTCCGCGCATCACGATCACCCGATCGCAGATGTCGGCCACGACGCCGAAGTTGTGCGTGACGATCAGCAGCGCCATGCCGTACTCGGCCTGCAGCTCGCGCAGCAGCTCCAGCACCTCCGCCTGCACCGTCACGTCGAGGGCGGTGGTGGGCTCGTCGGCGACGAGCAGCGAGGGCTTGCCGGCGATGGCTCCGGCGATCAGCACACGCTGCGCCATGCCGCCGGACACCTGGTGCGGGTAGCTGCGCATCACCCGGTCGGGGTCGGTGAGCCCGACGCGCTCGAGGACCGCCCTGGCGCGCGCCTTCGCCGCGGCCCTGCTCATCCCGTGGGTCGCCCGCAGCGGCTCGACGAGCTGATGGCCGATCGTGTACGAGGGGTCGAGGTTGCTCATCGGCTCCTGGGGCACGTACCCGATCTCGCGGCCGAGCAGCTGCTGACGCGCCTTGCCGGTCGCGCGGGTGACGTCCTTGCCGCCCACCCAGATCGCTCCGGCCGAGGCGCGCCCGGTCGAGGGCAGCAGATCGAGCACCGAGAAGACGGTCTGCGACTTTCCGGAGCCCGACTCGCCGACGATGCCGACGACCTCGCCCGGGGCCACGTCGAGGGTCACGCCGTGCACGACCTCGGTCTCCCCGGAGGGGGTGGCGTGGGTGACCCGGAGGTTCTCGATCCGCAGCGCCGACTCCGCGGCCTCGTGCCGCGCGGAGCCGGTGGCCGGCGCCGCCGGCGCGGCATCCGCTCTCCGCCTCGACACCCTGGGGGTGCGCACCTGCACGAGCTCGGCGAGCGTGGAGCCCATGATCGCGAGTACCGCGATCGTCAGGCCCAGCGCGGCGGACGGCCACAGCAGCATGAGCGGGTAGGTGAGCATGAGCCGGAAGCCCTCGAGCATCATCGCGCCCCAGCTGGGCACGTTCGAGTCCCCGATGCCGAGGAACTGGAGTCCGGCCTGCATGCCCATCGCGATGCCGGCGGTCAGGGCGGTCTGGATGATGACGGGCGGATAGACGGCCTTGATCACGTGGCGGAAGATGATGCGCCCGTCGGACAGCCCCGAGACACGCGCGGCGTCGATGTAGGCCTCTCCGCGCACCGCGAGGGTCTGCGACCGCGAGATGCGGAAGTAGCCGGGCACCATGAACACGCCGACCGTGGCCATCAGCACCTCGAAGTTGTTGCGGCTGCCCGCGGCCACCACGAGGAGGATGATCATGCCGGGGATCGACTGCAGCGCGTCGCTGATCCAGGTGGCGACCCGGTCGAACGCGCCCCCGAAGTAGCCTGCGGCGACGCCGGACGGCACCCCGATCACCACGGAGGTGATGAGCGTGATGAGCGCGCCCCAGATCGTGGTGCGGGTGCCGTAGATGAGGCGGCTGAGGATGTCGCGACCGGTGGAGTCCCCGCCGAGCAGGTGCTCGGGACCAGGGGGCGCCTTGGCGGCGGTGAGGTCGACGAAGTTCGGGTCCATCGGCGCGAGCAGGGGGGCGAAGACGCCGACGAGCACGATCGCGAGGAAGATCGCCAGCGGGATCCAGCCGCCGGGGTGGCGCAGGAACCGGCGGAACAGGCTCGAACGACGCTTCTGCGCGGCGCGGTCGAAGGCGACGCGGATGTCGGTCGTGGTCATGCGACACGCACCTTCGGGTTGATCCAGCCGAGGACGAGGTCGAGCAGGAGGTTGATCACGACGACGAAGACGATCGAGATGACGGTGATGCCGAGGAGCATCGGGATGTCGCCGTTCTGGGAGGACTGGTTCGTGAGCTGGCCGAGGCCGGGAAGGCTGAAGATCTGCTCGACGACGATGGCTCCGGAGAGCAGGCCGACGAACATCAGGGCGATCACGGTGAGCGCCGCCGGCGAGGCGTTGCGCAGGATGTGCAGATTCACCCTCGTCGCCGACAGTCCGCGGCTGCGGAGCGTGCGCACCCAGTCCTGGCGGGTCTGCGCGATCACGGCGTTGCGCAGCTGCTCGGAGACGGCGACGATGCCGCCGAGGGCGAGGGAGATCGCGGGGAGGGTGATCGAGCGCAGCCAGCCGTCGACCGACTGCGTGGGCGGGACGTAGCCGACGGCGGGGAACCACTTCAGCTGCACGGCGAACCAGATCACGAGCACGAGGCTGACCCAGAAGCCGGGCAGGGCGAACAGCACGACCGAGAGGCCCTTGATGATCCGGTCGAACCAGGTGCCGGGGCGCAGGCCGGTGATCATCCCGAATCCGATGCCGATCAGCGCGGTGATGAGGGTGGCGAAGGTCACGACCGAGAGCGTCACCGGGACCTTGATCGCCAGCTGGGCGCCGACCGGCTGGAAGTTGCGCCACGACATGCCGAAGTCCAGGAGCACGGCGTGCGAGAGCCAGTCCCAGAACTGCTGGATGAGCGGGCGGTCGAGGCCGATCTTCTCGGCGAGGGCGGCCTGCTGGGCGGGGCTCGCAGTGGTTCCCAGGAGCGCTGCGGTCGGATCGCTGATCGCCAGATGCGCGAGGAAGAACGTGCCGATCGAGACCGCGACGAGCAGGAGGATGCCGGAGAGCACTCTCTTCGTCGTGAACAGGAGCATGGTGGCCTCTCGAAAGAGTGTGAGGGGGATGGATGCCGGGGCGGCCGCCGGATGGCGACCGCCCCGGCTGCGGGCGTCAGCCCTTGGTGATGTAGCGCAGCGTGGGGAACATCATGCCGACCACCGGCTGGACCTGGATGCCCTCGGCCGAGTAGTAGATGTTGTTCGCCTGGTACCAGACCGACCACCACGCCTGGTCGACGAGCGCCTTGTTGAGCTCCTTCACCGCCGCCGTCTGGGCGTCGCCGCGTTCGCTGTGCACCTTCTCCACGAGCGGAGCGAGCACCTCGTTCTGCGCGTAGTCCGGGGCGGGGTTGAACCACTGCACGCTGGTGACCTGGCGCGCGACGGTCGCGAGCTCGTTGCCGTCCATGGCGAGGAAGGAGATGAACATCGGGTAGTTCGGCGCGTTCAGCTGGTAGTCGGGCATCTGCATGTTGTCCCAGGTGACGGTCACGCCGAGCTCGTTCAGAGCCTGCTCCGCCGAGGGCTTCCACGCCTCGAAGACCGGCGACATGGGCATCGAGATCGAGAAGCCGTCGGGGTAGCCGGCATCCGCCAGCAGCTGCTTGGCCTTGTCCATGTCATACGCGTAGGTCTTGTTCAGCGACGGATCGTTGATGGAGCCGCCGTCGGGGAACACCTGGTTGGTCGCCACCCCCGCCCCGCTGCCGACCGCGGCGAGGATCCCCGCGCCGTCGAACGCGTAGTTGAGCGCCTGGCGCACCTCGAGCTTGCCGAGGGGCTCGCTCTTGGCTCCGGTGTGGTCGGTGATCACGAGGCCGGCCCAGCCGGAGACCCGCTCCGCCACGTTCCAGCCCTGCTGCTCGGCCTGCTCGAGATTGGCCACGTCGCCGTACTGCACGTCGATCTGGCCGCTGAGCATGGCGTTGTGGCGCGCTGTCGCGTCCATGATCGGATAGATCGCCAGCTCGGCGAAGGGATAGGTGGCGGCATCCCAGTGGTCGGCGACCTTGGTGAAGTGGTACTCGGCGCCCGCCACGCTGGTGGTGCTGTCGAGCACGTAGGGTCCGGAGCCGATCGGCTCCGCGCCGAGGGAGCCGGCCTCGATCGCCGCGGGAGAGGCGATGTAGCTCCGGCCGAGGCCCATGAAGTACAGGATCGTGTCGTCGCGCTGCGTGAGCTTTATCGTGAGCGTGTCGTCGTCGACCTTCTCGAAGGAGGCGACGTTGACGTAGGCCTCTCCCGAGCGCGCCCCGACCTTGAGGTATTCGAGGCTCGTGATCACCGCATCGATGTCGACGGGCGTTCCGTCGCTGAACGTCGCGTCGGTGCGGATGTCCATGTCGATGCTCAGATCGTCGTCGGCCACGGTCCATCCGGTCGCGAGCGAGGGGATCGGGTTCCCGTCCGCGTCGAGGGCGATCAGGGTGTCGTAGACGGCCGACAGGTACGGGCCGTCGAAGCCGATGTCGGCGAGGGACGGGTCCCACGAGGTGACATCGAGGAAGTTGCCGATGTTCAGCGCGTCGGGGCCGGCGGCCCCGCTGTCGCCGGTCGGCGACGACGTCGTCCCGCCGGAGCAGCTGGTGAGGGCGAGCGTCGCGGCGACGGCCGCGGCGAGCGCAAGAGGGATTCGGTTCATGGTTCCTTCTCTCGGGTGCAGGGAAAGGTGAAGAAGGTCGAAGGCCGCTGTCCGGGAGGGTCGGATAGACGCCACTTCGATGTGTCGCGCTGTTTAGTCTACATGCGTGGAAAAAGAGCGCAAGGGGCGAATCGGAGAACCTGCGCGCAGCTCATGACGCCGGGCGCGCCGGACTTGTCCGAGAGCGCAGGAGTTCGCTCACCAGGCGCCGTCGGCTCGCACGTCGCGATCGACCCAGCAGCCGGCGAGAGCCGCGCGCACCTCGGCGCCGTGGTCGCGGGCGAGCGCGAGAGCGGCGTGGTTCTGCTCGAGCTGCTCGAGGCGCGAGGCGCCGAACAGGACGTTGACCGTCGCGGGATTGGCGAGGCAGAAGGCGATGCCGAGAGCGGCGGGCGTGACGCCGAACTCCCCCGCCACCCTGGCGACCTCGGGATAGACGGCCGCGATCCGCTCGCGGACGCCGCCCACATCGGCGCCGATCTTGCGCTGCGGGGTGCGGCCGGTGGCGAGGATGCCGCCCTCGAACACGTCGGACGCCTGAAGGGTCACGGCCCCGTCCGCGAACAGCGGCCCATAGGCGTCCCCCTCCGCCATCGACCGTCGGGCGATGCCGTACTTCAGCTGGGCGAACACGGGACCGGCGAGGCCCTGCGCGGCCGCGTCCGCGCGAGCCGCCCGCGTGTGCTCGATGCGCCAGTTGTTGATGCCCCACGATCCGACCATGCCGTCGGCGATGAGCTCGTTCACATCGGCGACGAGCCGCGGGATGTCGGGGGCGGTCGGATAGTCGCCCACGACGAGGGTGTCGAAGCGGTCGAGGCCGGCGCGCTCGAGCGACTCGGCGAGCTGGTCGCGGAAGGACCGGTTCGGCCAGTCCCACAGCCAGAGCTTGCCGCACAGCACGATCTCGGAGCGGCCGACCCCGCTCTCCCGCAGCGCCCGCCCGAACAGGATGTCGGTCTTCGAGTTCTCGGCATGCGGGCCCATGTTGTAGTACGCGACGTCGAAGAAGCCGGCGTCGAGCTCGACGGCGCGGCGGATGAGCGCGACAGCCTCGTCCTGCGGCATCCGATCCCAGGTGTTCCACGAGCCGAGAGCCAGCGGGGGCACCGGGGCTCCGCCGTGCTGAAGCGGCTTTCGGGCATATGTCGGAATGGGCATGAAGGCTCCTTCGGCTCGTGCGATCCCGGGGTTGTGTTTTTCTATGTTTGTAGAATATAACGGAGACACCCCGTCAGAGAAGCGTCAGTGAGGACGAGCATGACCGAATCCCCCGCCCGCAGAGTCCTGGTCACCGGAGGCGCCTCGGGCCTCGGCCGGGCGATCGCCACCGCCTTCCGCTCCGAGGACGCCGAGGTCTTCATCGGCGACGTGGACGCGGATGCCGCGGCATCCGTCGCCGCCGAGATCGACGCCACCGCGCTCGTCCTCGACATCGGCGACGAGACGTCCGTCGATGCCGCCGCCGCGCGTCTGCGCGCCGCCGGCGGCATCGACGTGCTCGTGAACAACGCCGGGATCGTGGCCGGAGGCGGCACCCTGCAGGAGGTCCCCGTCGAGGTCGTCGACGCGGCGCTCCGAGTCAACGTGCGCGGCACGTTCCTCATGCTGCGTGCGTTCGGCGCCCTGCTCGCCGAGCAGGGCCGCGGCGCGATCGTGAACATCTCCTCGATCGGCGCCCGCCAGCCCACCCCGGGTCTCGGGCACTACGAGGCCACGAAGGCCGCGGTCGACGCGCTCACCCGCACGGCGGCGATCGAGCTCGCCGCCCAGGGCGTCCGCGTCAACGCCGTCGCCCCCGGCCCCGTGATCACCCCGCTCACCGCCGGCCTCGCCGCCGACCCGCAGGCCCGCGCGGCCTGGGAGTCGCGCATCCCCCTGGGCGCGATCGCCGAGACCGCGCAGATCACCCCGCTCGTGCTCTTCCTCGCGAGCGACGCCGCCAGCCACATCACCGGGGTGTCCGTCGCCGTCGACGGCGGACAGCTCCTGGTCTGAGAGGACGAACATGACCACCCCCGTGACCACCCGCGCCGCCGTGCTCACCGAGCACGGCGCCCCGCTGACCCTGCAGGATCTCCCGCTGCCCGCCGAGATCGAGCCCGGCGCCGCCCTCGTGCGCATCTCCTGCGCCACCCTGTGCGGCACCGACATCGAGATCTGGGAGGGCAGGATGAGCTTCCCCGGCATGCTCCCGATGGTGCTCGGCCACGAGATGGTCGGCGAGATCGTCGCCGTGGGCCCCGGAACGAACGACGCCCTCGGCCGCCCGCTCTCCCCCGGCGACCGCATCGGCTGGTCGGAGTCGACCTGCGGCGAGTGCTACGGCTGCGTCGTCCTCCGCGAGCCCGTCGCCTGCTCCCGCCGCGGCTACGGATTCCTGCAGCGCGCCGACGTGCACCCCTTCGCCACGGCGGGTCTCTCCGAGTACGCGTACGTGACGCCGGGGGCGGCGAAGCTGCTGCTGCCGGCGGCCGTCAAGGACACCTGGGCGTCGATGGCCGGCTGCGCGGCGAAGACCGTGCTGCGCGCCTTCGAGCGCGGCGGGCGGATCCGCCCCGGGTCGACCGTCGTCGTGCAGGGCTCGGGGGCGCTGGGCATCTTCGCCACCGCGGTCGCCACGATCGCCGGGGCGGGCACGGTGATCACGGTCGGAGCACCGGCGTCGCGCCTCGAGCTGGCCGCTCGATTCGGCGCGGACGCCGTCGTCGACTTCCGCGACGGACCGGTCGTCGAGCAGGTGCTCGAGCTCACCGGAGGTCGCGGAGCCGACCACGTCTTCGACTTCGCCGGCGCGCCGAGCGTCGGCCCGGACGCCGTGGGCATGGCCGCCCAGCGCGGCACGGTCGTGATCGTCGGCTCGACCGGCCCCGCCGGCGACGGCTTCGCGCTCAGCACGATCATGGGCAAGGAGCTCACCGTGGTCGGCTCGCTCAACGGCGACATCTCGGACTACTCGCGCGCGATCGGGTTCTTCGAGTCCTTCGCCGACAGGTACCCGTGGGACGACCTGTTCAGCACACCCGTCGGCCTCGGCCAGGCGTCGGACGAGATCGCCCGCATGCACCATCTCGATGAGGTCAAGGCCGTCATCGACCCGAGACTGTGAGGACACGATGACCACGACCCTGCCCGCGCACGAGATCGGCCGCAGCGGCATCCGCGCCTCGCTCTTCTCGCTCGGCTCCTGGCACACCTACGACCGGATGCACTTCGAAGACGCCGTCGCCATGCTCCGCGAGGCGGTCGACCGCGGCGTGAACCTCTTCGACGTCGGCGTGTACTCCGTTCCCGGGATGCCGCCGGTGTTCACCGATGTCATCTTCGCGGGCATGGTGCGCGCCGCCGGACTGCGCCGTGACGAGTGGCTGCTGTCCTCGAAGCTCTGGCTCGAGGGATTCGGCGCCGACGGCTTCCGCCCGCAGCTCGAGAACGCCCTCATGAGGGTCGGGACCGAGCACGCCGACCTCGTGATCCTCGGCGACCTGCGCCGAGACGACCTCGAGCTGCGCGATCTCGTGCTCGATCTCGCCGCGCTCGCGGACGCCGGGCTCATCCGTGCCTGGGGCGTCAACAACTGGTCGGCGTCGAGCGTGCAGCGGCTTCTGGACATCGCGGACGCCGAAGGGGTCGCCGGTCCGCAGATCGCGCAGCTGAAGTACAGCGTGTCGCGCCGGTCGATCCCCGACGGCGCGCCCTTCGCCCGGCTGTGGGAGCAGGGTCTCACGCTGCAGGCGTCCGACTGCCTCGAGGGCGGCGTGCTCGCGGGGAAGGTCGACGGCGGCCGGCAGATCGGCCGCGACCCGGGGAGCATCCGCGAGCGCATCATCGCCGATGTGCCGGCGTTCACCGGCGTCGCCGAGTCCCTCGGCGTGACGCCAGCGCAGCTCGGCATCGCGTTCACGCTCACGCATCCCGCGCTCACGACCACCCTCTTCGGCGCATCGAGCATCGAGCAGCTGCGCGCCAACCTCGACGCGGCGGCCCTGGTCGACCGCGTGGGCGCCGCGGAGGTGCGTCGCCTCGTCGAGCCCTTCTGGGCCGACCGCGGTGTCGTCGACCCCGAAGGCCCCTGACCCCCGACTCGCGAGACTTCACAGATGTCACGTTTTCGACCGAGAAACATGACATCTGTGAAGTCTCGCGGGCCGGACATACCTGGAGAAGATCATGACAATCACTGAACGCCCTCCCTTCGACCCCGAGGTGCAGGCGGTGCTCGACGAGCTCGCGAAGAGCCCGCAGCCGCCGCTGACCCGCGAGACCCTGCCCCGCGAGGGCAGCGACCGGATGTTCCCCGACAACGACAGCGTGATCGCGGGCCGCGCGATCGACTGGGAGGACCGCGTCATCCCCGGCCCCGCGGGCGGCCCCGACATCGAGATCACGATCTTCCGGCCGCGAGGCCGCGAGGACGAGACGCTGCCGGGCTTCGTGAACATCCACGGCGGCGGCATGATCGTCGGCCACCGCTCCTGGGAGACGGCCCGCGTGGTCGACATCGTCGACCAGCACCGCGTGGTCGCCGTCAACGTCGAGTACCGGCTCGCTCCCGAGGATCCCTTCCCCGCCGGCGTCGAGGACTGCTACGCCGCCTTCGTGTGGACGCACGAGAACGCCGCCTCCCTGGGCATCGACCCCGAGCGCATCGTCGTCGGCGGCGGCAGCGCAGGCGGCGGGCTCACCGCAGCCGTCGCGCTCATGGCGCGCGACCGACGGGGACCCGCCATGGCCGGGCAGCTGCTGCTGTGCCCGATGATCGACAACACCAACACGACTGTGTCGAGCTTCCAGTACGACGGCATCGGCACCTGGCAGCGGGAGATGAACCTGCTCGCCTGGTCGTGCGTGCTCGGCGACGACCTCGCCTTCAGCGTCGACGCCCCCGCATACGCCGCGGCCTCGCGGGCGGCCGACGTGTCCGGTCTGCCCCCGGCGTACATCGAGGTGGGCGAGGCCGAGGCCTTCCGCGACGAGGACACCGAGTACGCGCTGCGGATCTGGGCGACCGGCGGCCAGGCCGAGCTGCACGTGTGGGGCGGCGGGGCGCACGGCTTCGACATGTACATGCCGGATGCCGAGATCACCCGCGCCGCGCTGGCCGCCCGCGCCTCGTGGCTGCGGCGCACGTGGGGAGCCGGACGATGACCGCGCCGGTCCCCTACGACCCCGAGCTCGTCCCCGGCCTGGAGGCGTTCCTCGACCTCGTCGAGATCATCCCGCTGCGCGCCGACACGATCCTCGCCAACCGCGCGCACTTCGCCACCGTCATCCCGCCGATCGATGTGCAGGCCGAGGGGCGCCCGGTGACCTGGGAGAACCGCACCGTCCCCGGCCCGGTCGGCGCACCCGACGTCGAGATCACCGTCGTGCGGCCGCAGCGGCCGGCATCCGTCCCCGCGCCCGCCGTGCTGTCGATCCACGGCGGCGGCATGGTGCTGGGCACGCGCTTCTTCGGCACCGGCGAGCTCATCGACCTCGCCGAACGGCACGGAGTCATCGGCGTCGCCGTGGAGTACCGGCTCGCGCCGGAGCACCCGGGCCCCGCACAGGCCGAGGACTGCTACGCCGCGCTGGAGTGGATGGCCGCGCACGCCGAGGAGCTCGGCATCGACACCGAGCGCATCATCGCCTCCGGCATGAGCGCGGGCGGCGGCCTGTCTGCGGCGGTGGCGCTGATGGCCCGCGACCGGAGCGGCCCGCGACTGGCCGGCCAGCTGCTCGGATGCCCCATGCTCGACGACCGCAACGAGACCGTGTCGAGCCGGCAGTACGACGGGTTCGGCGCGTGGGACCGCAACAACAACGACACCGCGTGGACGGCGATCGCCGGGGCCGGACGGTTCCGCGACGATCTCTCCCCCTACGTCGCACCGGCGCGCGCGCAGGACCTGTCGGGCCTGGCCCCGGCCTTCATCGAGGTCGGCGCTGCCGAGACCTTCCGCGACGAGGCCGTCGACTACGCGCTGCGGATCTGGGCGACCGGAGGGCAGGCCGAGCTGCACGTGTGGGCGGGCGGATATCACGGCTTCACGGGCTTCTCCCCCGACGCCGACGTGTCGCGCGCCGCGAACGCCGCACGCGAGAGCTGGCTGCGACGCGTGCTCCGGCTCGGCGGATGAGCTCCGACAGCCTCGGGCCGCGTCCGCGCATGGGCACGGTGCACGCGATGCTCGTGCTCGGGATGCTCGAGGCGTTCGGGCCGTTGTCGATGGATCTGTACCTCCCCCAGCTGCCGCAGCTCGCAGCGTCTCTGGGCACCACCGAGGCGCTCGGACAGGTCACGATGTCGGCCTGCATGATCGGGCTCGGAGCCGGCCAGCTGATCGCCGGACCGCTCAGCGATCGGTTCGGACGACGTCGGCCGCTGATGATCGGGGTGGCCGCCTTCGCCCTGTTCTCGGCGCTCTGCGCGGTCTCGCCGACCATCGAGCTGCTGCTGGCGGCGAGGCTCCTGCAGGGCCTGGCCGGCTCCGCCGGGATCGTGATCTGCCTCGCGGTCGCGCGCGACCAGTTCGAGGGCGTGGAGCTGTCGCGGATGCTGTCGCTCCTGTTCCTCGTCTCCGGGACCGCGCCCGTCATCGCCCCCGTCGTCGGCGGACAGCTCGCCCGCGTCATGGACTGGCGCGGCATCTTCTGGGTGCTGGGAGCCGTCGGCGCCCTGCTGCTGCTCGTGGTCGTGCTCGCGCTGCCGGAGACCCTGGAGCGGGAGGGTCGCCACGGCGGCGGGATCCGGGTGCTCGGCGGGCACGCCGGCGCGGTGCTGGGCGATCGCCTGTTCGTCGCGGTGCTGTGCGCGGGAGCGGGAGGAGGCGTCGCCTTCTTCACCTACCTGTCGATGTCCTCGTTCGTGCTGCAGGAGGAGTTCGGGCTCAGCCCGCAGGCCTTCAGCGCGGCCTTCGCCTCCGGGGCCCTCGCGAACATCGCCGGCGGCCAGGCGAGCCGCCTCGTCGTGCGCCGCTTCGGCCCTCTGCGCGTCTATCTCGGCGGCATCACCGCCACGCTCGTGGCGACCTCGCTCTTCCTGCTGCTCGCGCTGTCCGGCACCGGCGTGCAGGGCGTGATCGCCGCGCTCATCGGATTCATGCTGTGCGCCGGGCTCGGCGGTCCGAACGGGCAGACCCTCGCGCTGGCCCACCACGGGACGAGGGCGGGCACGGCATCCGCGCTGCTGGGCATGTCGACGTTCCTGTTCGGCCCGGTGATCGCACCGCTCGCGGCGGGCGCCGGCGGCACCACGGCGGTGACGATGGCGGTGACCATGACGATCGCGGCGGCCGCCTCCGCCCTCGCCGCCTGGCTCTTCGTGCGTCCGGCGGCGAGGGACTGACCGTCCGCCGGTCCGCTCTCAGAACTCCGCCGAGAACGCCCCGTCGGCTTTGAGGAGCTGACCCGAGATCCAGCGCCCTTCGGGGGAGACCAGGAACTCGACGACCGCCGCGACGTCCGCCGGACGACCGAGGCGGCCCAGCGGCGTCATCGCTCCCAGGCTCTCGCGCACGTCGTCGCTCATCCATCCCGTGTCGACGGGACCGGGGTTGAGCACGTTCGCCGATATCCGCCGCGGCCCCAGCTCGCGGGCCGCGGAGATCACGAGACGGTCGAGGGCGCCTTTCGAGACGCCGTACGGCAGGTTCCCCGTGACGTGGTCGCTGGTGAGCGCGACGACGGCCCCGCCCTCCTCGCCCGCCTGGCGCGCGAACGCGGCGATCATCAGCATGCTGGCCCGCGCGTTCACGGCGAGATGCAGATCGAGGCTCTCGGCCGTGGTGTCGAGGATGCCGGACTCGACGTCGTGGGCGTGGCTGAGCACGAGCGCCCCGATCGCGCCGTGGCGGCGGTTGACCTCGGCGATGAGCCCCTCGGGGCCCTCGCGCCCGGAGAGGTCGGCGGGGACATGGTCGTCGGCGGGCACCTCGGATCCGGCGAGATCGCTCGTGACGACGGTCCAGCCGGCGGCGCGCAGGCGCGGGACGATCCCCGCGGCGATGCTGTTCGCGCGCGCAGCGCCGGTGATCAGGGCGAGAGGCATCCGGCCACGCTACCGGATCGGCGGGTCAGACGCCCGGGCACATGACCACGACGCCCGCCGCCATCGCCCAGGACTCGATCGACAGCAGCCGTGCGACCCGCCGGTCGTGGTCGGCGGCGGCGAACCGCTCCGAGAGGATCGTCCACAGCACGACCCCGATCACGCCGACGACGCCCAGCACCGAGAGCGCTCCGGTGAGCCCGTGGCCGCTGTGGCCCCCGATCGCGGCAGCGGCTCGGGACGCGCCGGCGACGCCCGATGCGCCCTGGAAGACGCAGATCGCCATCACCAGCGACACCAGGGCCCTGTGGCAGCAGGCCGCCGCCGCCGGAGTCCCCCGCACACCAATCGTCCCCAGCATCGCCGAGAGCAGCAGCACGGCTCCGAGCAGCAGCCCGACGGCCGCCGCCCCGTCCCCCGACGCGACGAGGAGCATCGCCGCCGCCATGACCAGCGACGACTGCCGTCCCTGCCACGGCACCGCGCGCCGCGCGCCGATGCAGGCGGCGGCGGACACGAGCGCCGCCACGGCCATCAGCCACGGTGCTGCGGGGAGGAGGTGGGCCACCCCCGCATTATATTGATCGTTCGCTCAAAATAACCAGACCCCTCTCGGATGCGGCAGGATGGGCGGGTGCCCCGCATCGTCGACCACGATGAGCGCCGCCGGCAGATCGCCGAGGCGCTGCTCGCCGTGGCCGCACGCGACGGGCACGAGAACGTCTCGTCACGGGCCGTCGCGAAGGAGCTCGGGGTCGCGACCGGATCGCTGTGGCACTACTTCGACGGATTCGACGACGTCATCCGGGCCGCGGCCGCCGAGGTGACCCGCCGCACCGACGAGCGGATCGCCGCGGCCACCGCCGGGCTCCGTGGACTCCGCCGGCTCGATGCGCTCATGCGCGAGGTGCTTCCGGTCGACGCCGGCACCCGCTCCGAGGCCCACGTCGTCGTCGGATTCTGGGGACGGCTCGCGACCCTCGCCCCCGCCCCCGACGCCGGCGCGCCGACGCTCGCGACCTGGCAGGGCAGCATCCGCGCCGCCCTCGAGGAGGCGGTCGCCGACGGCGAGCTCGGCGCCGACACCCCGACGGATGCCGTGATGGCCCTGCTCCGCTCGGTCACCTACGGCCAGCAGGTGGTCGAGGTCACGGAGCCGCAGGATGCCGCGGCGCACCTCGCCGTGCTCAACAGCATCCTCTCCCCCTGGCGGAGCCAACCGCCGCACCGGCCCGAGGGCTGATCGCTCTCCGCACGCCCTCTGTCCGTTCTCCTCACCCAGGCGCCGAGCATGGCTTCGGAGATGCCGGGCGACACGGCGCGAGCGGATGCCGGAGCACCGCGCGTCGCGCATGATCTCCGAATCCGTGCCCGCACTGATCCCGGGCGATGAGCCGCGAGGCCTCCGGATGCACGGGCGACGCGGGGCTTGTGCACGACCCCGGCCGCGGCGTAGCATCGTCTCAACCCGTTTATTGAGCACTCGCTCGAAATAGTGAGGAACACAGATGTCCCACACCTCCGTCACCATCGACGAGATCGCCGCCCCGCATCCGCTCGATCCGCTCACCGGCGCCGAGATCGCCGCCGCCCGCGCCGTGCTCGAGTCGGCGGGCCTCATGGGCGACACCGTGCGCGTGCCGATGCTCCTGCCCGACGAGCCCACCAAGGACGAGCTCGCCGCCTGGAAGCCCGGCTCCCCCATCGACCGCCGCGTCGACGCGACCCTGCTCGACACCGCCACGGGCGCCGCCACCGAGGTGATCGTCTCGATCACCCGCGGCGAGGTCCTGAGCGCCGAGCGCGTGCCCAACGACGCACCGCCCTACGGCCAGCCACAGTACCTGTTCGAGGAGTACGAGCGCGCCGAGGCCATCGCCAAGGCCTCCCCCGAGTGGCAGGCCGCGATGACCCGTCGCGGACTCGCCGAGCACATCGACCTCGCCTTCTGCGGGCCGCTCGCCCCCGGCTACACCGGCCGCGCCGACGAGGTCGGGCGCCGCGTCATCCGCTCGCTCACCTTCCTGCGCTACGACGAGCACGACTCGCCCTGGGCGCACCCGGTCGAGGGCCTGATCGTGCACATCGACCTCACGACCGACAGCGTGATCCGCGTCGAGGACGTGGGCGACGTGCCCGTGCCCGCCGGCCACGGCAACTACTACCCCGAGGTGCAGGGCGACGCCCGCACCACCCTCAAGCCCATCGAGATCACGCAGCCGCAGGGGCCGAGCTTCGCCGTGAGCGGATCGCTCGTCGAATGGGAGAACTGGTCGATGCGCGTGAGCTTCAACGCGCGCGAGGGCCTCGTGCTGCACGACGTGAGCTTCGACGGCCGCTCCGTGCTCAGCCGCGCGAGCGTGCCGGAGATGGTCGTGCCCTACGGCGACACCGCACCGGGCCGCTTCTGGATCAGCTACTTCGACGCCGGCGAGTACCTGCTCGGCAAGAACGCCAACCACCTGGAGCTGGGCTGCGACTGCCTCGGCGTGATCCGCTACCTCGACGGCTACGTCGCCGACGACCAGGGCCACCCGGTGCGCATCCCCAACGTGATCTGCATGCACGAGGAGGACTACGGCATCCTCTGGAAGCACACGAACCTCGAGGGCCGCTCCGACGTGCGCCGCTCCCGCCGCTTCGTGGTGTCGTACTTCTCCACGATCGGCAACTACGACTACGGCTTCTACTGGCACTTCTACCTCGACGGATCGATCGAGGTGGTGGCCAAGGCCACCGGGATCGTGTTCGTCGGCGCCGGCGAGCCCGGCGTGCGGCAGCGGCACGCGACCGAGCTCGCCCCCGGCGTGTTCGCGCCCGTGCACCAGCACCTGTTCAGCGCCCGCCTCGACGTCGCGATCGACGGCGAGGACAACCGCCTCGTCGAGGTCGACGCGCAGCGGGTGCCGATGGGCCCGGAGAACCCGTTCGGCAACGCGTTCAGCTGGTCCGAGACGCCGCTCACGACCGAGAAGCAGGCTCAGCGCGAGGCCGACACCTCGGTGGCCCGCGTCTGGGAGGTGCAGAGCGCCTCGCGCACGAACGCGGTCGGCAGGCCCACCGCCTACCACCTGATCCCCGAGCCCACGGCGCTGCTGATGGCCGACCCGGCGTCCTCCGTCGCGGCGCGGGCGGCGTTCGCGACCAAGCACCTGTGGGCCACGCGGCACGAGCAGGGGCAGATCTGGCCGGCGGGCCGGTACCCGAACGCGCACCAGGGCGGAGCGGGCCTGCCCGAGTACACCGCGGGCGACCGGTCGATCGACGGCGAGGACATCGTGCTGTGGCACACCTTCGGCCTCACGCACTTCCCGCGCCCCGAGGACTGGCCGATCATGCCGGTCGACTACGCCGGCTTCTGGTTCAAGCCCTACGGCTTCCTCGATCAGAACCCCGCCATGGACGTGCCGGAGTCCTCGCAGGCGCACGGCGCATCGTCGGATGCCGCGTGCTGCGGCGGCGGAGCCGCCTGCGCCTGCGGCCACTGACCCGCCCGTCGCCGCGTCGACCACCGCCGAGCTCCCGCACCGGGGCCGGTCCCGGCGGGAAGGCGCGGGCGGAGGCGGTCAGGCGAGAGCGGTGATCGCCTCGCGCAGGATGCCGTCGGCGGAGGCGAGCGCGGATGCCGCCTCGGCCGCGGAGGCGCCGGTCGCCAGCATGAGCAGGGCCAGCTTCACCGAGCCTCCGGCGTTCGAGAGCGCCGCCGCCGCCTCGTCGACCTCGACGCCGGCGAGCTGCGACACCGTGCGGATCGAGCGGGCCCGCAGTTTCTCGTTGGTCGCCTGAAGATCGACCATGACTCCGCGATAGGTCTTGCCGAGCTTGATCATCGACAGGGTGGTCAGCATGTTAACGACGAGCTTCTGGGCCGTGCCGGACTTCAGCCGGGTCGAGCCGGAGACGAACTCCGGGCCCGTGACGACCTCGATCGCGATGTCGGCCTCGGCGCCGATCGCCGAGCCCGCATTCGAGGCGACGGCGACGGTGAGCGCGCCGACGGCCCGCGCGTACCGCAGACCTCCGATCACGTACGGGGTGCGGCCGGACGCCGAGATGCCGACGACCGTGTCGTCCGCGGAGAGACCGAGGTCGTGCAATGAGCCCCCTGCGGCATCCGTGTCGTCCTCGGCGTTCTCGACCGCCGACCGGATCGCGCTCTCTCCCCCGGCGATGAGGCCGACGACCATCGAGGGATCCGTGCCGAAGGTGGGCGGGCACTCGCTCGCATCCAGCACCCCGATCCGCCCCGCGGTGCCGGCCCCGATGTAGATCAGGCGCCCACCGCGGCGGAACCGCCCGGCGATGCCGTCCACGGCGGCCGCGATCTCGTCGGCGCAGGCCGCCACCGCTTCCGGCACCCCGCGGTCCTCCGCGTTCATCGCGCGGACGAGCTCGGGGGTCGACAGCAGATCGAGGTCGCCGCGTTCGGTGGCCGACGCCTCGGTGCCGAGGCGCGACAGCTCGTCGAGGAGCCGGGTCAGGCGGATGTCGTCATTCGGCACGGTGCGCGAACCTTTCGTGGAGGAGATCGGTGCGCCCCGCGAGCAGCAGGGCGCCGTCGAGCGCGTCACCCTCCGCCGGCACGACCGTGCGGCCGGCGGCGGTGAGCGCCGCGATGAGCGAGTTGCGGAACCAGTCGTGCCCCGTCAGTCCGCCGTGGAGCGCGACGACGGCAGCAGGAGAGACGGCGGCCGCGGATGCCGTGAGCAGCCGCACCGCGTCGTCGGCGATGCCGCGGGCGACGGGGTCGCCGCTCTCGGCGGCGTCCAGCACGACCGGTGCGAGGGCGGCGAGGCGGCGGGCGAGCGGCTCCTCGCGGGACGTCCAGGCGGGGATGGCGGATGCCGGGCCCACCCGTTCCACGATGGGAGCGGTGAGCGCCGTGGGGCCGGCGAGTCCGGCCGATGCGCGCACGACGGCGCGCAGGGCCTCGCGCCCCAGCCAGGACCCGCTTCCGAAGTCGCCGAGCTCGGGCCCCCAGCCGTCGACGAGGCGCACGCCGCCCGCGTCGGCTCCGAGCGCGGCGGCGCCGGTGCCGGCGATCAGGAGGACGCCCTCTGCTCCGCCGAGCGCTCCGATGTGCGCGGTCACGACGTCGGAGGCCACGGCCACGGGGACCCCGGTGCGCGCGGAGAGGCGGCGGGTGAGCTCCCCCGCCGCATCCGGAGCCGCCCAGGCCCCGGCCGCCCCCACCCCGATGCGGCCGATCGGCCCGTCGAGCCGCGTCAGCAGCGCATCGATGGCCGTGTAGGCCGCATCGACGCCTCGGGGAGCCGCGAGACCGGGGGCGCCGACGCCGTCGAGACGCTCAGGAGCACCGTCGGCCGCGCGCAGCACCCGGCAGCGGGTCTTGCCGAGGTCGACGGCGATGACGGGTCCGGACGAGATCATGAAAATAGTCTACGCATATCACCGCCGTTGTGAAAGAATTGTTCAAGATCGAGCTGCCACGAGGAGGGGCCGGCATGAGCATCCAGACCACCATCGCCACGGCGATCGAGACGCTGCCGCCCTCGCTGGCGCGCATCGCCCGGATCGTCGGCGAGAACCCCTCGATCGTCGTCGACCGCACCATCAACGAGCTCGCGGCCGAGTGCGACACCTCCGTCGCCTCCGTCGTGCGCTTCTGCCGGGCCATCGGCGCGAGCGGATACGCGGCGCTGCGGGTGTCCCTCGCCGCGGAGCTCGGGCGCGAATCGGCGCAGCTCGCCGAGCCGCGCGGCTTCGGCTCGGAGATCTCCGCCGCCGACTCCCTGCGCGAGGCCACGGCCAAGATCGCCGCCCTCGAACGACTCGCGATCGAGGAGACCATCGACAACCTCGACTACGACGCCCTGGAATCGGCCGTCGACGCGATCGACCACGCCGAGCGGATCCTCCTGTTCGGCGTCGGCGCCAGCCGGCTCGCCGCCGACGACCTCGGCCACAAGCTGCTGCGCATCGGGCGTTCGGCGATCGTGCTCTCCGACGCGCACGAGGCGAGCGCCGCCGCGGCCCTCACCGCCACGAGGTCGGTGGCGATCGGCTTCTCGAACTCCGGGAGCACCCTGGAGACCCTGCGCTTCCTGCAGACCGCGCGTGCCACGGGCACGACCACGATCGGGATCACCGGCTCCGCCGACACCCCCCTGACGCGCGACGCCGACCACGTGCTGCTCACGCGCGCCAGGGAGTCGAGGTTCCGCGCCGGGGCCATGGTCAGCCGCATCGCCCAGCTGGCCCTCGTCGACGCGCTGTTCATCGGCGTGGCCCAGCGCAGGCATGCGCACTCCGTGCACGCCCTGCAGCGCACGGCCGACGCCACGCGTCCCCTGCGCACACCCTGAGCGCGCCCCGCGAGACGAGGAGCACGGCGGGCGGGGACGCTCACCCTTCGCCGGCGCGCTCCTCCTCCCGGACGGCGCGGACGGGGGTCGCCGATCCGGCGGTGCGCAGGAACACGATGATCCAGCTGAAGATCAGCACCGCGGCGATGAGCTCGACCGCGGTGAGGTTGTAGTAGCCGACCGCGAAGAAGGCGCCGAGCAGCGCGATGACGAGCACGTAGGCCCAGCCGAACAGCACGAACACGCGCGGTATCGAGGCCAGGAACCACGGCAGCCCCACGACGACGACCGCGAACACGACGGCCATGCCGGTCGCGACGGTGTTGTGCAGCAGGAAGAACTCGTCCACGGGGAAGATCCCGACGCAGGCGAGGAAGATCCCCATCAGGATCAGCCCGCCGCGCACGACGAACCGCCCGCGACGCGCCTTCTCGTCGTCGACCGGGAGCCCGGCGGTGGCGTACCGCGAGATCGTCGTGACCATGATTCCCGCGATGATCAGCGTCATGTTGAACGCGATCGAGGCGCTGTTGCTGCTCATGCCCAGGGCGGAGAGGTTGTCGCGCCACCAGTCGGGGTCGCTG
>Ga0222419_100111_pt1 | contig 147078 bp, 110 predicted proteins | sample 1B20Ametagenome_FD_182474 | JGI IMG/M metagenome (GOLD analysis project Ga0222419, IMG submission 182474) | Enriched microbial communities from leaf-cutter ant dump, University of Wisconsin, Madison, United States - 1B20A (version 2) | ecosystem: Environmental > Terrestrial > Nest > Insects... | reverse complement strand
TCGGTGAGGTGCTTCTTGCGCAGGCGGATTTCCTTCGGGGTCACCTCGACCAGCTCGTCGTCGTCGATGAAGTCCAGCGCCTGTTCCAGCGAGAACTTGATCGCCGGAGTCAGCTGGATCGAGTCATCCTTGCCGGAGGCGCGCATGTTGGTCAGCGGCTTGGGCTTGATCGCATTGACGGTGAGGTCGTTGTCCTTGGCGTGGATGCCGACCAGCTGGCCTTCATACACGTTGTCGCCCTCGGCGGCGAACAGCTTGCCGCGTTCCTGCAGCGGCCCCAGCGAGTAGGCGGGGGTGGTGCCGCCGGCATTGGCGATCATCACGCCGTTCTGGCGCTTGGCGATCTGGCCTTCTTCCTTCGGACCGTAGTGGTCGAATACGTGGAACAGCAGGCCGGTGCCCTGAGTCAGGGTCTTGAACTGGTTCTGGAAGCCGATCAGGCCACGCGCCGGGATCATGTACTCCAGGCGCACGCGCCCCTTGCCGTCGGGTTCCATGTTCTTGAGCTGGCCCTTGCGGATGCCCAGACGCTCCATCACCGGGCCCTGGTGGGTTTCTTCCACGTCGACCACCAACTGCTCGATCGGCTCCATCTTCTTGCCGTCGATCTCCTTGATGATCACTTCGGGGCGCGATACCGCCAGCTCATAGCCTTCGCGGCGCATGGTTTCGATCAGCACCGACAGGTGCAGCTCACCGCGGCCGGAGACCAGGAACTTGTCGGCATCCGAACCCTGCTCGACCTTCAGCGCCACGTTGTGCACCTGCTCGCGGTCGAGGCGATCCTTGATCTGACGGCTGGTGAGGAACTTGCCGCCGGACAGGTCCTTGTTGCCGGCGAACGGCGAGTTGTTGACCTGGAAGGTCATGCTGATGGTCGGCTCGTCCACGGTCAGCGCGGGCAGGGCCTCGGGGGCTTCCAGCGCGGTGACGGTGTCGGAGATGGTCAGCTCCGGGATGCCGGAGATCGCCACGATGTCGCCGGCTTCGGCGCTTTCCTGCTCGATCCGTTCCAGGCCGAGGAAGCCCAGCACCTGCAGTACCTTGCCCTGGCGCTTCTTGCCGTGCCGGTCGATCACCGCCACCGGCATGTTCTTCTTCAGCGTGCCGCGCTGGATGCGGCCGATGCCGATCACGCCGACGAAGCTGTTGTAGTCAAGCTGGCTGATGCGCATCTGGAACGGACCTTCGGGGTCCACGTCCGGCTTCGGCGCGTGCTGCATGATGGCTTCGTACAGCGGAGTCATGTCGCCTTCGCGCACGTTCTCGTCGAGGCCGGCATAGCCGTTCAGCGCCGAGGCGTAGACGATCGGGAACTCCATCTGCTCCGGCGTGGCGCCGAGGCGGTCGAACAGGTCCCACACCTGTTCCACCACCCACTCGGGGCGTGCGCCGGGGCGGTCGACCTTGTTGATCACCACGATCGGCTTGAAGCCCATCGCGAACGCCTTCTGCGTCACGAAGCGGGTCTGTGGCATCGGGCCGTCCATCGCGTCGACCAGAATCAGCACGGTGTCGACCATCGACAGCACGCGCTCCACTTCGCCACCGAAGTCGGCATGTCCCGGGGTGTCGACGATGTTGATGCGGTTGCCGTTCCACTTGATCGCGGTGTTCTTGGCCAGGATGGTGATGCCGCGTTCCTTTTCCTGATCATTCGAGTCCATCACCCGCTCGGCGATGACGGCGCGTTCGGAGAAAGTGCCGGACTGCTTCAGCAGGCAGTCGACGAGAGTGGTCTTGCCGTGATCGACGTGGGCGACGATGGCGATGTTGCGAAGATTTTCGATGGACATGGGATCGACTCGGGCGGCACAGAGGCCGTCGCGCAGGTTTTTGGAGGACGAATCGGTCGATTATACGCGCTTGTGTGACAAGTTGCTGGACAGCCGGGAATAGGGAATGGGGAATCGCCATAGCGCAAGGCGCGCACCACCCGCCGCACGCAGAGTTGCAGGGGTTTATCACGGGAGCCCGCTCGCGAGCGGCGCTCTGGCTCTTGCGATTCCCTATTCCCCATTCCCTATTCCCGGCTTGGTCTAGACCAAGCCGAAGGCGTAATACGCGACGATGGCCACCAGCACGGCGAGGGTCTTGACCACGGTGATCGCGAAGATGTCCTTGTAGGCTTGGCGGTGGGTCAGGCCGGTGACGGCGAGCAGGGTGATCACCGCGCCGTTGTGCGGCAGGGTGTCCATGCCGCCGGAGGCCATCGCGGCGATCCGGTGCAGCACTTCCATCGGGATGCCGGCGGCGTTGGCGTTGGCGATGAAGGTGTCGGCCATCGCCCCCAGCGCGATGCCCATGCCGCCGGAGGCCGAGCCGGTGATGCCGGCCAGCGCGGTGACGGTGACCGCTTCGTTGAGCAGCGGGTTGGGGATCGTGTGCAGCGCGTCGGCGACCAGCTTGAAGCCGGGCAGGGCGGCGATCACCGCACCGAAGCCGTATTCCGAGGCGGTGTTCATCGAGGCCAGCAGTGCCCCGCCGACGGCGGCCTGACTACCCTCGGCAAAGCGCCGGTGCACGGTGCGCCAGGCAAACAGCAGCACGCACAGGATGCCGGCCAGCAAGGCGCCTTCGACCGCCCAGATCGCCGCCACCTTGGACACTTCCTGTACCACCGGTTCGGCCTTGCCGACCACGCTGGGCTGGAACGACTGGGTTTCGCCATAGAGGCGTGGCACCAGATCGGTGAACAGCTTGTTGCACACGCCGACCAGTACCAGCGGCAGCAGGGCGATCAGCGGATGGGCCAGCCGGTCGTCCTCGAACGCGGCCGGCTCGTTGACCAGATTGGTGCCGTAGCCCTCGCCCGCGGCAGCGGCCTTGCGCCGGCGCCAGTCGAGATAGGCCAGCCCGGCGACCAGGATGAATACCGTGCCCAGCGTGCCCAGCCAGGGTGCGGCCCAGGTGTTGGTGCCGAAGAATGCGGTGGGGATGATGTTCTGGATCTGCGGGGTGCCGGGCAGCGAGTCCATGGTGAAGCTGAAGGCGCCCAGCGCGATGGTGCCGGGGATCAGCCGCTTGGGAATGCCGGACTGGCGGAACAGCTCGGCGGCGAACGGATAGACCGCGAACACCACCACAAACAGCGACACGCCGCCATAGGTCAGCAGTGCGCAGACCAGCACGATCGACAGGATCGCCCGGCTGCGTCCGACCAGGCCGATGGTGGCGGCGACGATCGAGCGGGAGAAGCCGGACAGTTCGATCAGCTTGCCGAACACCGCGCCCAGCATGAACACCGGGAAGTACAGCTTGAGGAAGCCGACCATCTTGTCCATGAACAGGCCGGTGAACATCGGCGCCACCAGCACGGGGTCGGTCAGCAACACCGCGCCCAGCGCGGCGATCGGTGCGAACAGGATGACGCTGTAGCCGCGATAGGCCGCGAACATCAGGAAACCCAGTGCGGCCAGCACGATCAGAAATGCCATCCTCAGGTTTCTCCCCTCATTGACGTGGCGGCGAGTATCCGGGGCCGCCCGGCGTCGCGGCACTGTACCAAGGTACAAGTGCCGGCTCCCGCCTCGCCGCCTAAGCTCGCGGCCATACAGCATCCACAGCCGCATCCATCCGAGTGATGCGACCATCGAAGGGGAAATCATGAAACGCACGCATCTGAGTTCGGCGATCGGCCTGGTCCTGGGTCTGGCCCTGGTGGCGCCGCTGCAGGCGCAGCAGGCGAACGGCGGAGATACCGGTGCCGGGCAGGCTGCGGCCCAGCAGGCCGAGGCGATGGAACTGCAGGAAGTGACCGTCAGCGCGCGTCGCCGCGACGAATCGCTGGAAAAGGTGCCGGTGGCGATCACCGCGTTCAGCGGCGAGGACATGAAGGACCTGCAGGCCAACAGCATCGACGGGCTGCAGGGCGCGGTGCCGAACATCAATATCGTGCAGGGCCGCGGCTCGTCCTCGGCGGTGAACATCTTCATCCGCGGCATCGGCCAGCCTGACGCCTTGCAGACCTTCGACCCCGGCGTCGGCATGTACGTCGACGATGTCTACTACTCGCGCATCCAGGGCGCGCTGATCAGCTTGTTCGACGTTGAGCGCGTCGAGGTGCTGCGCGGCCCGCAGGGCACGCTGTACGGCAAGAACTCCACCGGCGGTGCGGTCAAGGTGGTCACCCGCAATCCGGGCGAGAGCACCGAGGGTTCGGTCGAGCTGGGCATCGGCAGCTACGGCCGGCGCGAGGGCAAGTTCTATCTGGGCGGCCAACTCGGTGGCGCCTGGTCGGCGTCGATCGCCGGCGGCGTGACCCGGACCGACGGTTACGTCACCGACCCGTCCAACGGCCACAAATACAACGACGAGGACACCAAGGCGGTGCGCGGCAAACTGCGCTATCACCCGTCCGACAACTTCGACGCGGTGCTGAGCCTCGACTACACCAAACAGGACACCGGGCTGACCCTGGGCCAGCCGGTGTCACCGCTGACCCGCACCGATCTGGCCTTCGGCACCGTGGTGTTGCTGAACCCCGATCCGGACAAGAAGTACGACTTCCACTCGCGCACCTCGTTCGCGCCCGACCAGGGCCAGCAGCTCAAGCACCAGGGCGCGTCGCTGAATCTCGACTGGCAGCTGTCCGACCGCTGGAGCCTGAAGAGCATCAGCGCGTTCCGCAAGCTGGACAGCAGCTCCTACATCGACATCGACGCCTCGCAGTACGAGCTGGGCGACGTGCTGGTCGACTTCCGCCAGAAGCAGGCCAGCCAGGAATTCCAGCTGCAGTACGACAACGGCAGCAACCTGCAGGCGGTCTACGGCCTGTACTGGCTGCGCGAGACCGTGCCGTCCTATCAGGAAGCCTATGCCGACGACCTGTTCGCGCTGGCCGGCACGCCGATCTCCTTCCTGCGCACCATCGACGACGACCTGACCACCACCACCTTCGCCGGCTTCGCCCACATGAACTGGGAGTTCTCGCCGAGCTGGACGCTGGCCGCCGGCCTTCGCTACAGCAGCGACCGCAAGGAATACGACCGCAGCACCAGCACCTTCTGGGGCCCGGCGTTCGCCTCGCTCGACGAAACGGTGGCGTTCAGCGCACGCAAGCGCTGGAATGCCTGGACGCCGACCATCAGCCTGCAGAAGCAGCTTGATCCGCAAACCATGGTCTACGCCTCGGCCAGCCGCGGCTTCAAGTCCGGCGGTTTCAACGGCCGCGCCAATGCGGCGGCCGAGACGCTGAGCGCCGAGTACAACCCCGAGTACGTGTGGACCTACGAGCTGGGCATGAAGTGGCGCTCGGCCGACAACAAGCTGCAGGCCAACCTGGCCGCCTTCCACAGCGACTACACCGACTTCCAGGCGCGCGTGTCGGAAGTGCAGAACCCGGGCTCGCTCACGCCGACCTTCGCCTTCCCGGTGATCAACGCGGCCAAGCTGAAGATGGACGGCATCGAGTTCGAGGGCGCGGCGGTGTTCGGCCAGGGTACCCGCCTGTCGGCCCAGGTCGGCTACATGGACGCCCGCTACGCCAAATTCGTCGACCATCGCCTCGACCCGACCGACCCGCTGTACAACCCGGAGCTGCACCGGCACGTGCCGTTCTCGCCGACCTGGACCTCGCGCCTGGCGGCAACCCAGGCATTCACCCTGGGCGACGGCAGCGCGATCACCATCGGCGCCGACTGGTCCTACCGCAGCGAGACCTGGCTGAGCGTGGACAACTACGACGCACTCAGCCAGAAGGCCTACTCGGTCACCGGCCTGTTCGGCATCTACGATTCGGCCGACGGCCACTGGCAGCTGCGCGCCGGCGTGCGCAACCTCGGTGACAAGGTCTACAAGACTGACGGCCAGGAATTCTCCAGCGTAGGCAACATCCGCACCGCGTACTACGGCATGCCGCGCAACTGGTATGCCAATGTCCGATATAACTTCTGAAGGCCGGGAATGGGGAGTAGAGAGCAGGGAATAGGAACAGCGTGGGCTTTCTGGCCCGAGCGACACTTCCCCGAAGCCGTCATCCCCGCGAAGGCGGGAAGCGCTTTTCAACAGACGAATGTCTGGTCATCCAGTGCCTTTCAACAGGGAGTAGGGAATGGGGAGTTGGGAATCGGAAGAGCTGGGCATTCCGGCTCGAGCGGGGCTTTTCCGGGCCGTCATCTCCGATGAAAGCAGAGGATTGAGTGATGAATACGGGTTGGGTGGTACGGGTTTGCTCGGTGGTCTTGCTGGCGGGTGCCGGAGTGGCTTGCGCGAAGGATGCGGGGACGGGGTTGCCGTCGCTGAAGATCGATCCGGCGCGAACGGCGGTGGTCGGGCTTTCCTCCGGTGCCTACATGGCCGGGCAGATGCAGATGGCGTATCCGGAGCTGTTTCCGAATGCGGCGCTGGTCGCCGGCGGGCCGTACGGCTGTGCCGGTGGTGAGCTGACCACGGCGCTGGGCAGTTGCATGAAGGGCGAGCCGGCGCTGGATGTTGATGCGCTGGTGGCCGCTGCCACGAAGCGTTCGACGGATGGCGCGATCGGTGCGCTGAAGGATCTGGCCCACGCCCGCGTCTACCTGTTGCACGGCAAGAACGACGCGCTGGTCGCACCATCGGTGGCCGAGGCGGCGGCGCGTTTCTATGGGCAGTTGCGTGACAGCACGCCGGCGCTGGCGCCGATGCAGGTGCATGACGACGGCGAGCGGGCTTTCGCGCACAACCTGCCGGTGGCGGGCGAGGGCGACGATTGCGGCAAGTCGGAGTCGCCCTATCTGGGTCACTGCGGTTTCGACGCGGCCGGCGAGATCTTCGCGCAGATGTTCGGCGCGGCTCCCCGCGAGGCTTCCACTGCTGCCGGCGAGCTGCGCAAGTTCGACCAGAACGCGTTGCGCCCGGACGGTGCCGATGCCTTGCTGGCCGACGAAGGCTACGTCTACCTGCCGCCGGACTGCCTCGCCGGCAAGCCCTGCGGCCTGGTGGTCGCCTTCCACGGCTGCAAGCAGAACGCCGAAGCGGTGGGCGAGGCCTTCGTCAAGGATGCCGGTTTCAACCGCTGGGCCGATGCCTACGACGTGGCGGTGCTCTATCCTCAGACCCGCGCAAGCTTCGCGCCCTTGAATCCGCAGGCATGCTGGGACTGGTGGGGATATTCCGGAACCGACTACGACACCCGCGACGGCGTGCAGCCGCGCTGGGTGGTGAACGCCGCCCGCGCGCTGGGACTGCAGTGACCTGCGCCCTCTCCCTGATCGGGAGAGGGGCTGGCCTGTCTCCCTCTCCCCCGGCTTTGCCGGGGGAGAGGGTTGGGGTGAGGGGGACGCTCTTCGCGTCGCACTTCCCGTTTCCGCTTTTCCGAAGCCATCCGGCTGGCGCTGGTCCACGGACTTTGCGCATGACGATGTCCGCCCCATGCTCAGCGCCAGCCTGATCGCCGCCTCCGCCCTGTGCTGGCTGGTGCTGCTGTTCGGCGTGGCCCTGCTCGGCGAGCGCCGGCCGCGGTTGTTCGAGAAGCGCTGGCCGATCGTCTACGCCCTGTCACTGGCGATCCATTGCACCTCGTGGACTTTCTACGGCACGGTGACCCAGGCCAGCCGCTCGGGCTGGTGGCTGCCGCCGACCTTCGTTGGCGCGATCCTGATCTACCTGTTCGCGCCGAAATTCCTCGGGCGGATGGTGCAACTGGTGCGCGAGTACAACGCCGGTTCGCTGGCCGACCTGATCGCGGTGCGGCTGGGGCGCCACTCGGGGCTGGCGGCACTGGTCACCGTGGTGGTGGTGATCGGCATCGTGCCGTACATCGCGCTGCAGCTGAAAGCCGTGGCGATGAGCTACGGCATCCTCAGCCACGGCCAGCTCGGTGAATCCGCGCCGTGGCAGGACAGCGCGCTCTACGTGGCCCTGCTGATGGCGCTGTTCGCCATGCTGTTCGGCACCCGCCGCGTGTCGACCATGGCGCACAACCGCGGACTGGTGCTGGCGATGGCGTTCGAGTCGCTGTTCAAGCTGGGCGCGATGCTGGCGCTGGGCTCGCTGCTGTTCGCCACGGTTCCGGCGGAGCTGCCGGCCAGCCTGCCGGCGGTGCCGGACAGCGGTGGTTTTCCCGCGTTGATCCTGCTCGGTGCGCTGGCGATGTTCACCATGCCGCACCAGTTCTACGCCGGCATCGTGGAATGCCGTGATGACGGCCAGCTGCGTACCGCGCGCTGGCTGTTTCCGCTGTATCTGTTGCTGATCTCGCTGCCGATCCTGCCGCTGGCGCGGCTGGGTGATGCCCTGCTGGGACCGGCTGGCGTGTCCTCGGACATGTACGTGCTGGCCTTGCCGCTGTCGCGCGGTGATCGCGGGCTGGCCCTGGTCGCCTTCCTCGGCGGATTGAGCGCGGCCACCGGCATGGTGGTGGTCGCCACGCTGACCTTGAGCCTGATGGTGGTCAACCACTTCATCGCGCCGCTGCGCGTGCGCGCTGGCTGGGGCCGTGGCGAGCATGCCGACCTGCGTGGCGAGCTGCTCAACCACCGGCGGCTGGCGATCCTGGTGGTGATCCTGCTGGCCTGGGGCTATAGCCGCCTGCTGGCAAGCAACGAGGCGCTGGCCGACATTGGCGCGATCTCGTTTTCCGCGCTGGCCGGGCTGGCGCCGGCTCTGCTGGCGGCGATGTACCGGCCGCAACTGGGCTCGCGTGCGGTGATGGCTGGACTCGCCGCCGGCACGCTGACGTGGATCTACGCGGTGCTGCCGGCGCTGCTGCCGGTGGTGCCGGCCTGGTTGCACGACGGTCCGCTGGGGCTGCACTGGCTGGCGCCGGATGGCCTGTTCGGACTGGAGGACTGGAACCAGCTCGGACGGGCGGTGCTGGCCAGCCTGCTGGTCAACGTGGCGGTGATGCTGGCGCTGGCCGGTTCGCGTTTCGGACAGGTGCCGAGTGCCCTGGGTGTGGGCGACGTGGGGCTGGCCGAGCTGCGCGCACTGGCATCGCGCTTTTTGCCGCCGGAGCGGGTCGAGCACCTGTTTGCCAATGCGCCCGACAGCGGTACCGCGGGCAGCGCGCGGGTGGCCCGGGTTGAGCACGAACTGGCCGCGGTGATCGGCGCGGCTTCGGCGCGACTGCTGCTGGAGGTGGTGCACCGGCAGGGGCGCGGTGATCTGGATACCGTGGCCGCCATCGTCGGCGAGGCGGCGCAGGACCTGCACTTCAACCAGCGCGTGCTGGAGGCGGCGCTGGAGAACATGAGCCAGGGCATCTGCGTGGTCGATGCCGAGCTGCGACTGGTGGCCTGGAACACGCCGTATGCGCGGCTGTTCGACTACCCGCCGGAGCTGCTGCAGGTCGGGCGTCCGGTGGCCGACCTGACCCGGCACAACATCGATGCTGGCCTGCTCGGTCCCGGCGAGCTGGATGCACGCGTGCAGCGCCGGCTGGCGCACATGCGTGCCGGCACCCGGCATCTGTCCGAGCGTCGCTTCCCCGACGGCACCATCGTCGAGATCCGTGGCAACCCGATGCCCGGCGGCGGCTTCGTCGCCACCTTCACCGACGTCACCGCGTTCCGCCAGGCCGAGGCGGCGCTGAAGCAGGTCAACGAAACGCTGGAACTGCGGGTGGATGAACGCACCCGCGAGCTGGCCGCGGCCAGTGCCGAGGCGCAGGCGGCCAATGAGGCCAAGAGCCGCTTCCTCGCCGCCGTCACCCACGACCTGATGCAGCCGGTGCACGCGGCGCAGTTGTTCGCCCACTCACTGGCCGAGCGTGGCGGGGATGCCGCCACGGTGCGGCATCTCAATGGTGCGTTGACGGCGACCGAAGGTTTGCTGGCTGGTTTGCTGGACATCGCGCGACTGGAGAGCGGTCGCCTGCATCCACAGGTGCGGGCCTTTGCCTTGGCCGAGGTGCTCGATCCGCTGGCGGCGGAATTCGGTGCCATTGCGCTGGATCGTGGTGTGCGGCTGGACGTGGTCGGCACGCGAGCCTGGGTGCATTCCGATCCGGCGTTGCTGCGCCGGGTATTGCAGAACTTCCTGTCCAACGCGCTGCGTCACGCGGAGCACGGACGGGTTCTGCTGGGTGTGCGCCGATCCGGCCAGTCGCTGCGGGTGGAAGTGTGGGATACCGGCCCTGGCATTGCCGTCGAGGAACGGCAACTGATTTTCCAGGAATTCAGACGCGGCAGCAGTGCCAGCGGGCAGGGACTGGGACTGGGCCTGTCGATTGCGCAACGCATGGCTGGCCTGCTTGGACACCCGCTGGGCCTGCGCTCGTGGCCGGGGCGCGGCAGCGTGTTCGATCTCGGCGTGCCGCTGGCACCTGCGGCGATCCAGTTGCCACCTGCGGCAGTCGCGGAGCGGCAGTTGCCGGCCGGTCGCGTGCTGGTGCTCGACAACGAGCCCGCTGCACTGGCCGCGCTCGCCAGCCTGCTGACCGGCTGGGGCTGGCAGGTGCACGCGGCCCGTCATCTGGATCAGGCTTTGGCCGCCCCCTGGCGACCGGATCTGCACATCCTCGATTTCCATCTCGATGGCGGCCAGACCGGGCTGGAAGCGTGGCGGCAGCTGTCCGCCCGGCATGCCGATGTGCCGACCGTGGTGCTCACCGCCGATCGTGACGGCGAACTGCGCCAGCGCCTGCTGGGTGCCGGTCTTGGCGTGCTGTACAAGCCGCTCAAGCCGCTGGCGCTGCGTCAGGTGCTGCAGCGTGTGGCGGCCTCTGCGGCTTCGGCGTAACTCTTGCCGTCACGCTTGCGCGGGTGGCATCCGCTGCTCCGGCTGCAGTCGCCATCCTTCCGTGCCGGCATGCAGCCGGTGGGTCAGCGCCAGCCGGTCGAGGAACACCTCGTCGTGGGATACCACCAGCAGCGCACCCCGGTATTGCCGCAGCATCGATTCCAGGGCATGGAGCGAGGTCAGGTCGAGATGGTTGCCGGGCTCGTCCAGCAACAACAGTGAGGCCGGTTGTTCGATACCCAAGGCGCAGGCCAGTGCGGCTTTCATGCGCTCGCCACCGCTGAGCAGCGCGCTGGGCAGCATGATCCGGCTGGCGTCCAGGCCAAGCAGGGCCAGCCGCGTGCGCAGGCTGGTTTCGTCGGTGGCCGGATTGGCTGCCTGCAGTTGCTCGAGGACGCCAAGCCGGGGCGCCAACAGGCTGGCGTGCTGATCGAGCCAGGCGACTGTGTCGGGTCGGTGGAGCTGTCCCGACAGTGGCGCGGTCCGGCCAGCGAGCAGCTTCAGCAAGGTCGACTTGCCGCAGCCGTTCGGCCCGGTCACGCCGATGCGTTGCCGGCTGGTCACGGTCAGCCCGATCCGGCGTGTTGCGGCGGCAACGAAGGGCAGCTCGACGTCGCGCAGTTCCGCCACGCGTCGTGTCGCAGGAGAGTGGCCCTGCGGCGGGAGCATGGCGATCGGCATCTCGTCCTCGACCTCGCGTGCAGCCTCGCGGACACGTTGTGACAGCGCCTCACGAGTGGCCGCCTGGTGGGCCTGCAGTTTGCCGCCAGTGCTTTCGCTGCGTTCTTTTTGGCGCCCCAGCAGGATCTTCGCCTGATTGGCATCACGCCCCTGCTGCCGGTTGTGTGCCTGGCGGCGTTGCTGCTGCTCGCGTTGTTCACGCAGCGCCTGTTCGCCGCGCCGGCGCTCCAGTTTGCGCTGGTCGAGTTGTTGCCTGGCCTGCTCGCGTTCCTGACGGCTGCACTGTTCGTAGAAGTCATGATTGCCTGCGTAGTTGCGCAGCCCGTGTCCGGACAGTTCCACGATGCGGCTCATCTGCTGCAGCAGGGCACGATCGTGACTGATCACCAGCAGGGCGCCGGGCCAACGGTGCAATTGCTCCAGCAGGGCATGGCGGCCGGGTGCGTCGAGATGGTTGGTCGGCTCGTCGAGGATCAACATGTCGGCACCACGGAGCGTGGCGCCGACCAGTGCCGCACGCATGATTTCCCCGCCGCTGAGGCTGGATGTCGGGCGGTCCGGAGGCAGCAGCCCCAGGTCATGGCGATCCAGCTCATCGGCCAGCTGCTGACGGATGTTCCAGCGCTCGCCCACGACCTCGAAGTCGGCCGGATCCGCGGAGCCGGCCTCGATCCGATCCAGTGCCGCCAGCACGGATTGCACGCCGGCCAATGCTGCGACGGTGGGGTATTGCTGCGGAGATATCCGCTGCGGCAGGTAGTGCACGCTGCCTTGCCGCAGGCAGCGCCCCGCGGATGGCGGCAGGTGGCCGGCCATGATCTGCGCCAGTGCACTCTTGCCCACGCCGTTTCGCCCGACCAGGCCGGTGGGCTGCTGGTCGAATTGCGCGGTGATGTCGGAAAAAAGCGGCCTGCCATCGGGCAGGACCAGCGAGACGCTTTCCAGCGTCAACGAAGGACTCGTCATGCGAACTCCAGTGGAATGCCGTGAACACCTTCCCTTCGGGTTGAAGGGCGGGAACTGGCCGTCGTGAAGACGGTGGCATTACTGGCGCATGGGACGGGCACTCCGGACGGGAAACTGGCCGGTCACTCTAGATGAAGCAGGGCTGTGCGGAAAGTGCGGTGTCCGCAGGGAGTTCAGGTGGGTCGTTCGAGATCCAGCGAACGCAGCAGCATGCCGGCCTGGGTGCGGTTGCGCACTTTCAGTTTCTCGAAGATCGCGGTGACGTGGGCTTTCACCGTGCGTTCCTGGATGTCCAGCCGGTCGGCGATTTGCTTGTTGAGCAGGCCTTCGGCGAGCAGGGACAACACGCGTGACTGCTGTTCGGTGAGGCGGGCGAGGCGGCCGGCAAGATCGGTGTCCGCCGGATCTGCCGGCAGTGCGGCGACGGCCTCGGCCAGCGAGGCCGGCAGCCAGTTGCCGCAGTCGAGCACCTGACTGATCGCCTCGCCGATCTCGCCGGGGTTGGCGCTTTTCGGGATGAAGCCGGCAGCGCCGTGGTCGAGTACCCGGCGTACCACCCGCGGGTCGTCGTGGGCGGACACCACCAGCACCGCCACGCTGGGATGCTGGCCGCGCAGCGTGGCCAACCCGGACAGGCCCTGACTGCCGGGCATGTGCAGGTCGAGCAGGACCAGGTCGATGTCCGGATCGGCGTTCAGCGCGGCCAGCACGCCGGCCAGATCGGCCGCTTCGCGCACCTCGCAATCGCTCAGGCTTTCGCTGGCGGCCAGACGCAGGGCGGCGCGGAACAGCGGGTGGTCATCGGCGATCAGCAGGCGGGTCATGCCGGCGACGTTAGCGGCCGACGGCGCTGGCGTCGAGGTACTGAAGTCACATGGCGTCACACTGGACTTTCGTACGATGGCGGCGGCGCAGGTGGTTGTTATGGTGCGCTGATGAAGACATCCATCCGCATCGCGCCGCTGCTGTTCCTGTGCCTGCCGGCATCGCTCATGCTGTCGGCCTGTACGGGTGAGCGGACGCAAGCGGAGACGACGATGCAGGCAGTGGATTTCGGCGAGGTGCGCACCACCGTGCACCGCGACCAGGACGATTTGCTCAGCGCCGGGCTGGGTCTGGCCGGGTTGGCCGGGGCACCGTCGCCGATGGCTGATCCGCTGGCGCCCAGTGCGCAAGAGCTGCGCCGCCGTGCGATTCAGGCCAGCTGGAAGGGCATTGCCGACCTCGGCCCGCTGGGTGGCTATGGCACCGTCTACGGCAGCGTGCCTGACGTGCCCGGTACCGAATACCAGGCATTCGCGAGCATTCCCGGTGCGCGCTCGCCGCATCGCGTGCTGCTGCAACTGCCTGATCATTTCGATCACGACAAGCGTTGCCTGGTGGTGACCGCATCATCAGGTTCACGCGGCATCTACGGCGCGATCTCGCTGGCCGGTGCCTGGGGCCTGCCGCACGGATGTGCGGTGGCCTATACCGACAAGGGCACCGGCGCCGGCTACTTCGATCACGCCGACGACAGTGGCGTGGCGCTGGACGGCCGGCGTGCGAAACGCGGACAGGCCGAGCTTGAATTCACGCCGGCACCGGCTTCCAGCGGCGTGTCGATCAAGCACATGCACTCCGGCGACAACCCGGAGGCCGACTGGGGCAACCACGTGATCCAGGCGGCGCATTTCGGCCTGGCCATGCTTGATCGCGCTTTCCCCGACGAGGCGCCGTTCACGCCGCAGAACACGAAGATCATCGCCACCGGCCTGTCCAACGGCGGTGGCGCGGTGCTGCAGGCGGCCGGGCTGGACAAGGATCATTTCTTCGCCGGCGTGGTGGCATTGGAGCCGAACGTGTACGCGGCCAGCCATGGCCGCGCGATGTACGACTACGGCACCGAGGCTGCTTTGTGGCTGCCCTGTGCGCTGACCAGCCGCAGCTTCGCCACGGTGCCGTTCGCACGTGATCCGATGGGCCAGCAGTTGCCGGGCTGGTCGGCGCGCTGCGCCAGCCTGCAGGCCCGGGGCAAGTTGAGCGGCAACACGGTGGAGGAGCAGGGCGAACAGGCACGCCAATACCTGCACACGCGTGGCTGGACCGACGAGGCCATGGCCACTGCCGCCAGCACCACCGCGTTCGATCTGTGGCGGGTGATTGCCGCCGGTTATGCCTCGGCCTATCTGCGCCGTGATGCATCGAACATGCCGTGCGGTTTCCATTACGCCACCGTCGATGCCAAGGGAAATCCTGCGGCGGCCGATCCGGCAGTTCGCGCCAGTTGGTGGGCCGACGGTTCCGGCATCCCGCCCGGCAACGGCATCGGCCTGCTCGGCGGAACGGATGACTCGACCGATCCAGCTCTGGTCGGCAGTGAATGCCTGCGTGCGCTGTGGATTGGCGACGACCATGAATCGCAGGCTCTGCACGCCTCGGTCCAGGCCACTGCGGCCGACCTGCCGCGTGCCGACCTGCCACTCTGGGTGGTTCACGGTGCCGGTGACGGCCTGCTGCCGACTGCCTTCAGCTCCGAGCCCTACGTGGCCTGGCTGCGCGAGGAAGGCCGTCAGCCGATTTACTGGAAAGTCCCGTATGCCCAGCACTTCGACGCCTTCCTCGCCGTGCCCGGTTTCGGCGACCGGCATGTGCCGCTGCTGCCCTATGGCTACCGCGCACTGGATCGGCTGTGGGCCCATCTTTACGAAGACGCCGCCTGGCCGCTTGATGCGCCGGTTCCGGCAGCCAGCCCGCGCGGTGCGAAGGTGTTGACCATAGACACGCTCGGGTTCCGGGATTGAGTTGCGGCGGGGGGAGGCGGGCAGTGCCCGCCCTACGCGATTCGAGTGCCACGGCGGACGGTGGCCGCCCTGCGGTATTCTTGAATATCCCCACGCCCGTCCCGACATGGCGTGGACTCTTTCAGGAACCCAGGAAAACGCGATGACCATCAACGTCACCTTCACCACCAACCGTGGCCCGATCCACCTGCGCCTGCACGAAGACAAGGCACCGGTGACGGTGGCCAGCTTCGTCAACCTGATCCGTCGCGGTTACTACGACGGCCTGTCGTTCCACCGCGTGATTGCCGACTTCATGATCCAGGGCGGTTGCCCCGAGGGCAGTGGCCGTGGCGGCCCGGGCTACCGCTTCGAAGACGAGTTCGATGCCTCGCTGCGCCATGACAAGCCGGGCGTGCTGTCGATGGCCAATGCCGGTCCGCGCACCAACGGCAGCCAGTTCTTCATCACCCACGGCCCGACCCCGTGGCTGGACGGCAAGCACAGTGTGTTCGGTGAAGTGGTCGACGCCGCCGACATGGACGTGGTCAATGCGATCAGCCAGGGCGACATCATCGAGAAGGCCACCGTGGAAGGCGACGTCGACGCGCTGCTGGCGGCCCAGGCCGACCGCGTCAAGGAATGGAACGCGGTGCTCGACCAGAACGCCTGATCCGGCACTGGTCGCCTCCCGAAAACCGCCGGCCCGTCGCCGGCGTTTTTTTTTGTGCCTGCGGATGACCATGCGGGAGCCGCATGCGCTACCTTCAGCAGGTTCGATGCCTTGTCCGGAGCGGGCAGGGCGCGAAGGGGGCATTTCATTCGAAGGAGAAAACTCATGTCATTGCTCGACAATCTGCTCGGTGGCCAGGGCGAGGCCGGTGGCGGCCTTTCGCTGATGTCGGTGGTCAGCCAGTTGCTGGAGAAGGCCGGCGGCGTGCAGGGCCTGATCGCGATGCTGCAGCAGCACGGGCTGGGCGAGGCGGTGCAGTCGTGGATCGGCAGCGGCAGCAATCTGCCGGTGTCCGGCGAACAGTTGGGCCAGGCGCTGCAGAAGGGCGGCCTGGGTTCCCTGCTGCAGGAAGCGGCGGGCAGCATGGGCACCAGCCAGGAAGGCCTGCTCGGCAGCCTGGCCAAGGCTCTTCCGGCAGCGGTCGATCACATGACGCCGGATGGCCAGGCGCCGTCTGCCGGCGGTTTCGACCTGGGCATGCTCGAAGGCCTGGCCGGCAAGCTGCTGGGCTGAGGATGAAACCCGGCCCGGTACGGCGGATGTCGCACCGGGCCGGTGCTCAGGCGGATTTGCGCTTGAGCATGCGGTACAGGATCAACAACACGATCGCGCCGATCACCGAGGCGATGAAGCCGGCAGGCTGGCCTTCCTGATACCAGCCGAACACGTTCTGGCCGACCCAGCTGGCCAGCAGCGAACCGGCGATGCCGAGCAGGCCGGTGATGATGAAACCACCCGGGTCCTTGCCGGGCATCAGGAACTTGGCCACCAGGCCGACCACCAGACCGATCACGAATACCCAAAGCCAGTGCATGAGGATCTCCTTGTGCGGGGGAATACGGTGTCCGGCTAGCGGACCTGCGCATGATGCATGTTTTCGTGTGCGGTGCGCATGCGGCGGTGGCGCGTTGTCCGCGACGTCAACCATGATGCCGCAGGCCATGCCTGCTCCACATCTGGTTTTGCTCCGGGCAGGGGGCCGTTGGCGGCGGTGCTTTTCCGTAGGTCGGGCATCGCCCGACGTGGCGTGTGGCTGGCCATGCGCGGGCAATGCCCGCCCTACGCCGTAGGAGCCCGCTCGCGGGCGATGCTTTTTGCCTTGAAGCCAGAGCTTGAAGATCAAGGTCAAGATCAAGAGCGTTTCCTCCTCCTGCGGAGGCCGAGTTCTTTTCTCTGCGTGGCCAGAGAAAAGAACCAAAAGAGAGGCCACCCTTCGGGCTTTCCTTCGCCCGCCCGCCGCTTCAGAGGGGCCCCGGAAGATCGGCGTGCCTTCGTGGCCCGCACTTTTCGAACGAGCAACAGCAAAAGCCGGAACGCGTAGGGCGGGCACTGCCCGCCCTCGGTGAAGCCGTACGGATCCGGTATCGGGTAGCGGTCGCGCTTGCGGGCGATGCTTTGGAAGCCCGCTGCCGCAGGACAAGCGGAGCCGAGGGCGTTCTCTGGCGCCTCACTCCTCTGAACTCACCCCCGCCAACGGCTGGCGGACCATGCCCGCCCTACGAAACGGCTGCGGCGTGATAAAATCCGCCCTTTGCCCCTTCCTCATTTCGAGACAGTCATGCCCCAGCTCGCCCAGCGTGTCGGCCGTGCCAAACCCAGCGCCATCATGGTCATCGCCGAGAAGGCGAAACAGCTCAAGGCGGCGGGCCGCGACATCATCAGCTTCTCGATCGGCGTACCGAATTTCCTGCCCGGCGAGCATGTGTACGCGGCGGCCCGCGAGTCGCTGTCGCACGATTCCGGCCAATACGGCAGCAATCGCGGTGCCGAGGCGTTGCTGGATGCCTTCCTCAAGCACATCGAGGCGCTGGGTTTTGCCGGCTACGGCCGCGGCAACCTGTCGATCGGCATCGGTGCCAAGCAGGTGCTGTACAACCTGGCCGAAGCGCTGCTCGACGAGGGCGACGAGATCTGCTTCGCCGCGCCGTACTGGACCACCTACCACGACATCGCCGACATCGTCGGGGCGAAGGTCAACGTGATGCACTGCGGCCCGGAGCAGCATTACAAGCTGGTGCCGGCCCAACTCGACGCAGCGCTGGCGCGCAAGCCCAAGGTGTTCCTGTTCAACAACCCGTCCAATCCCACCGGCATGGTCTACACCGCCGAGGAGATCGCGGCGCTGGCCGAGGTGCTGGCGAAGCATCCGGATACCTGGGTGATCACCGACGACATCTACAACTCGATGGTGTTCGACGGCCTGAGCTACCAGAATTTCGTATTCGCCCGGCCCGAGTTGAAGGAGCGGGTGATCTTCGTCGACTCGCTGTCCAAGACCTACGGCATGCCGGGTTGGCGGGTCGGCCTGATGGCCGGGCCGGAGGCAGTGGCCAAGGCGGTGACCACGCTCAATTCCAACCACATCACCAGCCTGCCGGAAGTGATCACCGCCGCCGCGGTGGCGGCCTTGAGCGGTCCGCAGGATGTTCCGCAGGCCAGGTGCAAGGAGTTTGCCGGTCGCCGCGACACGGTGATGGCAGCGTTGGGCGCGATTCCCGGCGTGGTCTGCCCGCGGCCGCAGGGTGCGTTCTACGCCTTCCCCGACATCTCGGTGGCGTTCGGCAAGAGCCACGGCGGCAAGGTCATCGCCAATGACGTCGATTTCTGCGCCGCATTGCTGGAGGCCAAGGGCGTTGCCTGCGTGCCGGGTTCGGCCTTCGGCGAGCCGCGTGCGATGCGCATTTCCTATACCTGCCCGGAGGCACAGTTGCAGCCCGGTCTGCAGCGCATTGCCGAGTTCTTCGCCGAGCTGTCCTGATCGATTCCTCCGAAAGTACATAACGAATATTCCCCCAAAGGAGTTGCCACGATGAAAGCCCCTGTACGAGTTGCCGTTACCGGCGCTGCCGGCCAGATCGGTTACGCGCTGCTGTTCCGCATCGCTGCCGGTGACATGCTGGGTCCGGACCAGCCGGTGATCCTGCACTTGCTGGAAATCACCCCGGCGCTGCCCGCGCTGCAGGGCGTGGTGATGGAGCTCAATGACTGCGCCTTCCCGACCCTGGCCGGCGTGGTGGCCACCGATGACGTCAACGTCGCCTTCAAGGATGTCGACTACGCGCTGCTGGTCGGCGCCCGTCCGCGCGGCCCGGGCATGGAGCGCAAGGACCTGCTGGAAGCCAACGGCGCGATCTTCGGCCCGCAGGGCAAGGCGCTGAACGACCACGCCAAGCGTGACGTGAAGGTGCTGGTGGTCGGCAACCCGGCCAACACCAATGCGCTGATCGCCCAGCAGAACGCCCCGGACCTGGATCCGAAGTGCTTCACCGCGATGGTCCGCCTGGACCACAACCGCGCCATGAGCCAGTTGGCCGAGAAGACCGGCAAGCACAACACCGACATCAAGAAGATGACCATCTGGGGCAACCACAGCTCCACCCAGTACCCCGACCTGTCGCAGACCACCGTCGACGGCAAGGCCGCGCTGGAACTGGTCGACCAGGCCTGGTACGAGAACGACTTCATCCCGACCGTGCAGCAGCGCGGCGCGGCGATCATCAAGGCCCGCGGCGCGTCCTCGGCCGCCTCGGCTGCCTCGGCCGCGATCGACCACATGCGCAACTGGGCGCTGGGTACCGCCGAAGGTGACTGGGTCTCGATGGGCATCCCGTCCGACGGTTCCTACGGCATCGCCCCGGGCGTGATCTACGGCTACCCGGTGACGGTCAAGGACGGCAAGTACAGCATCGTCCAGGACCTGCCGGTGAGCGAGTTCTCGCGTGCCCGCATGGACGCCACCGACAAGGAACTGCGCGAAGAGCGCGCTGGCGTCGAGCACTTGTTCGCCAAGTAAGCCTGGTGCGACAAGTGGAAAGGGAAGGGCGGCCGTTTGGTCGCCCTTCTTCGTTTCCGATGGGCGTGCAACCTGCTCCGGAAAGTCAGGCGTCGGCTTGCCGGGTCTGCCCACGCACCCCGGCAACCAGCGCTTCGCGCACATAGCCCAGCAAGGTGTCATCCACCGCGCTGCCGCTGCGCAGGTCCGGTTCTTTGGCGTAGGCCTCGCGGATGCGGGCATGTGTGGCCGGGTCGTCACCGGCATAGGCGCGGAACAGCTCCATCCAGTGGCGGGCCATCTGCTGCACGGCGGGATCGTTGGCAGGTGTCTGTTGCTGCATGGCCTGGCGCAGTCGGGCGATCAGTTCCGGCCATGCGTACATCTGGCGGCCGTAGTTGGCGCGCATGCGTTCCATCTCGTCTTCGGTGAGGTAGCGCTGGAACAGTTTCAGCCGGGCCGCGACCAGTGATTCCTCGACGAAGTGCTCCAGCGCTTCGGTGATGCCGCTGCGCTGGCGGGCCTCGGGTTCGTGTTCGTTGATCTCGCGCAGGCGCAGCAGGAATTCGGGGCGGTCGCCGGTGCCTTCGCCAATCATCGCCATCCAGCGCAGGGCCAGTTCGTCGGCAAGCGGATCGCCGGGTGCGACTCCACGATCCATCGCCGCCTGGATCTCGGTGGCCAGTGCGCTCCAGCGTGGCTGCACCTGCGGATCAGTGTGCAGCGGCAGTTGCTGCAGCTCCTCGGCGGAAAAGTACTTCTCGAACATCGTCATCATCTCCAGCGTGTCCAGCCAGTCGGCCAGGTCGGGGGACTGGCCGTCCGCCAGTTGCGCGCGCAATTGCACCAGCCGCTGGCGCAGGGCTGTCGCCTCGGCGAGTTCGCGGTCGATCTGGGCGATCTGGCGGTCGACCACGTCAGCCAGTGGCTGTTGCGGCCCGGACAGGGCAGTACCGATGTCGGCCAGCGACAGGCCGAGCTGACGCAGGGCCTGGATGCGGTGCAGACGTTCGATGTCCGCCCGCGCATACAGCCGGTAACCGGCAGCAGAACGCGTCGCGGGCCGGAGCAGGCCGATGGCGTCGTAGTGATGCAGGGCACGCACGGTCATGCCGCAGCGCCTGGCCAGTTCACCGACAGTCAACAGCATCTTTCCACTCCTCTCGCTTCGCGTGCCGGGGATGTTGAGGGCTCACGTTACGTGAGGGTCAAGCCCGGTCCAAGGGGTGTTTGTCGGGGGCGCATCCGGGGTGTGGAGCGGAGTCAGCATGGCGGGGAAGGTTTTCGGCGTTGAATCGCTTCTTCGTTGTTTCCATTGAAGAAGGTTGGTGCACAAGGGCCTTCTTCAGAGTTTCTTGAGAATGCCGTGAGGACTTTCATTCCTCGTCATGCCGCAATCGCCATGCCCAGCCAGAGCCTCCATAGGGAGCGTTCCATCTGGTGCTCAGCAGATTTGCCAGTGTCGCGTGGTGCGGCGTGGGACGAGGAGATTTCGATGAGACTGAACGAAACTGTATTTGCCCGTCGGAGGTCCAGCCTTGCGCGGACCGCGCGCCGGCCCCTCGGAGTGGCGGTTGCTGCCGCCCTGTTGTTCGGCGGCCTGCATGCGACAGCCGCATCCGCTGCCGAATGGACCGGAGGCACTTCCACCGATTGGTTCGATGCCGGCAACTGGAGTGCACCGCCGAGTGGTGCCAGGGTATTCATCAATACGCAGGCGCCGAATCGCAGCGTGCTTGCCGGCCAGCATGACGACGTGTCGTTGCTGGTGGTCGGTCACACCCGTTCGGCCGCCCTGGACATTCTCGACGGCGGTTCCTTGCGGGTCAGTGGCGATGGCAGCGGCTCCTACGGTTTTGGCGCACTGCTGGGTTGGTATTACGCATCAGAGGGCAACGCCGGCACGGTGACGGTCAGTGGCGAGGGCTCGACGCTGACCGTCGATGCCGGCACCAGCCTGGGTTTCGACGGCACCGGCGTGCTTTCGGTGCGCGATGGCGGCACGGCCAATCTGGGCCTGGGGCAGGCGTTTGCCGAGACCTACCTCGGTCTGGGTGTCAGTGGCTGGTACGTGCAGACCAACCAGGGCAATGGCCGGATCGAGATCGAAGGCAACGGCTCGGTGGTGAACTATGCCGGTGGCCTCAACGTGTTCAGTGGTGCGGTAGATATCCATGATGGTGGCCGGTTGGTCAGCCATGTGCGCGAAGCCGATGGGAATGTCACCTGGCTGGACGTGATCGGTTTCGACGTGCCGTCCGAGCCCACGGCGGCGGACGGTTGGCTGGGCGGCACCGGTCGGGTCGACATCAGCGGCGCGGATTCGGCCTGGATCAGCGGCAACTCGCTGACGGTGGGTTACGGTGGTGCTGGCACGTTGTCGATCCGTGACGGCGGCACCGGTGATTTCACCGGGTCGGTGCGGCTGGGCACGCTTTCATACGCGTTCGATGCGCCGGACGGCGGGCCGTATCCGGACTGGGCCGGCCTGGGTGGTAGCGGTCAGGTTCTGGTGTCAGGCGCCGGGTCGATGCTGCGGGTGCGGGCAAAGGAAGGCATGGGCTCCGGTTACATCGCCGTCGGTTACTTCGGTGGGGCCGGTGCGCTGTCGGTCAGTGACCACGGTGTGGTGAACGCGGACGGCGACATCGTGGTGGGAGCGCAGGGCCTCCTGGCCATCGGCGGATTGAATGCCGATGGCAGGGCGAAGGCGCCGGGCACGATCGAGGCGGCGAACATCGTCCTTGACGATCCCATGGCCGGATTGCAGCTGCATCACGATGCCGACGACTACACGCTGGCCCCCTCGATCTCGGGCAACGGCCACATCGCGGCCGAGGCCGGTTTCACCCGGCTGAGCGGTGACAGCAGCGGCTTCGAAGGCGCGGTCGACATCGATCGCGGCGCCACGCTGGAGGTGACCGGCAAGTTGAGTGGCCATTTCACCATCGGCGATACCGGGACGGGCGACGCGCGTGGCGTGTTGCGGGTGGTTGATGGTGGTGACGTGCGTGGGCTCAGTGCCGTGCTGGGCGAGACTGTGGACGGACAGGGCGATGTGCTGGTCAGCGGCGCCGGCTCCCGCTTTTCCGTCGATGGCGAGTTGCTGGTTGGCCGGGTGGGCCGTGGAAGCCTGACGGTGACTGACGGTGGCACTGTGCGTGCGGTGCTGGATGCACCGGGCATCGGTATCGACGTCGGCTCCACCTATCCGTTCGAGGTTCGCTCCGACGACCCTGCCGATGCCCATGAGCCATGGTCCGGCGTCGGCACGGTTCGCGTGGATGGCGCCGGCTCCAGCCTGAGCTATGGCAGTGGTTTTTACGTGCACAACGGTTCCGTCGAGGTGACCGACGGTGCCCGCCTTATCCACCAGTTGCGCGACAGCGACGCGGCGTATGGCTGGCTTTGGACCGAGACGATCGGTTCCGGCATGGAGGGGCATCCCGATGCCGAGGGCGTGCGCGGAACCGGTTCGGTGACGGTGAGTGGCACTGGTTCGGCATGGCACAGCCTCAATTTCCTGCAGGTGGGCAATGGCGGCGACGGCGTCCTGTCGATCCTGGACGGGGGCGAGGCGCGATTTGCCCAGTCCGCAGAACTTGGCATGGCTCCATTGGTGTTCAATCCGGCCACGTTCATCCAGGTGGATGGACGGGCCGGATCGGCCGCCGTGCAGGTGTCCGGTATCGGCTCCACGCTGTCGATCGGTGGCGGTACCTCGATCGGCGTTTCCGGCAACGCCAGCCTGCTGGTGTCTGATGGCGGCACCGCCAATCTCGGCCTGGACCAGATGTATGCCGAAACCCAGCTTGGTTTCGGCGGCTACGGCATGGAGCCCATGGCGGAACAGGGATACGGCAGCCTGAAGGTCGAGGGTGCCGGCTCGGTGGTGAACTATGCCGGTGGCATCAACGTGCTCAACGGCGAGGTGGAGGTTGAAGCCGGTGGACAGCTTGTCAGTCACCTGCGCGAGGTGGACGGCGACACCACCTGGGTCGACGTGGTCGGCTACGGCGTGCCGGCCGATCCAGACGGCAGTGATGAAGGTCTGCATGGCTTCGGCGAGGTCACCGTCCATGGTGCCGGTTCGGCATGGAACAGCAGCAACGGCCTGCAAGTGGGTTTGGGCGGCGCTGGCCGCCTGTCGGTGCTGGACGGCGGCAAGGCCGGTTTCGCCGGCCACGTGACGGTCGGTGCCACGCGCAACCTGTATGCCCCGTACGTTCCCGGCGAGCCACTTGCGGTTCTGGCCGAGCAGGGTGGAGACGGCCGCGTGCTGGTTTCGGGCGAGGGTTCGACGCTGTCCGTGGCACCGCAGGCGGAAGGCCTTGCCGGTGTCATTTTCCTCGGTACCAACGAAGGCAGCACGGGCTCGCTGACGGTCAACGATGGCGGCATGGTCACCGCGCCCGGCGGCATCACGCTCGGTGCCGGTGGCCGGCTGGTGATAGGGCAGACGGAAGGCGAGGGCGCGGCACGGGCTGCGGGACGTCTGGAGGTGTCGGGCATCGCTCTTGCCGCCCCCGAGGCGTCGCTGACTTTCCGCCACACCGACACGCTTTACCTGTTCGACACCGCGATGTCCGGCAATGGCCGCATCGACGTGAGCGGCGGCTTCACCCGGCTGACCGGTGACAGCCACGGATTCACCGGCAACACCACGGTCGGGGGCGGCGCCACGCTCAGCGTCAACGGCAAGCTCGGTGGCGACATTCTGGTCGATGCCGACGGCACGCTGGAAGGTCTGGGCACGGTCGGCAACGTCACCGTCGACGGCACGTTGTCGCCGGGCAATTCACCGGGCACGCTGCACGTCGATGGCGATCTGGTGATGCGCGAGGGTTCGATCTACGCGGCCGAGATCAACCCGGCCACCGGTGCCTCGGACAGCGTCGAGGTGGCGGGCAATGTCACGATCGAGCCGGGTACCACGTTGAGTGTCGAGAGCCTGGGGGACGAGCCGCTGCGGCCGGGCATGAATCTCGACCTGATCCACACCACCGGTGATGACTCCACGGTATCCGGCCAGTTCGACAACACCACCGGTGCCATCGGTGCCTTCATGGGCTACGGCGTGACCTACGAGGACGGCCTGATCAAGGTCGGCGTGACCCGCTCGGAAGCCGGTTTCGCCAGCGTCGGTGGTGCGACATCAGGTCTGCCGGGCGCGGCGCTGGACAGTCTGGCCGACGACAATCCGCTGGCGGTGCTGATGTTCAGCGAGGTGACCACGCCGGAGCAGGCGAAGACGACGCTGGCGGCGATGGCCGGCAGCATGAATGCGGACATGCATCGTGTCCTGCTGGACGACAGCCGCAGCGTGCGTGATGCCATCAGCAGCCAGCTGCAGCAAGCCGCCGACATGGGGGGCCAGGGCACCCGCTGGTGGACGCAGGCCATGGGCCACTGGGGCAGCCAGGATGGCCGTGCCGGTCTGGACCGGGCGCGCGCCAATGGCAGTGGTTTGCTGATGGGCGTCGATACCGGTGTCGGAACCTCGACCCGGCTGGGCGTGACCGCAGGTGCGGGTCAGGGCTCGTATGACACGACCGGGCAGGATGCGCATCTGAAGAACCGGCATCTGGCAGTGTATGGCCGCAGCGGCTTCGGTGGTTTCGGCCTGAGCTACGGAGCGGGCAGCAGCTGGCACGAGATCCACGCCCGTCGCCATTTCGCCATCGGCAGCAGCCTGCAGTCCACCGACAGCCATCATGACGCACGCACCGATCAGGCGTTCATCGATGCCGGTTACCGCTTCGTTGGCGACAAGGGGTACATCGAGCCCTTCGTCGCCGTGGCACATGTCCGGCTGCACGACGATGCCGCGACGGAGAAGGGCAGCGTGGCTGCACTGGTCACGCCGGGCAGCAGTGACAACGCCACCTTCGGCACGTTGGGCATGCGCTGGGCGGCCCGCGGCGAGAACGCGCAGTGGTACGGCTCGTTGGGCTGGCGGCACGCTTTCGGTGCCGGGCAGACCCGCGTGACGCAATCGTTCGCGGCCGGTGGCGTGGCCTTCGAGACGTACGGGTTGCCGTTGGCGAGGAATGCGGCGGCGGTCGAGCTGGGCGCACGCTTCGATCTTTCCGGGCGGGTCCACGTCTCGGCGGGCTATGCCGGCCTGTGGGGCGGTTCGGGCAACGACCAGGGGGCGCAGATGCGTCTGACCGTCGATCTGTGATGGAGGCCTGTGGCGCAGGAAGGCGCCGCAGGAGTGCAGGACGCACGAAAAGCGGGGCCGGCATGTGCCGGCCCCGCAACTTTTCAGCGAAGGCTTCGCCGCTGGTTCAGGCGGCGGCCGCTTCGGCCGTGGTGGCCGGTGCCGAGGTACGGATCAGGTGGTCGAAAGCGCCCAGGGCGGCGGTGGAGCCGGCCCCCATCGCGATCACGATCTGCTTGTACGGCACCGTGGTGGCGTCGCCGGCGGCGAACACGCCGGGCAGGGAGGTCTGGCCGCGGGTGTCGATCACGATCTCGCCACGCGGGGACAGCTCCAGCGTGCCCTTGAGCCACTCGGTGTTCGGCAGCAGGCCGATCTGCACGAAGATGCCTTCCAGCTCCAGCGTGTGCATCTGCTCGTTGGTGCGGTCGCGGTAGACCAGCGCCGAGACTTTCTGGCCATCGCCGAGCACCTCGGTGCTCTGCGCGCTGACGATGATGTCCACGTTGGGCAGGCTGCGCAGCTTGCGCTGCAGGACTTCATCGGCACGCAGCTTGCTGTCGAACTCGATCAGGGTGACATGGGCCACGATGCCGGCCAGATCGATGGCCGCCTCGACGCCGGAGTTGCCACCGCCGATCACCGCCACGCGCTTGCCCTTGAACAGCGGACCGTCACAGTGCGGGCAGTAGGCCACGCCCTTGTTGCGGTATTCGTTCTCGCCGGGCACGCCCATCTGGCGCCAGCGCGCACCAGTGGACAGGATCACCGACTTCGACTTCAGCGTGGCGCCGTTGGCCAGCTGCACCTCGACCAGACCGCTGGCGGACTCGTTGGCCGGCACCAGCTTCTCGGCGCGCTGCAGGTTCATGATGTCGACGTCGTAATTCCTGACGTGCTGCTCCAGCGCCGCGCCCAGCTTGGGGCCTTCGGTGTAGTCGACCGAGATGAAGTTCTCGATCGCCATGGTGTCCAGCACCTGGCCGCCGAAGCGCTCGGCCGCCACGCCGGTGCGGATACCCTTGCGTGCGGCGTAGACCGCCGCCGCAGCACCGGCCGGGCCACCGCCGACCACCAGCACGTCGAAGGCGTCCTTGGCCTTGATCTTCTCGGCCTCGCGGGCGCTGGAACCGGTGTCGATCCTGGCCAGGATCTGCTCCAGGCTCATGCGGCCCTGATCGAACAGCTCGCCATTGAGGTAGACGGTGGGCACCGACATGACCTGGCGCTTTTCCACTTCGTCCTGATACAGCGCGCCGTCGATGGCGACGTGCTGGATGTTGGGGTTGAGCACGCTCATCAGGTTCAGCGCCTGCACCACGTCGGGGCAGTTCTGACAGGAGAGCGAGAAATAGGTCTCGAACTTGTACTCGCCGTCGAGATTGCGCACCTGCTCGATCACGTCGGCCGCGGCCTTGGACGGATGGCCGCCGACCTGCAGCAGGGCGAGTACCAGCGAGGTGAATTCATGGCCCATCGGAATGCCGGCAAAGCGCACGCCGATGTCGGTGCCGACGCGGTTGATGGCGAACGAGGGCTTGCGCTCGTCGTCATCGCGGCGGACCAGGCTGATCCGTTCCGACATCGAGGCGATTTCCTCGAGCAGTTCGTTCAGCTCGGTGGACTTGGCGCTGTCGTCGAGGGACGCAACGATCTCGATCGGCTGCGTGACCTTTTCCAGATAGGCCTTCAACTGGGTACTGAGATTGGCATCCAACATGACGGGCTCCGTGGGCTTGTTCGGGGTAAGCGGAACCAGCACCCGGGCGGGCCCGGGCGTGGCTTGATGCGGTGTTTCGTGAGAGGCGGACCCGGCAGAACGCCGGGCCCGCGGCGCGTTTCGCGCGTAGATCGGGTCGCGAGACCGCGATCGGGATGGATCAGATCTTGCCGACCAGATCCAGCGATGGCGCCAGGGTCTTCTCGCCTTCCTTCCACTTGGCCGGGCACACTTCGCCCGGATGGGAGGCAACGTACTGCGCGGCCTTGACCTTGCGCAGGGTGTCGGCGGCTTCGCGGCCGATGCCTTCGGCGGTGATCTCGATGGCCTGGATCACGCCCTGCGGGTCGATGATGAAGGTGCCACGGTCAGCCAGGCCCATCGGACGCAGGATTTCGAAGTTCTTCGAGATCTCGTGGGTCGGATCGCCGATCATGGTGTACTGGATCTTGCCGATCGCCGCCGAGGTGTCGTGCCAGGCCTTGTGCGAGAAGTGGGTGTCGGTCGAGACCGAGTACACCTCGACGCCCAGCTTCTGGAATTCGGCGTAGTTGTCGGCCAGGTCTTCCAGCTCGGTCGGGCAGACGAAGGTGAAGTCGGCGGGGTAGAAGAACACGACGGACCACTTGCCCTTCAGGTCGGCATCGGTGACTTCGATGAACTGGCCGTTCTTGAATGCCTGGGCGGTGAACGGTTTCACTTCGGTATTGATCAGCGACATCTTTGCTTGCTTCCCTTGGTGGTTGATGAGGATGGAACGAATGCTACGGCGCCTTGATCAATAAATCTAATTGATTGTTGGCATCGGTTTCATTTGTTTTGACTATCGCAAGTCTGTCCCCGGGACAAGACGGGAGCGGTCAACTCCACGCCTTTGTCGGCCGGTTTCGTTGCGTGCGGATGACGGGGACGGGTTCAGGCGGTGGTGCGATGGCGACGACCGCCGCGTTGCATACCATACCGGGATCGTCATCGTTTGCCGAAAGTGGTGCCGGGTGGTCCCGATTTCAAAGGGGGCACGGCATGCCTGTCATGCCGGTAAATCATGTCGGACCGCAGACAGCAGCCGGGGCCGGGCTACTGCGTGCCCGGGTAGGCTAAAGTAGACGTTTTGAAGGAGGTCACATGACACAACCAGCATCCTCCGGCGCACGTTTCCGTGCCGCGCTCGACGCCGAGCAACCGTTGCAGGTCATGGGCGCGATCACCGCCTATGCCGGCCTGATGGCCAAACGCGTCGGTTACAAGGCCCTGTATCTCTCCGGCGGCGGCGTGGCGGCCAATTCGCTGGGCATGCCGGACCTGGGCATCAGCACGATGGAAGACGTGCTCACCGACGCCCGCCGCATCGTCGATGCCACGGGGTTGCCTCTGATGGTCGACATCGACACCGGCTGGGGTGGTGCTTTCAACATCGCGCGCACGATCCGCTCATTCGAGCGTGTCGGCGTGGCTGCCGTGCACATGGAAGATCAGGTAGGCCAGAAGCGTTGCGGTCATCGCCCCGGCAAGGAAGTGGTGTCGAAGAGCGAGATGATCGACCGGGTCAAGGCGGCAGTGGATGCGCGTATTGATCCGGGTTTCGTGATCATGGCGCGCACCGATGCGGCTGCGGTTGAGGGCATCGACTCGGCGATCGAGCGTGCGGTGGCCTATGTCGAGGCGGGCGCCGACATGATCTTCCCCGAGGCGATGAATACGCTGGATGACTACCGCAAGTTCAAGGCGGCAGTGAAGGTGCCGATCCTGGCCAATCTGACCGAATTCGGTTCGACCCCGTTCTTCACCACCGACCAGCTGCGCGACGCTGGTGTCGACATCGCGCTGTATTGCTGTGGCGCCTACCGCGCGATGAACAAGGCCGCGCTGAATTTCTACGAGACGGTGCGTCGCGAAGGTACCCAGAAGAGCATCGTCGATACCCTGCAGACCCGCGAAGAGCTGTACGACTTCCTCGGTTACCACGCCTACGAGGACAAGCTCGACGAGCTGTTCAGCAAAACCCAGGGGTGAATCGCGAGAGAGGCTTCGATTACCCCTCTCGTGACTCGCCCCTTGACCTGCACCCCCACGTTCCCAGGAGACCTTCATGACCGAACAAGTCCTGCCCAAGGCCAAGAAATCCGTCGCGCTGTCCGGCGTGGCGGCAGGCAACACTGCGCTGTGCACGGTGGGCCGCAGCGGCAACGACCTGCATTACCGCGGCTACGACATCCATGATCTGGCGGCCAAGGGCTGCTTCGAGGAAGTGGCCTATCTGCTGGTGTACGGCGTTCTGCCGAACTGGACCGAGCTGCAGAACTACAAGGCCAGGCTGAAGCGCCTGCGCGGCCTGCCGGCGCCGGTGAAGGCGGCGATGGAGCTGTTGCCGGCGGCAACCCATCCGATGGACGTGCTGCGCACCGGTTGCTCGGTGCTGGGCACGGTGCTGCCGGAGAAGGAAGACCACAACGTCACTGGCGCGCGCGACATCGCCGATCGCCTTATGGCCAGTTTCGGCTCGATGTTGCTGTACTGGTACCACTTCAGCCACAACGGCAAGCGCATCGAAACCGAGACCGACGACGACTCGATCGCCGGCCATTTCCTGCACCTGCTGCACGGCAAGGCACCGAGCGAGCTGCATGCCAACGCGCTGGACAAGTCGCTGGTGCTGTACGCCGAGCACGAGTTCAACGCCTCGACCTTCACCGCCCGGGTGATCGCCGGTACCGGTTCGGACATGTACTCGGCCATCACCGGCGCGATCGGTGCGCTGCGTGGCCCGAAGCATGGTGGCGCCAACGAAGTGGCGATGGAGATCATCGCGCGCTATCGCAGCGCCGATGAGGCCGAGACTGACATCCGCGCCCGCGTCGAGCGCAAGGAGATCATCATCGGCTTCGGCCACCCGGTGTATACCGTGTCCGATCCGCGCAACGAGATCATCAAGGAGATTTCGCGCAAGCTGTGCGCAGACGGTGGCAACCAGACCCTGTTCGACGTCTCCGAGCGGATCGAGACGGTAATGGGCGAGGTCAAGAAGATGTTCCCCAACCTCGACTGGTTCTCGGCCAGCACGTACCACATGATGGGCGTACCCACCGCTATGTTCACGCCGCTGTTCGTGATCGCCCGTACCTCGGGCTGGAGCGCACACGTGATCGAGCAGCGTCAGGACGGCAAGATCATCCGTCCCAGCGCCAACTACACCGGTCCGGAAGACCTGGCCTACGTGCCGATCGACAAGCGCTGAGCGCCTGTCGGGATGGACAAAAAAGGAGCCTGCGGGCTCCTTTTTTGTGGGTGATGGTCACGCAGCAGCGGTTTTCCGCCGCTTGACCAGCCAGCCGCCACCGCAGATGCCGGCCACCAGCAGCACGTCCAGCGCGTAGCGCACCCAGTTGTGCGCGTCGAACCAGCCGGACAGCCAGTGGTCGTGCGCGATCATCCGGCCGGCGGTGAAGGCGATCGCGCCGGCACCGATGTAGATGATGATCGGGAAGCGGTGGATCAGCTTGAGGATCAGGGTCGAGCCCCACACCACCAGCGGAACGCTGATCAGCAGGCCGATCACCACCAGGCCGAGGTGCCCCTTCGAGGCGCCGGCGATCGCCAGCACGTTGTCCAGCCCCATCAGCGCGTCGGCCACGATGATCGTGCGCAGCGCTGCCCAGAAGTTGCTGGCAGCGTTGATTTTGTGGTCTTCCTCGTCGTCCTGTTGCAGCAGTTTCCAGGCGATCGGCAGCAGCAGCAGGCCACCGGCCAGCATCAGCCCGGGAAGCTTGAGCAGGTAGACCACCACCGCGGTCATCGCCACGCGTACCGCGATGGCGCCGAAGGTACCCCAGAAGATCGCCTTCTTTTGCAGGTGGCGGGGCAGGTTGCGTGCTGCCATCGCGATCACGATGGCATTGTCGCCGGCCAGCACCAGGTCGAGCAGGATGATGGCCAGCAGGCCGGAGAAAAATTCTGGAGAGGGGAAAGCCATGCGGTTTTTCTTCCTGCGCGCGGGACGGAATGCAGCAACCGCGAGTGCGCACGGCCTCGCGATCACCGCAAAAGTCTCGTTCGCGGCAGAGCCGCAGCCATGACCGGAGCGGGGCGCCGCTCGTGATGACGATCATGGTTCGGGAGCCTGATGCCACGGCTTCCGGAACTACTCCCTTTTGGGATGGGTGGCGCGCATTGTCGGGGCCGGCCGGCGCAGTCGTCAAGGCGAAGATGCCGGCCGCCGGCTACAATGGAACGGTTTTGCGACGCCAGGCAGCGGCCGCCGGACGGCGGCTCGCGGAGCGAATATCTTTCCCCAGGATACTGATGCCCATGAATACCACTTACCGCAAGCCTCTTCCCGGTACGTCTCTGGACTATTTCGATGCGCGTGCTGCGGTGGAGTCGATCCAGCCCGGTGCCTACGACGGCTTGCCGTACACCTCGCGGGTGCTGGCCGAGAACCTGGTGCGTCGCTGTGATCCGGCGATTCTCGACGAGTCGCTGAAGCAGCTGATCGAGCGCAAGCGTGACCGCGATTTCCCCTGGTTCCCGGCGCGCGTGGTGTGCCATGACATTCTTGGCCAGACCGCGCTGGTCGACCTGGCCGGCCTGCGCGAGGCGATCGCCGCCAAGGGCGGCGACCCGGCCGAAGTGAATCCGGTGGTGCCGGTGCAGCTGATCGTCGATCACTCGCTGGCGGTGGAATGCGGCGGTTTCGATCCGGATGCGTTCACGAAGAACCGTACCATTGAAGATCGCCGCAACGAGGACCGCTTCCACTTCATCGAATGGACCAAGCAGGCGTTCGAGAACGTCGACGTGATCCCGCCGGGCAACGGCATCATGCACCAGATCAATCTGGAGAAGATGTCGCCGGTGGTGCAGGTGCAGGACGGAGTGGCCTATCCGGATACCTGCGTGGGCACCGACAGCCATACGCCGCACGTGGATTCGCTGGGCGTGATCGCGGTGGGCGTGGGCGGCCTGGAAGCGGAAAGCGTGATGCTGGGTCGTGCCTCGTGGATGCGCCTGCCCGACATCGTCGGCGTGGAGCTGACCGGCAAGCGCCAGCCCGGCATCACCGCCACCGACATCGTGCTGGCGCTGACCGAATTCCTGCGCAAGGAGAAGGTGGTCGGCGCGTACCTGGAGTTCCGTGGCGAGGGTGCGGCCAGCCTGACCCTGGGCGATCGCGCCACTATTTCCAACATGGCACCGGAATACGGTGCCACCGCGGCGATGTTCTTCATCGACGGCCAGACCATCGACTACCTGCGCCTGACCGGCCGCAGCGACGAGCAGGTCACGCTGGTCGAAACCTATGCCAAGGCCGCCGGCCTGTGGGCCGACTCGCTGGCCCATGCGCAGTACGAGCGCACGCTGCGCTTCGACCTGTCCTCGGTGGCGCGCAACATGGCTGGCCCGTCCAATCCGCATCGGCGCCTGCCCACGGCGGATCTCGCCTCGCGCGGCATTGCCGGCGAGTGGACCGAACAGCCAGGGCAGATGCCAGATGGCGCGGTGATCATCGCCGCGATCACCAGCTGTACCAACACCAGCAACCCGCGCAACGTGATCGCGGCGGCCCTGTTGGCGCGCAATGCCAATGCACGCGGACTGACCCGCAAGCCGTGGGTGAAGAGCTCGCTGGCGCCCGGTTCGCGGGCGGTGCGGCTGTATCTGGAGGAGGCTGGCCTGCTGCCCGAGCTGGAGAAGCTGGGTTTCGGCATCGTCGGTTTTGCCTGCACCACCTGCAACGGCATGTCCGGTGCGCTGGATCCGGCGATCCAGCAGGAGATCATCGACCGCGACCTGTATTCCACGGCAGTGCTGTCCGGCAACCGCAACTTCGACGGCCGCATCCATCCGTACGCCAAGCAGGCCTTCCTCGCCTCGCCGCCGCTGGTGGTGGCCTATGCCATCGCCGGCACGATCCGCTTCGACATTGAGCAGGACGTGCTCGGCCACGATGCCGACGGCCAGCCGGTGACCCTGAAGGACATCTGGCCCAGCGACGAGGAGATCGATGCCATCGTCGCCTCCAGCGTGAAACCGGAGCAGTTCCGCCAGGTCTACGAACCGATGTTCGCCCGCACCGGTCGTGCCGGCACCCGCGCCGCGCCGCTGTACGACTGGCGCCCGCAGAGCACCTACATCCGCTGCCCGCCGTACTGGGAAGGCGCGCTGGCCGGCGAGCGCACGCTCAAGGGCATGCGTCCGCTGGCGGTGCTGGGCGACAACATCACCACCGACCATCTGTCGCCGTCGAACGCGATCCTGCCCAGCAGTGCCGCCGGCGAATACCTGGCGCACATGGGCCTGCCGGAGGAGGACTTCAATTCCTACGCCACCCACCGCGGCGACCACCTCACCGCGCAGCGCGCCACCTTCGCCAATCCCAAGCTGTTCAACGAGATGGTGCTGGACGGGAACGGCCAGGTGAAGCAGGGCTCGCTGGCCCGGGTCGAACCGGAAGGCAAGGTGATGCGCATGTGGGAGGCGATCGAGACCTACATGGATCGCAAGCAGCCGCTGATCGTGGTGGCCGGTGCCGACTACGGCCAGGGCTCGTCGCGTGACTGGGCGGCCAAGGGCGTGCGGCTGGCTGGCGTGGAAGCGATCGCCGCCGAAGGTTTCGAGCGCATCCATCGCACCAACCTGATCGGCATGGGCGTGCTGCCGCTGGAGTTCAAGCCGGGCACCAACCGCAAGACGCTGGGCCTCGACGGCAGCGAGACCTATGACGTGGTCGGCACGCCGGCGCCGGGCGCCGAGCTGACCCTGGTGATCCATCGCCGCAGTGGCGAGCAGGTCGAGGTGCCGATGACCTGCCGCCTGGATACCGCCGAGGAAGTGCTGATCTACGAAGCCGGCGGCGTGCTGCAGCGCTTCGCGCAGGACTTCATCGAGGCCTCGCAGGCGGCTTGATGCCAACCCGTCACTCTCGCTTTTACGGGAGTGACGGTTTCCCCGAATCGTGATCCCCGGACGAATACCCATGGCTTTCCCTCCCCAGATCCGCATCCCTGCCACCTACATCCGCGGCGGCACCAGCAAAGGCGTGTTCTTCCGCCTGCAGGACCTTCCCGGTCCGGCGCAGGTGCCAGGCGCCGCGCGTGATGCGCTGCTGCAACGGGTGATCGGCAGCCCCGATCCGTACGGCAAACAGACCGACGGCATGGGGGGCGCCACCTCCAGCACCAGCAAGACGGTGATCGTGTCGGCCAGCACGCGGCCGGAGCATGACGTCGACTACCTGTTCGGCCAGGTGGCGATCGACAAGGCCTTCGTCGACTGGAGCGGCAACTGCGGCAACCTGTCGGCGGCGGTCGGGCCGTTCGCGATCGCTTCCGGCCTGGTCGACCCGGCGCGGGTGCCGCGTGACGGCATCGCCGTCGTGCGGATCTGGCAGGCCAACATCGGCAAGACCATCGTCGCCCACGTGCCGATGACCAACGGCGAGGTGCAGGAAACCGGTGATTTCGAGCTGGATGGCGTGACCTTTCCGGCGGCCGAGGTGCAACTGGAGTTCATGGACCCGGCGGCAGGCGAGGAGGGCGCCGGTGGCGCGATGTTTCCCACCGGCAACGTCGTCGATGATCTCGAGGTGCCAGGCGTGGGCACGCTCAAGGCCACCATGATCAACGCAGGCATCCCCACCATCTTCGTCGAGGCCGGTTCGATCGGTTACACCGGCATCGAGCTGCAGGGTGCGATCAACGGCGATGACAGGGCGCTGGCGATGTTCGAGACGATCCGCGCCCATGGTGCGCTGCGCATGGGACTGATCCAGTCGCTGGAACAGATTGCCGCCCGCCAGCACACGCCCAAGGTGGCGTTTGTCGCGCCCCCGGCCGATTACGTCGCTTCCAGCGGCAAGCCGGTGAAAGCTGCCGACATCGACCTGCTGGTACGGGCGATGTCGATGGGCAAGCTGCACCACGCCATGATGGGCACGGCGGCGGTGGCCATCGGCACTGCCGCGGCGATTCCCGGCACTCTGGTGAATCTTGCCGCCGGTGGTGGCGAACGCCAGGCGGTGCGCTTCGGCCATCCGTCGGGCACCTTGCGCGTGGGCGCCGAGGCGAAGATGGTTGACGGTGCATGGACGGTGACCAAGGCGATCATGAGTCGCAGCGCCCGCGTGCTGATGGAAGGCCGGGTACGCGTACCGGCAGAGTGAGGTCGCAGGGAAGGGACAGCCACCTCGTGTCCGGTCAGCCGGTTTGATGGGTCTGGCCGGGTGCGAGGTCGATCTATCCGCTGTCAGGGCGGCATCGTTGCCACCGAGAGAGGAGTCCCATGAGTACACACGACATCCGTTCCGCCGAACGTCCGCAGCCGGACCAGCCGATGGTCGATGTCGCCGATTATGTCGTCGACTACCGGATCGAGTCCGCCGAGGCATATGACACGGCCCGCTACATGCTGCTGGATTCGCTGGCCACGGCGATGATGGCCATGAAGTTTCCTGAATGCGTCAAACATCTCGGTCCAGTGGTGCCGGGAGCCACGCTGCCCGGTGGTGCGCGTGTGCCGGGCACCAGCCATGAGCTGGATCCGGTACAGGCGGCGTTCGCGATTGGTACACAGATCCGTTGGCTCGACTTCAATGACACCTGGCTGGCAGCCGAGTGGGGACACCCTTCGGATAACCTCGGCAGCATTCTTGCCGTGGGTGACTGGCTGAGCCGCAAGGCCGAACGCGAGGGAGAGCAGCCACTGACCGTGCGTGATGCTTTGGGCTATGCCATCAAGGCCCATGAAATCCAGGGCTGCCATGCCTTGCTCAACAGCTTCAACCGGGTGGGTCTGGATCACGTGATCCTGGTCCGGCTGGCGTCGACCGCGGTAGTTGCCTCGATGCTTGGTGGCAACCGGCAGCAGATCATCACCGCGATATCACACAGCTGGATCGACAACGGCACACTGCGCACCTATCGGCACGCCCCCAATACCGGGCCACGCAAGAGCTGGGCTGCCGGCGATGCCTGTCGTCGCGCGGTCATCCATGCCATCAATGCGGTTCACCGGGGGGTGACCGGTTACCCGTCGGCGTTGTCGGCGAAAACCTGGGGCTTTTATGACGTGGCTTTCCACGGCGCGCCCTTCGAGTTCGAGCGTCCGTTCGGCAGCTACGTGATGGAAAACGTGTTGTTCAAGATCAGCTATCCGGCAGAATTCCATGCACAGACTGCAGTGGAATGCGCCATGCAACTGCATCCCCAGGTAGCTGGCCGGGTCGACGAGATCGAAAGAGTCGCCATCGAGACGCAGGAGGCCGGCTGCAGGATCATCGACAAGACTGGCCCGTTGGCCAATTACGCCGATCGCGATCACTGCATTCAATACATGGTGGCTGTGCCGCTGATCTTCGGCCGTCTGCTGGCCAGCGATTATGACGACAAGGTCGCCGCCGATCCGCGTATCGACGCATTGCGCGAGAAAATGAGTGTTGTCGAGAATCCGCAGTTCACGCGCGATTATTTCGATCCCGCCAAACGCTATATCGGCAATTCGGTACAGGTATTCTTCAAGGACGGCAGCAGTACCGAAAAGGTATCGGTCGATTATCCGATCGGACACCGCAAGCGCCGGGCCGAGGGTATTCCGCTGTTGCTGCAAAAATTCGAAGCAGCCATCCGCGATCATCTGCCGGCTCACCAAGTGCAGGCGATCATGGCGACAGTGAAGGACCCGGAGCGGATGGATGCGATGCCATTGCACCGGTTCCTGAGGCTCTTCACATTGTAGAGACGACGTGAGTGGATGATCATGCGTGGGGCTGTTGCAGGGCACGCTTGTGACCATGTCGGCCCGGCTCGGCTGGCATGCCTCGGAAACACCGCAAGTACGGCAATTTGTCGCTGCTGGATGTTCCTGAACAAAGTCTCACCAAGGTAGGATCCAGCCGATACGGGTTCACCCTTGACTTAACGTTTTTGCTACACTCTCCGCCGCTTGTCGCAGAAACGCCAAGCAGGGGCTGTGGAAGCTCTGAGTGACGTAGTTCAGTTCTGACGCACAACTTCTGGTTGGGGTTGAACGGACGCGAACCTATATAAATGAGGAGACACCTGATGAAACGTAAGGGCTTGTATTTCTTGATTGCGTTGGCCCTGGGCGGCGTAGGTGCCGTTCATGCGCAGGACACGGCCGTACCTGCTGACAACGATGCGGCAACGTCGTCCTATGACGGCCGCTGGTACATCGCTCCGACCGTGGGCGGCTACTACAACGATGCCGACCGCAATACCAACAGCCGTCAGGTCTACTACGGTCTGGGTGTCGGTCGTTTCATCTCGCCGAACGCGTCGATCGACCTGTTCATCGACCGTACCGCGCGCGACACTGACGCTGGCGGTAGCTGGGACAACAACAGCTACGGTGTGGCCGCTCGCTTCTATGCAGGCGACTGGAATGCATGGCGTCCGTACCTGCTGGCTGGCGTGATGGGCAGCTACCATCACTCGGCGGGTGACAGTGGTTGGGCGCCGGCTGCGGAACTGGGCGGTGGTCTGTCCAAGACTGTCACCGACAGCTCCGATATCCGCATTGAGGCTGGCTACCGCTACGACTTCGACGACAAGACCCAGCGCAGCGAAGATGGCTACGGCGATTGGTTCCTCGGCTTCAGCGTGGTTTCGCGCTTCGGCGAGCCGGCTGCCGCTCCTGAGCCGGTTGTCCCGCCGCCGCCGCCGCCGCCGGACTGCTCGACCCTCGACAGCGACAACGATGGTGTCAACGACTGCAACGACCAGTGCCCGGCGACCGAGGCTGGCACGATCGTCGGCCCCGACGGTTGCGCGCAGAAGGTCGTGATCGATCTGCGTGGCGTGAACTTCAAGTTCGACCGTCCGAAGAAGGGTGAGACCGACATCTCGGGCGCGCTGGCCGAGCCGAGCTCCGATTCGATCGCCGTGCTGGATGAGGCTGTCGATACCCTGCAGCGTTACCCGCAGGTACGTGTGACGGTCGCCGGTTACACCGACTCGGTCGGTACCGATGCGTACAACCAGGGCCTGTCCGAGCGTCGTGCGCAGATCGTGTACGACTACCTGACCAGCCATGGCATCGATGCCAGCCGTGTGGACGGTCCGGTCGGCCACGGTGAAAGCGATCCGATCGGTGACAACACCACCGACTCCGGTCGTGCGCAGAACCGTCGTACGGAACTGCAGGTTCAGCAGTAATCGAACTGCGGCACCAGCAGCAAAGAAAAACCCGGCTTCGGCCGGGTTTTTCTTTGCTCGTCGATGTGGATGTGTGGAGAGTGGCGGCTCCTGACCACTCCCGTTGCGATGATTCTCAGGCCGGAAGGATGCCCAGCTTCCGGGCCACCCTGGTGAATGCCGTGATGGCGTGGTCGAGATGTTCGCGGGTGTGTGCCGCGCTCATTTGCGTGCGGATGCGCGCCTGGCCCTGTGGCACCACCGGATAGAAGAATCCGGTGACATAGATACCTTCTTCCAGGAGGCTTGCGGCCATGGCCTGGGCTTTGGGGGCGTCGTAGATCATCACTGGCACGATCGGGTGTACGCCGGGTTTGATGTCGAAGCCGGCGGCCGTCATCTGTTCGCGGAAATAGCGGGTGTTTTCCTTGAGTTTTTCACGCAGTTCGCCTGCGTTGCTCAGCATGTCGAAGACCTTGATTGCCGCAGCAACCACGTGTGGCGGCAGCGAGTTGGAGAACAGATAAGGGCGTGAGCGCTGGCGCAGCAATTCGATCACTTCCTTGCGGCCGGTGGTGAAACCACCCAGCGCCCCACCGAGTGCCTTGCCCAGCGTGCCGGTGAAGATGTCGATCTTGTCCATGACGCCGTGAACTTCGGCCGAGCCACGGCCGGTATCGCCGAGAAAGCCGGTGCAGTGGCATTCATCGATGTGCACCAACGCGCCGTATTTGTCGGCGAGCGCGGTGATTTCATCGAGCCTGGCGATGAAGCCATCCATCGAGAAGGCGCCGTCGGTGGTGATCAACTTGGTCCGGGCGCCGGCAGCATCGGCAGCCTGCAGTTGCTTCTCCAGATCGGCCATGTCGCTGTTGGCATAGCGGAAGCGCTTGGCCTTGCACAGGCGGATGCCGTCGATGATCGAGGCGTGGTTCAGCGCGTCGGAAATCACCGCATCCTGCTCGCCCAGCAGCGGTTCGAACAGGCCGCCATTGGCATCGAAGCAGGCGGCGTAGAGGATGGTGTCCTCGGTGCCGAAGAACCCGGCGATCTTTGCTTCCAGTTGTTTGTGCAGATCCTGCGTGCCGCAGATGAAGCGCACGCTGGCCATGCCGAAGCCGTGGGTGTCCAGCGCCTGCTTGGCGGCGGCGATCACGTCGGGGTGATCGGCCAGTCCCAGATAGTTGTTGGCGCAGAAGTTGAGAACCTTGCGACCGCCTTCCAGCTCGATTTCGGCAGACTGCGGCGAGGTGATCACGCGCTCAGCCTTGAACAGGCCCTGTTCGCGGATGGTTTCGAGTTCGGTGGTGTAGCGGTCGCGGGCGGTGTAGGTCACGAGGATTCTCCGGGGGCTGGGACATGTCCGGTCACCACCGTGCGGTGGTGATCAGGCGGCAGGGGAATGGCGGCATGTTGCGTCGGGGCGGATGCATGTCCCGGCGTGGCCGGGGCCATCAGGTCCAGCTGCACACCACTTTGCCGCACAGGCCGGCATCCATCAGGTCGAAGCCTTTCTGGAAGTCGTCGATGGCGATCTGGTGGGTCAGCACTTTCTGCAGCGGGAAGCCAGTCAGCACCATCTGGGTCATTTTGTACCAGGTCTCGTACATCTTGCGGCCGTAGATGCCCTGCAGGGTAAGGCCCTTGAAGATCACCTTGTCCCAGTCGACGCCGGCGCCGCGCGGCATGATGCCGAGCATGGCGACCTTGCCACCGTGGTACATGCATTCGAGCATGTCGTTGAAGGCGCGCGGGTTGCCGCTCATCTCCAGGCCGACGTCGAAGCCTTCGATGTGCAGGTCCTTGACCACGTCGCGCAGCGACTGGTTGGCCACGTTGACCACTCGGGTGGCGCCCATGTCGGCGGCCAGCTTCAGGCGGTAGTCGTTGATGTCGGTGACCACCACGTTGCGCGCGCCGACATGCTTGGCGATGCCGGCGGCGATGATGCCGATAGGGCCGGCGCCGGTGATCAGCACATCCTCGCCGATCAGGTCGAACTCCAGCGCGCAGTGTGCGGCGTTGCCGTAAGGGTCGAAGAAGGCGGCCAGTTCGGACGGGATCTGATCGGGAATCGGCCACAGATTGGAGGCCGGCATGCTCATGTATTCGGCGAAGGCGCCGTTGCGGTTCACGCCGATACCGATGGTGTTCGGGCACAGGTGCTGGCGGCCGGCACGGCAGTTTCGACAGTGGCCGCAGACGATGTGGCCCTCGGCCGAAACGCGGTCACCGACCTTGTAGCCAGTGACGCCGGGGCCGATTTCGACGATGCGACCGACGAATTCGTGGCCGATGGTCAGGCCCGGTTTGATCGTGCGCTGGCTCCATTCGTCCCACTTGTAGATGTGCAGGTCGGTGCCGCAGATCGCGGTTTTCTCGATCTTGATCAGCACCTCGTTCGGGCCGACCTCGGGCACCGGCACTTCTTCCATCCAGATGCCCTGCTCGGGCTTGCGCTTGACCAGGGCTTTCATTGTCTGCGGCATGGGACGTCCATCGGCTGGCCCGTGGAACGGGCGGGGAAACGGCAATTATAGAACGCGGTCTTCGCATCTTGCCGGGGGCACGCCGGCAAACTATGGTCGCAAGTTCGTGCGATTGTTTACAGGGCGAGTGCCATGCGATTGAAAAGAGTGCTGTGGTCCACTGCGGTGGCGATGTCGTTGAGCCCGCTGGCGCAGGCCGACGAGGGCATGTGGATGCCGTCGCAACTGCCGTCCATTGGTGGGCAACTGGCGGCTGCCGGTTATCAGGGGGACCCGGCTGCACTGGCCGATCTGACGCGGCCACCACTCAGTGCGGTGGTGAAGGCCGGTGGCGCCACGGGTGCTTTCGTCAGCGACCAGGGGCTGGTGCTGACCAATCACCATGTTGCGTTCGGGGTGATCCAGTACAACAGCAACGAGCAGCACAACCTGATCGAGCAGGGATACGTGGCAGCTGATCGCAGCGAGGAACTGCCGGCCAATCCGGATTTCCGTCTGCTCGTCACCGTCGGTTTTGACAATGTCACCGACCGCATCCTCGCGGACGCCCGCGGCAAGACCGGTCGCGCCTACTACGACGCCGTGGACATGGCCAGCAAGGCGCTGGTTGCCGAGTGCGAACGCGAGCCGGATGTACGCTGCAGCGTGGCCAACGTGTTCTATGGCCACGAGTTCCATCTGGTCAAGCAACTGGAGTTGCGTGACATACGTCTGGTCTATGCGCCGCCTCGTGCCATCGGCAACTATGGTGACGAGGTGGACAATTTCATGTGGCCGCGTCACAGCGGTGACTTCACCGTGCTGCGGGCCTATGTCGGGCCCGATGGCAGGCCGGCGGATTACTCGGAAGACAATCGGCCCTATGCGCCGCCGGCCCATCTGCAGGTGGCCAGCGAGGGGGTCAACCAAGGCGATTACGTGATGCTGGCGGGTTATCCGGGCATTACCTACCGTCACCGCAGTGCGGCGGAGTTTGCTGACCAGGTGCGTTGGCGCCTGCCTGCCACGGTGGAGGTGATGAAGCAGCTTCAGGATGTGATCGAGGATGCCGGCGAAAAAGATGCCCAGGCAAAGATCCTCTACGCGTCCCAGTTGCAGTCGCTGAAAAACAGCATCAAGCGCTACAGCGGCGAGCTGGAAGGACTGCAGCGCAGTCATGCGGTTGACGTGAGGCAAAAGGACGAAGCCGCGATGCTTGCCTGGCTGGATCAGCAACAGACTGCCGGAACGCTGCGCCCGCAGATCGACGAAGTCATGGCATTGATTGCCGCCGACAACATCACCCGCGAACGCGATCTGCTGCTGGGGCTGATGCAGTCGCGCACCCAGTTGCTGCGCTCGGCACTGCAGCTTCAGCGGCTTGCCCACGAACGCGGCAAGCCTGATGCGGAGCGTGAACGCGGCTACCAGCAGCGTGACGAGAAATTCATTGCCAGCACCTTGCAGCAGGTCCAGCGCCGTTATGACCCGCTGGTGGAAAAACGTTTGCTGGGCACGCTGCTGGCTCGCTATCAGCAATTGCCAGCCGCGCAGCATGTGGCCGAGTTCGATGAGGCTTTCGGCCGTACCCCGGAGGAATCTGCCGCGATCCTGGATCGTGTCTATGCCGGCACCGGCCTGGGTGATGAGGCGCAGCGCCTGCGCCGGATGGATGCCGATGCGGCGACGTTGGCCGCGGCTGATGACGCATTGCTGCAGCTGGCCGCGAAGCTGCAGCCGGCCCTGTTGCGCATCAGTGATGAGCGCAAGGCGCGTGAGGGCGACCTGCTGCGTTTGCGCCCGGCGTACATGCAGGCCCTGATTGCCTATCGGGAGCAGCAGGGAAGGGCTGTCTATCCGGATGCCAATTCCACGCTGCGGGTGAGCTACGGCAAGGTCACGCCGGTGAGGCCGCGCGATGCGTCGTTCTACGAGCCGTTGAGCAGCACTGCCGGCATTGTCGAGAAAAACACCGGCGTGGCACCGTTCGATGCGCCGCGTCCCTTGCTCGACGCGATTGCCAAGGGCGATTTCACCGGTTATCTGGATCCGAAGTCCGGCACGATGCCGGTGAATTTCCTCACCAACCTTGACACCACGGGTGGCAACTCCGGTTCGCCGGTGCTGAATGCCAAGGGGGAGCTGGTCGGCCTCAATTTCGACAGCAACTGGGAGTCGGTCAGCGCAAGCTGGATGTTCGATCCGCGTTACAAGCGTGCCATCCACGTCGACATGCGCTATCTGCGCTGGCTGATGGACAAGGTCTATCCGGCGCCATGGCTGCTGGAGGAACTGGGCGTGCCGCGGGCTGAATGACGCAGGCGTGACTTGCGGCATATGCCGGATCCGGCCGTCTCGGGCATAAGTCAAAGGTTGTTTTGCGATATTTTGCTGCCCCTGCCCGGGGCAGCCTTCCATCAAGGAGAGTCCCGTGCGCCGTCTATTGCTCGCCACTGCCGTATCCGTCGGCCTTGTTTCGTCTGCCCATGCCGTCGAAGGCATGTGGCAGCCCGCCCAGTTGCCGGGCATTGCCGCCACCTTGCAGCAGCACGGGTTGAAGCTCGACCCGAACACGTTGACGGACCTCACTGCCTATCCGATGGGGGCGATCGTCAGCCTCGGTGGTTGCACGGCTTCCTTCGTGTCGCCCGAGGGTCTGGTGGTGACCAATCACCACTGCGGCTATGGCGCGTTGCAGCTCAATTCCACGCCGGAAAACAATCTGATCGAAAAGGGCTTCCTGGCCAAAACCCATGCCGAAGAGCTTTCCGCCGGCCCCTCGTCGCGGATCTTCGTGACCGAGGAAATCCGCGACGTCACGAAGGAAATCAACGCCAAGCTTGACGATGCGATGAGCGGTGCCGAGCGCTACAAGGCGATCGAGCAGGCGATCAAGGAGCAGGTGAAGGGTTGCGAGAGCGACGGCTATGTCTGCGATGTCTATACCTTCCACGGCGGCTACAGCTACCAGTTGATCAAGCAGTTGGAGATCAAGGACGTGCGCTTGGTCTATGCGCCGCCGGAATCGATCGGCAAGTTCGGCGGTGACATCGACAACTGGATGTGGCCTCGCCACACCGGCGATTTCAGTTACCTGCGTGCCTATGTCTCGAAGGACGGCAAGTCGGCCGGATTCGACAAGGACAACGTGCCCTACCATCCCAAGCACGTGCTCAAGGTGAACCCGCAGGGCGTGGAAGAGGGCGACTACGTGATGGTGGTCGGCTACCCCGGTCGTACCAACCGTTACCGCCTTGCCGACGAAGTGCAGAGCTCGATCGACTGGGTCTATCCGACCCAGATCAAGATCTATCAGGACACGCTGGACATCATCAATGCCGCTGGCAAGGCCGATCCCGACGTGGCGGTGAAATACGCCAGCATGGTCGCCGGGCTCAACAATTATCTGAAGAACTTCGGTGGCCAGCTTGAAGGCCTGCGTCGCGCCGATGCGGTTGAAGTGAAGCGGGCGCAGGAAGCTCAGCTCGAGGCATGGCTGAAGCAGCAGGGCGGTGCCGAGAACGACCAGCTGGCGGCCGACATCGGCAAGCTGCGCCAGCAGATCGCCGACGGCCAGGCCACCCGTGAACGTGATCTGGCTCTTGGCCTGGTCACCCGTTCATCGATGTTCAGCACTGCGGTTCGCCTGACGCACCTTGCCAAGGAGCGCCCGAAAGCCGATCTCGATCGCGACGCCGGCTACCAGGAGCGCGACTGGGTGCGCATTGAGGGCGGCCTGAAGCAGATGGACCGTCGCTTTGATCCCGGCGTCGACCAGCAGTTCATGGTCTACGGCCTGCAGCGTTATGTGGCTCTGCCGCAGGCGCAGCGCCTGCCAGCCCTGGATGCCTGGCTGGATGGCGCGAAAAGCGAGGCGGAGCTTGCTGCCAAGGTAGCTGCGCTTTATGCCGGCAGCAAGCTCGACCATGCCGACGAGCGCCTGAAGTGGTTTGCCGCGGACAGCCAGGCCATCAACGCCAGCAACGACAGCATGCTGAAGCTCGCCCGCGCGGTGCAGCCGCAGTTGCAGGCGTTGGACGATGCCGCCGATGCCCGCGCCGGTGAACTGAGCAAGCTGCGCCCGCGCTACATGCAGGCGATGATCACCTGGAAGGACTCGCAGAAACTGCCTGTCTATCCGGACGCCAACAGCTCGCTGCGGGTGACCTTTGGCAACGTGCAGGGCGTGGCGCCGCGTGATGGCGTCAGCTACGCACCGTTCACCACCGCGCAGGGCATCGTGGAAAAAGACACCGGCGTCGAACCGTTCAATTCGCCCAAGGCCGAGCTGGAAGCGATCAAGGCAGGTGCGTTTGATGGCTACGCCTCGCCCAAGCTGGGCACGCTGCCGGTCAACTTTCTGGCAGATCTGGACATCACCGGCGGCAACTCCGGTTCCCCGGCCATGGACGCCAACGGCCAACTGGTCGGCCTGGCTTTCGACGGCAACTGGGAGTCGGTCAGTGGTGACTGGCTGTTCAACCCGAAGCTCAACCGCTCGATCCAGGTCGATGTACGTTACATGCTGTGGGTGATGCATCACCTCGACCACGCCGACAACCTGCTGCAGGAAATGGGCATACCGGCAAAGTAAGTGCCGGAGGCGTGGGCGGCGAGAGCTGCTCGCGCCCGACCATCGGCCAAACGAAAGGCCCGCGCCACTGGCGTGGGCCTTTCCGTCTGGTGAAGTGGGCATCCGGTGGCGGCCGGCTCCTTTACACTGTCAGAATGCCTGTCGATACCCGCCCCCTCGCCATTTTCCTGATGGGTCCCACTGCCTCGGGCAAGACGGCGCTGGCGTGTGAATTGAGCGAGCGGTTTCCGCTGGATCTGGTCAGTGTCGACTCGGCCTTGGTCTACCGCGGCATGGACATCGGCACGGCCAAGCCCGATCCGGCCACGCTGGTGCGTTATCCGCATGCGCTGATCGACATCCGCGATCCAGTCCAGCCGTATTCCGCAGCGGATTTCAGCGCCGATGCATTGCCGGTGATGCGGCAGATCAGTGCACAGGGCCGGGTGCCCCTGCTGGTGGGAGGAACCGGACTGTATTTTCGCGCGTTGCAGCAGGGGTTGTCCGATCTGCCGCAGGCGGATCCGGCTGTCCGCGAACGGCTGGCTGCGGAGGCGCGGCGGCTTGGCTGGCCGGCACTGCACTCCCGGCTGGCGTCCCTTGACCCGGCAGCGGCCTCACGCATCGGCTGCAATGACACGCAGCGCCTCCAGCGCGCGCTGGAAGTGATCGAACTGACTGGCCGGCCGCTGTCCGAGCTGCAGCGCGGTGGTGCCACGACCCGCTTTCCCTGGCGCGTGCTCAAACTGGCACTGCTGCCGGCAGACCGGCGCATGCTGCACGAACGCATCGAACGTCGCTTTGATGCAATGCTGGCCGATGGCTTTCTCGACGAGGTCCGCGCGCTGCATGCCCGCACTGACCTGCATGCCGACCTGCCCGCGATCCGGGCCGTCGGCTACCGGCAGGCATGGGAATACCTGGAAGGGCAAACCGACCTGGCCGGGTTCCGCGAGCGTGCGATCCACGCCACCCGGCAACTGGCCAAGCGGCAGATCACCTGGCTTCGCAGCGATCATGCGGCCCGGCTGTTCGATCCCGACCGCCCCAGCCTGATGGCCGATGCCGCCACGGCCACAGGCCTGTTTCTGGGCTGACCAGGCCCGCTGTCGGCGAGGTACGCCTCTGATGCAAAATGGTTCTTTCATCAGGCGTTTGAAAACGGCTACCATCAAGGTTCTGTGTTGGCCGGGGCGCCTTGTGCGTTTTTTCTCCGGCCGTGGCTGAGGCAAGGGGAGAAGAAGAAATGTCCAAGGGACAATCGTTGCAGGATCCGTTTCTCAATGCGCTGCGGCGCGAGCGGGTGCCGGTGGCCATCTATCTGGTCAATGGCATCAAGCTGCAGGGTACGGTCGAATCGTTCGACCAGTTCGTGGTGCTGCTGCGGAACCAGGTGAGCCAGATGGTTTACAAGCACGCCATCTCCACCGTGGTTCCCACCCGCAACGTGCGCCTCGGCAACGGTCACGAAGGGCATGACAGCCCGGCTTCCACAGAGGCGGATGCTTGACAGTCCGGGTGTCTGCCCGCATTGAGGTGGGACTGCTTCCGAAGGGCTATATCCATCCGTGTTCGACAGACAAAAGAAAGGCGACCGCGCCGTACTGGTATTGCCGCACTCCCGTGGCGAGGGCGATGCCGCACGCCGTGGCAGGGAGTTCACCGAACTGGTGAAGTCCGCAGGGGCTGAAGTACTGGGCGTGATCAGCGCCCGTGTCGAAGATCCCAACCCGCGTTACTACATCGGTACCGGCAAGGCCACCGAGGTGGCCGAGGCGGCGCGTGCGCTGGATGCCGACCTGGTACTGGTCGATCACCTGCTGACTCCGGTGCAGGAACGCAACCTCGAGAAACACCTGGGCATCCGCGTGGTGGACCGGGCCGGCCTGATCCTGGACATCTTCGCCCAGCGCGCCCGTTCGCATGAAGGCAAGCTGGAAGTCGAGTTGGCCCAGTTGAAGCACCTGGCTACACGGCTGGTGCGCGGCTGGACCCATCTGGATGCCCAGCGCGGCGGTGCCATCGGCAATCGTGGTCCCGGTGAAACCCAGCTGGAAACCGACCGCCGCCTGCTCGGCGAGCGGGTCAGGATGCTCACCAAGCGGCTGGAAAAGGTCCAGACCCAGCGCGGGCAGCAGCGTCGCGCACGATTGCGCAACACGGTACCGCGGGTTGCCCTGGTCGGCTACACCAATGCCGGCAAGTCGACCCTGTTCAACGTGCTCACCCAGGGCGAGGTCTATGCCGCCGACCAGTTGTTCGCCACGCTCGACCCCACCGTGCGCAAGCTTGAGGGCCTGAGCTGCGGTCCGGCCGTGCTGGCCGATACCGTGGGCTTCATCCGCGAATTGCCGCATGACCTGGTGGCCGCGTTCCGCGCCACCCTGGCCGAGGCCCGCGACGCTGACCTGCTGCTGCATGTCAGCGATGCCGCCGACGAGGAGCGCGAGCACCTGCATCATGTGGTCGACACGGTACTGGACGAGATAGATGCCGGCGGGGTGCCGCAGCTTCACGTGATGAACAAGATCGATCTGGCCGGCTCCGGGCCACGCATTGATCGCGATGCTTCCGGCAAGCCGGTGCGGGTGTGGCTGTCTGCAGCCAGTGGTGCTGGCCTGGATCTCTTGCGCCAGGCGCTGGGTGAACTGCTGGGGGGCGAGCGGGTGCAGTCCGCCCTGAAACTGCCGCTGTCGGCCGGGCGGTTGCATGCGCGCCTGAAGGCGGTCGGCGCGATCAGCGGTGAAACCGTGGACGAGCATGGCTGGCAGCTGGACATCGACGCACCACGCAGCGTGATTGCCCCGCTCAGCGGCGGCAACGAGACCGAGACACGACTGCTGCGCGAGCTGCTGGCCGCGGCCGATTGACGTGGCCCGCTGCGGACGAGGGCATTCGGCTCTGATAGAATCTCCGCTGTTTGTGCAGCCATTCCCAAGCGGCTTCACACCCCATCGACAGCCTTGGCTGAACCTCATGCATAGCCCGGCGCGACGTGTATTCCGGCCATGGTTGCCGGCCTCCCGACGCGTCCAGGAGACTGACAGTGGCATGGAATGAACCCGGCAAGAACGGGCAAAACGATCCCTGGAACCGGAAGCGCCCCAGCGGCAAGTCGCCGCTGGATGATCTGGTCAACAGCGTCAGGAACCGCCTCGGCAAGATGGGGCAGGGGCCGGGCAGCTTTCTTACCGCGATCGTGGTGCTGGTGGTGGTGGGGCTGCTGTTCAGCAGCTACACCATCATCGGGGCACGCCAGGCTGGCGTGGTGCTGCGCTTCGGCGAGTATTCGCGCACTTTGCAGCCGGGGTTCCATTTCAAGCTTCCGCAACCGATCGAGGCGGTCACCAAGGTCGAGGCCGCGCAGATCCGCTCGGTCACCGACAAGGTGGCCATGCTGACCCGTGACGAGAACATCATCACCATCGACTTCACCGTGCAGTATCAGGTGGACGATTCGCGCAAGTACCTGTTTTCGCTGAACGATCCCGACGGCACCCTTGGTGCGGCAGCCGAGGCGGCAGTGCGTTCGGTGATCGGTGGCAGCGACATGGACCAGATCCTGTCCGCCGCCGGGGCCAGCCTGGTGACCGAGGCGCAGGAAACCCTGCAGAAGACTCTGGATACCTACGATTCGGGCCTGCGTGTCACCGAAGTGAGCTTCCAGAACGTGGCGCCGCCAAACGAGGTGAAGGACGCCTTCGACGACGTCAACAACGCCCGCGAAGACAAGCAGAGCATCGAAAACAGCGCACTGGCCTATGCCAGCAAGGTGGTGCCGGTGGCCCGTGGTGACGCCGCGCGCATTGCGGCCGAGGCCGAGGGCTACAAGGCCGCGCGCATTGCCCGCGCGCAGGGTGACACGGCCGGTTTCGATCTCATCCTGAAGGAATACAAGGCGGCTCCCGAAGTGACCCGCAAGCGCCTGTGGCTGGAAACCATGGAACGGGTGATGGCGAACAATCCCAAGGTGATCGACGGCTCGGGCGGCCGCAACATCATCAACCTGCCGCCGCTGCAGGGTGGTGCCGCGGTACCGGAGGTCAGCCAGACGCCGGCGGTCGGCACGATCGTGCCGGCGACGACATCGACCAATGGCACGGCCGACAAGGGAGCGCAGCCATGATGAAGCTTGTTTCCGGCGTCGCGGCCGTCCTGGTCATTCTGCTTGGCCTCAACAGCATGTTCGTGGTCAATGAAGGGCACAGTGCGCTGCTGCTGCAGTTCGGCCGCATCGTGCATACCGATTACCAGCCCGGCCTGCATTTCAAACTGCCGGTGATCCAGCAGGTGATGAATTTCGACAAGCGCATTCTGGCGCTGGACGCACCGCCGGAGCGTTACTTCACCTCCGAGAAGAAGAGCGTCAACGTCGACTTTTACGTGAAGTGGCGGGTGGCCGACAACGCTGCCTATTACCGCGCCACCGGCGGCGACCAGCTGCAGGCGGCCCAGCGGCTGACGCCGATCGTGAAGGATGCGCTGCGTTTCGAGTTCAACGCGCGAACCTTGCCTGACCTGATCTCCGGCGGACGCAAGGACATCACCGAACGGGTGCGTGCGCAGACCGATGCCTCGGCACGCAAGAACCTCGGCATTGCCGTGGTCGACGTGCGCATCAAGCGCATCGACCTGCCCAACGAAGTCAGCGAGTCGGTCTACAAGCGCATGCGCGCCGAACGCCTGCAACTGGCCAATGAACTGCGCTTCACCGGCCAGGAGTCGGCACAGAAGATCCAGGCCGATGCCGACCGCCAGGCGCAGGTGCTGAAAGCAAACGCCAGCCGCGATGCGGCCAAGGTGAAAGGCGAGGGCGACGCGCAGGCGGCGGCGATCTACGCCAAGGCCTACAATCAGGACCCGGAATTCTTCGCCTTCTACCGCAGCCTGCGGGCGTACTCGCAGTCGTTCCAGGACGGCAAAGGCGTGTTGATCATGGAGCCGGACGACGAGCTCCTGCGCTATTTCGACCAGCCGGCCGGAAAGCGTTGAGTCGACCCCGATGCATCAGTTCGCTGCTGCGCTGTGCCTGATGCTGGTATTCGAGGGCCTGCTGCTGTTCGCTGCGCCGAAAGGCTGGCAGGCGATGGTGCGTGAGGCCTTGAAGCTGCCGCCGAGCAGCTTGCGGCTGTACGGCGCCGGCGTCATGGTTGCCGGGCTGCTGTTGTTGCAATTCTTTCACTGATACGCAACGTCCCGTTCGGCGGGGCAATGCAAACTTGAGCGAGCACATCCCGGAGTAATGCAGCATGGGCAAGTCAGTAGTCATTCTCGGCGCGCAGTGGGGCGACGAGGGCAAGGGCAAGATCGTCGACCTGCTGACCGAGCGGGTCGGTGCCGTGGCGCGCTTCCAGGGCGGGCACAATGCCGGCCACACCCTGGTGATCAAGGGCAAGAAGACCGTGCTGCACCTGATCCCTTCGGGCATCCTGCGTGAAGACGCGCTGTGCCTGATCGGCAATGGCGTGGTGCTGTCGCCCGAAGCGCTGATCAGCGAGATCGCCGAGCTGGAGGCCGGTGGCGTGGAGGTGCGTTCACGGGTGAAGATCAGCCCGGCCACGCCGCTGATCATGCCGTACCACATCGCGGTGGACAAAGCCCGCGAGCTGGCTGCCGGCGGCAAGGCCATCGGCACCACCGGCCGCGGTATCGGCCCGGCCTACGAGGACAAGGTGGCACGCCGCTCCATCCGCGTGGCCGACCTGATGTATCCGCACGAACTGCCGGCGCTGCTGAAGACCGCGGTCGACTATCACAACTTCATCCTCACCCAGTGGCTGAAGGCCGAGCCGGTCGACTACGACACCGTGCTGAAGGACGCGCTGGCCTGGGGCGAATACATTCGTCCGCTGGTCGATGACGTTGCCACCATCCTGCATGACGTGCGCAAGGACGGCGGCAACATTCTTTATGAAGGCGCGCAGGGCGCGCTGCTGGACATAGATCACGGCACCTATCCCTACGTCACCTCGTCCAACACCACCGTCGGTGGTGCACTGGCCGGTACCGGCGTGGGCGCGGGCGACATCGACTATGTACTGGGCATCTGCAAGGCCTACGCCACCCGCGTCGGTAGCGGCCCGTTCCCCACCGAACTGCATGACGAGATGGGCGAGCTGCTGCGCAAGAAGGGCAACGAGTTCGGCGCCAGCACCGGTCGTCCGCGTCGCTGCGGCTGGATCGATCTGGTCGCGTTGAAGCGCGCCGTGCAGATCAACGGCATCAACGGCCTGGCCATCACCAAGCTCGACGTGCTCGACGGCCTGCCCAGCATCAAGGTCTGCATCGCCTACGAATACCGTGGCAAGCGCCGTGAACTGGCGCCGCTCGATGCCGACGGCTGGGATGAGTGCAAGCCGGTCTATCTGGAGTTTCCGGGCTGGGAAGAGTCCACCGCGGGAATCCGCGACTGGAACAAGCTGCCTGCCGCCGCACGCGCCTATCTGCGCGCCGTGGAAGAGCTGTCCGGCTGCAAGCTGGCATTGGTTGCCACCGGTGCCGACCGCGAGGACACCATCAGTCTGGACGATCCGTTCGCGTAAATCACGACGACCGGTTGCGACACGAACAGGCCTGCTTCGGCGGGCCTGTTCGTGTTTCAGGTGCAGGCGGGCACGGTCCACACGTCGGTGTCGCAGGGATGGTGGCCTTGAGCAAGTTGCCATTCGAACCTGCCCCCGTTATTGCAACCCGTTATTGCGCGACGCGTTCGCCGATCGGCAGGCTGAGGGTTTCCTTGACCTCTTCCATCACGATGTAGCTCTTGGAGTCGCGTACGTGCGGCATGGTCAGCAAGGTGCTGCCGAGAAGCTTGCGGTACGAGGCCATCTCCGAGATGCGTGCCTTGATCAGGTAATCGAAATCGCCTGACACCAGATGGCATTCCAGCACGTTGGGCAGGCGCAGTGCCGCGGTGCGGAAGCCCTCGAAGATGTCGCCGGATTTGTAGGTCAGGCTGATCTCGACGAAGACCAGCAGTCCGGCGCCGACCAGTTGCGGATCGAGCCGGGCATGGTAGCCGGTGATCACGCCGTCGCGTTCCAGCCGGCGTACTCGCTCGGTGCACGGCGTGGTGGACAGGCCTACGCGTTCGCCCAGTTCGGTGAAGGAGATCCGGCCTTCCTCCTGCAGCACGCGCAGGATCTTCCGGTCGATTTTGTCGAGTTCCCGGGTTCGCTTTCCCATGGGGTGCCTGTCGATCATGGATATGCCAGTCATTTTACTTGCAAATTTCATGAAATACGGGAAATAAAACTGGCAAATCGTTCCTATACTCCCGGTTTTGGCAAGCCAGCGACCGGGGGCGATGATGCGGGTACTCATCTTGGGCAGTGGCGTGATCGGCGTGTGCAGCGCGTGGTATCTCGCGCGGGCTGGTTTCGAGGTCACCGTGGTGGACCGCGAACAGGCGCCGGCACAGGAAACCAGCTTCGCCAATGCCGGGCAGATCTCGCCGGGCTACGCCTCGCCATGGGCGGCTCCGGGCGTGCCGCTGAAAGCGCTGAAGTGGTTGTTCCAGCGGCATGCGCCGTTGTCGATCCGGCCCGGACTGGACCCGAAGCAATACCTGTGGCTGCTGCAGATGCTGCGCAACTGCACCGCCAGCCGTTACGCGATCAACAAGGCGCGCATGGTGCGCCTGTCCGAGTACAGCCGCGACTGCCTGGATGAGCTGCGTCGCGAGACCGGGCTGGAGTATGAAGGCCGCCAGCTCGGCACCACCCAGCTGTTCCGCACCCAGTCGCAACTGGACAACGCCGCCAGTGACATCGCGGTGCTCAAGCAGTACGGCGTGCCGTACGAGTTGCTCGACCGTGCCGGCATCGTGAAAGTGGAGCCGGCGCTGGCTGCCGTGGCTGACAAGCTGGCTGGTGCACTGCGCCTGCCGCACGATGAAACCGGCGACTGCGAACTGTTCACCCGTCGCCTGGCCGAACGGGCGCAGGCGGAAGGCGTGGAGTTCCGTTTCGGCGCCACGGTGGAGCGGCTGGAGCATGATGGCCAGCGCGTCACCGGCGTGCGCATCGACGGCAAACTGGAGAAGGCCGACCGCTACGTGCTGGCGCTTGGCAGTTACTCGACGGCGATGCTGGCACCGCTGGGCATCCGCCTGCCGGTGTATCCGCTGAAGGGTTATTCGCTGACCCTGCCGATCACCAACCCGGCAATGGCGCCGATGTCGACCATCCTCGACGAGAGCTACAAGGTGGCGGTGACCCGCTTCGACCAGCGCATCCGCATCGGCGGCATGGCGGGTGTTTCCGGCTTCGACATGTCGCTGTCGCCACGTGGCCGCGAGACACTGGAGAAGGTGGTCGGCGACCTCTATCCGCAGGGCGGCGATCTGGCCCGCGCCAGCTTCTGGACCGGCCTGCGCCCGGCCACGCCGGACGGTACGCCGGTGGTCGGCGCCACCCGCATGGACAACCTCTATCTCAATACCGGTCATGGCACGCTGGGCTGGACCATGGGTTGCGGCTCCGGTCGTTACCTGGCCGACCTGATTGCCGGCCGTACGCCGCAGATCAGCACCGAAGGCCTGGATATAGGCCGCTATGGCCGCCGCCAGGAGGCTGCTGCCTGATGCGCCCGGCCCGAGCCCTCATCGACCTCGATGCGCTGCGCCACAACTACCGTCTGGCGCGGGAACTGGCCGGCAGCAAGGCATTGGCCGTGGTCAAGGCCGACGCCTACGGCCATGGCGCGGTGCGTTGCGCGCAAGCGCTGGAACCCGAGGCTGACGGCTTCGGCGTGGCCTGCATCGAGGAGGCGCTGGAGCTGCGTGAGGCCGGTATCCGTGCACCGATCCTGCTGCTGGAAGGTTTTTTCGACGCCGACGAATTGGCCCTGATCGACCAGCATGACCTGTGGTTTGTGGTGCAGGCGTCCTGGCAGATCGACGCGATCGAGCGGGTGCGCCCGGCACGGCCGTTCACGGTGTGGCTGAAACTGGATTCGGGCATGCACCGCCTTGGTCTGGCCGAGTCGGCATACCGTGCCAGCCTGCAGCGCCTGCAGGCCATGCCGCATGTGCGGGTGGCGGCGGCGATGACCCATTTTTCCCGCGCTGACGAGCTGGACAGTGCCCGTACGCAGGAACAACTGGCGATTTTCCAGTCTGTCTGCGACGAGCTGGGCCTGCCGCGCAGCCTCAGCAACTCGCCCGCCTTGCTGGGCTGGCCTGACGTGCACGGCGACTGGGCCCGGCCCGGCCTGATGCTTTACGGTGCCACGCCGTTTCCTGCGTCACATCCGCAGGCTGACCGGTTGAAGCCGGTGATGACGGTCAGCTCGAAGGTCATCGCGGTACGCGAACTGGCTGCCGGCGAGCCGATCGGTTACGGCGCCCGTTTCGTCACGCCGCGACCCAGCCGCATCGGCGTGGTCGCACTCGGTTATGCCGACGGTTATCCGCAGTTCGCGCCCAATGGCACGCCGGTGACGATCGACGGCAAGCCCGGCGAACTGGTCGGCCGGGTCTCGATGGATATGCTCACCGTCGACCTTACCGATCATCCCGGAGCCGGCATCGGCAGCAGCGTCGAACTGTGGGGTGGGCAGGTGCGTGCCAGCGAACTGGCAGCCCGCGCCAACACCAGCGCGTACCGGCTGTTCTGCGGTCTCAAGCGGGCGCCACGGATATACCGCGAAGGATAAAGCCGGGCTGCCGTCGCATCCGCTGCGACGCGAGGGTGCCATCATCCGTGCGGTAACCACAGCACAGGGGACAAGCCATGACCGCACTCACCGACCGCTTCGCACGCGCCGTCGATTATGCCCGCGTGGCCCACGCGGCCCAGTTCCGCAAGGGCTCGAACATCCCGTACATCTACCACCTGCTTGGCGTGGCCAGCCTGGTGATCGAGTTCGGCGGCAGCGAGGATCAGGCCATCGCCGGCCTGCTGCACGACGTGCTGGAGGATTGCGGTGCCGCCCATGAGGCGGTGATCCGCGCCCAGTTCGGCGATGTCGTGGCCGACATCGTCAAGGATTGCACCGACGGCAGCGCCGAGCAGAAGGCCCGCCACACCGACCCCGAGGCCAAACGCCGGGACTGGGTCGAGCGCAAGCAGCGATATCTTGCGCATCTCGGGACAGCGTCCGACACCACTCTGCTGGTTTCCGCCTGCGACAAGCTGCACAACGCCCGTGCCATCGTGCAGGACCTGGAAGATCCCGAGGTGGGCCCCGCCGTGTTCGAGCGTTTCACTGGCGGCCGTGCAGGCAGCCTTGGCTACTACCAGTCTCTGGTGGAGGTATTCACGGCCCGTGGCATCAAGGTTGCCAGGGTGTTCGATGTCACCGTGGACTGGATGCATGAGCTGGCCGGTGTGGCGGAGCGCAAGTCGCTGGCGGGATGAGGCATGACTTCCGGCCGTGTCCGGATCATGACCTTCGGCTCACCATGGGCGGGCTGAGGGTAGCCCGGGAAGGACTGCCCCCGGATTCCCCCGGAGCCTTCCGCCGGCTCCGCCATCAAAGGAACCCCCCCATGCGCAAGCTCCCCCTGGTATCCGCGGTCGCCCTGGCCCTGGCCGGCGTCGCTGCCCCCGTGTTCGCCATGCCCGATGCTCCGGCAGCAGAACTGACCACCACCCAGCTTCCCCGTGACGTGGTGCCCAGTCATTACGACGTGGCGGTGACCCCGCATGCCGACAAACTCGGCTTCGACAGCAAGGTGACGGTGACGGTGGACGTGCTCAAGCCGACCACCAGCATCACCCTCAACGCGATCGACATGAGCTTCTCCTCGGTCAAGCTGACCCCGACCCGGCTGAAGATCGCCATCGGCGAGCCGAAGGTGACGGTGGACGAGGCGGCGCAGACCGCCACCTTCACCTTCCCGACCCCGGTGCCGGCCGGCAGCTACGCGCTGGCCATGGAATACACCGGCAAGATCGGCACCCAGGCCAACGGCCTGTTCGCGATCGACTACGACACCAAGGCCGGCAAGAAGCGCGCGCTGTTCACCCAGTTCGAGAACTCCGACGCGCGTCGTTTCATCCCCTCGTGGGACGAGCCGGCCTACAAGGCCACCTTCGACCTGCAGGCCACCGTGCCGGCGGAGCAGATGGCGGTGAGCAACATGCCGATCGCCAAACGCACCGAGCTGGGCAACGGCCTGGTCCAGGTGACCTTCCAGCCGACACCGAAGATGTCCACCTACCTGCTGTTCTTCGGCCTGGGCGACTTCGACCGCGCCACCAAGATGTCCGGCAACACCGAGATCGGCGTGATCACCCAGAAGGGCCTGACCGGCCAGGCCGGCTTCGCGCTGGATTCGGCCGATGCGGTGCTGCGCGAGTACAACGACTACTTCGGCGTGCCGTATCCGCTGCCCAAGCTGGACAACATCGGCTCGCCGGGCAGCAGCCAGTTCTTCTCGGCGATGGAGAACTGGGGCGCGATCTATACCTTCGAATACGCGCTGCTGCTCGATCCGAAGATTTCCACCCTGCGTGACCGCCAGAACATCTTCGACACTGCCGCACACGAGATGGCGCACCAGTGGTTCGGTGATCTGGTGACGATGGAATGGTGGGACGACCTGTGGCTGAACGAGGGCTTCGCCTCGTGGATGGCCTCGCGCACCACCGCCAAGCTGCATCCGGAATGGCATACCGACATCGATGCGGTCGGTGCCCGCGAAGGCGCGATGTCGCGCGATGCGGTGGCCACCACGCATCCGGTGGTGCAGCACGTGGAAACCGTGGAGCAGGCCAGCCAGGCGTTCGACTCGATCACCTATGCCAAGGGCGAGGCGGTGATCCGCATGCTCGAAGGCTACGTCGGCGCGGATGCCTGGCGTACCGGCGTGCGCAACTACATCAAGGCGCACGCCTACGGCAACACGGTTTCCGACGATCTGTGGCGCGAGATGCAGGCCGCCGCCGGCAAGCCGATCACCCAGATCGCGCACGACTTCACCCTGCAGCCGGGCATCCCGCTGATCAAGGTCGAATCGGCCAGCTGCAACGACGGCAAGACCACGCTGACCCTGAGCCAGGGCGAGTTCACTCGTGACCGCCCGGACAAGACCCCGCTGAAGTGGCATGTGCCGGTGATCGCGCAGGCCGTGGGCGGCCAGCCGGCCCGTACCGTGGTTGACGGCACGGGCAAGCTGGAGGTAGCCGGCTGTGGCACGCTGCTGGTCAACGCCGGCCAGAGCGGCTACTACCGCACGCTGTACACGCCCGAGCAGTTCCAGGCGATCAAGGCCGATTTCGCCAAACTCGCGCCGATCGACCAGCTCGGTCTGATGGGCGACACATGGGCATTGGGCATGGCTGGCCTGGAACCGGCTTCGGCCTTCCTTGACCTGGCCCAGGCCACCCCGGCCGATGCCGCACCGCAGATCTGGGGCGACATCGCCGGCAGCTTCTCCAGCCTCCATCAGTACTACCGCGGCGACAAGGCCCGCCAGGCACGTTTCGACGCCTTCGCGCTGAAGCAGCTGCAGCCGGTGTTCGCTCGCGTGGGTTGGGAAGCGAAGGCCGACGAGGGTGACCCGACCACCAACCTGCGCACCCAGCTGATCGGCGTGCTGGCCAACCTGGGCGACACTGCGGTGATCAAGGAAGCCCAGCGTCGTTACGCAGCGAAGGACAGCGATCCGAAGGCGATGCCGGCGGCGCTGCGCAAGACCCTGTTCTCGGTGGTGGCGCGGCATGCCGACGCGGCCACCTGGGACAAGCTGCGCGCCGAAGCCCAGGCCGAGACCACGCCGCTGATCAAGGACCAGTTGTACTCGCTGCTGGCCGCCGCCGAGGACGATACGCTGGCCCGCCGCGCGCTGGACATCGCGCTCACCGACGAGCCGGGCGCCACCAACAGCGCCCGCATGATCAGCGTGGTCGGCTTCCAGCACCCGGACATGACCTTCGACTTCGCGATGGCGCACCTGGCGCAGATCGACAAGCTGGTCGACTCCACCTCCAGCAGCCGCTACTACCCGGGCCTGGGCAGCAGCTCCAACGACCCGGCGATGATCGGCAAGATCGAGGCCTACACCAAGGCCCACGTGGCCGAAGGCTCGCGCCGCGCCGCAGAGACCGTGATCGCCAACATCAAGTACCGCCAGATGGTCCGCCAGGACCGCCTGCCGGCGATCGACGAGTGGCTGCAGAAGAACGGCGGCTGATCCATCGGCATCAGGAAGCAGACAAAAGGCCCGCATCGCGGGCCTTTTGTCTGCTGCTCCTGCACCCGGGAAGCGGAGCGCGCGGGCAGTGCCCGCCCTACCGCACGGAATCACCCTTGCTCGACCATCGGCAAGACGGTATCCACGCAGAATCCGCCGAGGTACGCGGCAATCACGTCGTGATCGCCCCGACTCCGTAGGGCGGGCACCGCCCGCGCCGCGGAATGGCGGTTGGCGGAAAAGCCGCGGGCAGTGCCCGCCCTACGCCGAGCGGAAATCATTCTTGCTCGACCATCGGCAAGACGGTATCCACGCAGAATCCGCCGAGGTACGCGGCAATCGCGTCGTGATCGTTCCGACTCCGTAGGGCGGGCATCGCCCGCGCCGCGGAACGACCGATGACGGAAGAGCCGCGGGCAATGCCCGCCCTACCGCACGGAATCACCCTTGCTCGACCATCGGCAAGACGGTATCTACGGGGTGTGGATGGCGCACAGGGCGGCTTCGATCTGTGGCCTGGGTGCACCGATGTTCATCCGCATGAAACCGCTGCCACCGGGGCCGAAGTCGATGCCGGGGTTCAGACCGAGCTTGCAGCGCTGGATGAAGAACTCGCGCAGCTTGCTGTCATCCATACCCAGACCACGGCAGTCCAGCCACAGCAGGTAGCCGGCTTCGGGTGGTTGCAGGTGGATTGCCGGGAGGTGCGTGCGCAGGTATCCGGCGACAAAGTCGCGGGTGCCGGCGAGATAGTCGAGCAGGGCGTCGAGCCAGTGGTCGCCGTCGTGCCAGGCGGCTTCGGCGGCGGCGATGGTGAAGGGATTGGCCTCGCCCAGATGCATCGTGTTGATCGCGTGGCGCAGCGCTTCGCGCAGGTCGGCACGCGGGGTGGCGAGGATGGCCAGCGGCAGGCCTTGCAGATTGAAGGTCTTGCCGGGGGACAGCACGGTGATGATGCGATCGTCCGGTCGCGCCACACCGGGTAGCGGCTGGTACCGGTGGCAGGGCAGCGCGAGGTCGCCGTGGACTTCGTCGCTGATGATGGTCAGCCCGTGGCGACGGGCGATCTGCAGCAGTTGATCGAGCTCGTCCGCGTTCCAGGCTCGGCCGGCGGGATTGTGCGGATTGCACAGCAGCAGGGTGCGGGCGCCGTCGCGGGCCAGCTGTTCCAGCTGGGCGAAATCCATGGTGTAGTGCCCGCCGCTTTCGTGCAGCGGGTTGTACTGCAGACGCCGGCCAGCGTCCTCGACGGCGCGGAAGAAGCCGGGATACACCGGTGGATGCACGATCACCGCATCGCCCGGCGCGGTGCAGGCGTGGATCGCGGCGGACAGCGAAGCCGCCACGCCGGAGGCAGGCAGCAGCCAGTCGCGCTCCGGTTGCCAGCGATGACGACGGCTGCACCAGTCGATCAGCGAGTGGAACAGGCTTTCCGGGTACTGCGTGTAGCCGTAGATCGGGTGCCGGGCGCGGGCCACGAGTGCCTCGGTGATGCAGACCGGTGCGGCGAAATCCATGTCGGCGATCCATAGCGGCTGCACATCGGTGCGACCGAACTTCGCCAGCCGGCCATCGAATTTCTCCGCATGGGAATGGCTGCGGTCGATGGGCTGGTCGAAGTCCGGTGCCTTGCCGGCATTCACGCGCGACGTCGCCACAGGGTCACCTCGGACAAGGTGTGCTGGAATTTGCGGCGGGTTTCGCGGATCACGAACGGCACCTCGCGCGGTTCGGCCAGCCGCTGGAAGTGCGGGCTGAGCACGGCGTCGAGGCCGTCCAGCGTGGTGAAGCTCTCGCCGTCCTTCTTGAAGCCGCCCAGCCAGTCGGCGCGCGGGGTGTGCTCGGCCAGCCAGGTGTAGGGCGAGGCGATCATCAGCAGGCCACCGGGGTTCAGCCGCTCGTGGATGGCTTCGAGGAACTGCGCGGGGTTGTACAGGCGGTCGATCAGATTGGCGGCAAGGATGAAGTCGTAGCCGCTGAACTGCGGCTTGAGGTTGCAGGCGTCGCCCTGGAAGAACGCCACCCTGGCAGCGCTGTCGGCCAGGCCAAGTTCGGCCAGGCTGCGCGACTTGTACTCGACCAGTTCACCCTCGTCGGCCAGCAGGTAGCGCAGGCTGTCGCCGCCGGCCAGGGTCACGCCCTGGCCGATGAAGCGGGCGGAGAAGTCCACGCCGGTGACGTGCTCGAAGTGGCGGGCCAGCTCGAAGGTGGCGCGGCCGGAGGCGCAGCCCAGGTCCAGCGCGCTGCGCTTCGGTGCATCACCGAGGGCGTCGATGGCCAGTTCCACTAGCGCACGGGGGAAGTTGGGCACGCCGAAGTAGCTGTCGCCGTAGTGGAACTCGGCGTATTCGGACAGCAGCTTGTCCGATTCGTAGTGCGAGGCCGGCGCGGGTTTCAGATGCTTCGACACCACGTAGCGGAAACCCGCGTGCTGGAAGAAGTGGCGGCGGAAGGCGTAGCGCGAGGCTGGCTGGGCCTCGTTGCCGGTGGCGATCCACGAGCCGCCTTTCATCAGGTTGTGGCGGCCGTCGAAGGTGGGCGTGGTGAAGTCGTCGTAGATCGGATGCACCTTGAAACCCTCGAACGGGTAGATCGGGGTTTCCGTCCACTGCCACGCGTTGCCCGCTACGTCGAAGAATTCGCCCTGGGCGAAACGGTCCACCGGGCATGACGAGGCGCCGTGGGCGAGGTTGAGGTTGGCGTCCGGTGTGTCGCCGTCGGCGCTGCCGCGCCGGCTTTCAGCGTACAGGCGATACCACTCGTCCTCGGTGGGCAGGCGTACCGGCTGGCCGTTGCTGGCTGACTTCCAGCGGCAGAATGCCTTGGCCTCGTGGTAGTTGGTTTCCACCGGCCAGTCCCACGGCATGGCGACTTCTTCGGTCATCAGGCGCAGCTTCCAGCCGTCGGCCGAGCGGCGCCAGAAGGTTGGATGATCGGCCTTGGCGAACTGGCGCCAGGCATGGCCTTCCTCGTCCCACCAGTCGTCCCGCGCGTAGCCGCCGTCTTCGACGAAGGCAAGGAATTCGCGGTTGCTGACCAGCATGCGTGCGGCCTCGAAGGCCGGCACTTCGGCCTCGTGGCGGCCGTATTCGTTGTCCCAGCCGTAGATCGCGCTGTCATGGTCGCGGCCCAGCGTCACCTTGCCGGCGGGCACTTTCACCAACGTGTTTGCCGGCGCCTCGCCGCTGTCGCGGCTGGGCTGCCAGGCGGGGTGCGGCTTCACGTAGGCCAGCTTGTGCTGGCGGATCAGCACCGAGGAGGTTTCCAGATGGATGCGCTCGTGTTCGATGCCCATCACGATCGCCCACCAGGGATGGTCCCAGCCGATCGGCGTGGCCAGCGGCGTTTCGTCAATCAACCGCAGCACCAGTGCGCGCACCTTGTCGCGGTAGGCCTGCACCTCGGCCACGCCTGGCCAGTCGTAGTGGGTGTCGTCCAGATCGTCCCAGCTCATCTCGTCCACGCCGACGGCGAACACGGATTCGAGATGCGGGTCGATGCGCTCCTCGATCATCCGCGTCAGCAGCAGCTTGTTGACGAAGAACGTGGCGGTGTGGCCGTAGTAGAAGATCAGCGGATGGCGCAGGGTGATCGACGGTTCGTACCAGGCGGCATCGGCCGCCAGCGTTTCGAACAGCGATTCGTAGCGGTCGAAGGTGCTGGTGAAGTACTCGCGCAACACCTGGCGCAGGCGTGCCGGATCGGCTTCATGCAGATCTGGCGTGGGCGGCAATGGGGTGGTGATGTGGTTGCCGGGGGTGGCAAGCGTGGAAGTGTTCAAGGCGATACCTCTCGATCCGGTGAATGGCGCCTGGGGACCCCTCATTCTGGCACGCGTGGCGGAAGGCGGACTGATCCAGCGCGGTGACACTGTCGCGATGGCCTGAAACGAAGAACCCCGCACAAGGCGGGGCTCTTCGTCGGGGAACCTCTCCCGCGGGCAGGAGAGATCCGGATGCATCAAGCCTCGACTTCGTCCTTGTACGCATCCACCGGGATGCACGAACACATGATGTTCTTGTCGCCGTAGACGTTGTCGACGCGGGCCACCGGCGACCAGTACTTCTGCAGCTTCAGGCTGGTCAGCGGGAAGGCGGCCAGTTCACGCGGGTAGGCGTGGGTCCATTCGCTGGCGCTGACCATGGTGGCGGTGTGGGGCGCGTGCTTGAGCGGGTTGTCCTCGCGGTCGAGCTTGCCTTCCTCGATGGCGCGGATCTCGTCGCGGATCTGGATCATCGCGTCGATGAAACGATCCAGTTCCACCTGCGACTCGCTCTCGGTCGGCTCCACCATCAAGGTGCCGGAGACCGGGAAGCTCAGGGTCGGTGCATGGAAGCCGAAGTCGATCAGGCGCTTGGCCACGTCCTCGGCACCGATGCCGGTGGCGTCCTTGAGCGGGCGCAGGTCGAGGATGCACTCGTGCGCGACCAGACCGTTGCGGCCGGTGTACAGCGTCTTGTAGTGCGGCGCGAGGCGCTTGGCGATGTAGTTGGCGTTGAGCAGGGCGACCTGGGTCGCCTTGCGCAGGCCTTGCTGGCCCATCAGCGTGATGTACATCCACGAGATCGGCAGGATCGAGGCGCTGCCGAAGGTGGCGGCGGCAACCATCGAGCCGTTGCCGGTGCCTTCGGTGCGCACGCCGTGCTTGTCCAGTGCGCCGGGCAGGAACGGGGCCAGATGCGACTTCACCGCGCACGGGCCGACGCCGGGGCCGCCGCCGCCGTGCGGGATGCAGAAGGTCTTGTGCAGGTTGAGGTGGCTGACGTCCGAGCCCCACTTGCCGGGCTTGGCCACGCCGACCAGCGCGTTCATGTTGGCGCCGTCGGTGTACACCTGACCGCCGTGCTGGTGGACGATCTCGCAGATCGCCACCACGTCCTCCTCGAACACGCCGTGGGTGGACGGGTAGGTGAGCATGATCGCGGCGAGGTTGGCCGAATGCTTCTCGGCCTGCACGCGGATGTCTTCCAGGTCCACGTTGCCGTTGGCGTCGCACTTGGTGACGACCACCTTCATGCCGCACAGGTTGGCCGAGGCCGGGTTGGTGCCGTGGGCGGATTCGGGGATCAGGCAGATGTCGCGATGGCCTTCGCCGCGCGACTGGTGATACGCGCGGATCGCCAGCAGGCCGGAGTACTCGCCCTGTGCGCCGGAGTTCGGCTGCAGGCTGACCGCGTCATAGCCGGTGATCTCCACCAGCTGAGCCTCCAGACCGGCGATCAGCTCCTTGTAGCCCTGAGCCTGTTCGGCGGGAACGAACGGATGGATGTTGGCGAACTCCGGCCAGGTCACCGGGATCATCTCGGCGGTGGCGTTGAGCTTCATGGTGCACGAGCCCAGCGGGATCATCGTGCGATCCATCGCCAGGTCCTTGTCGGCCAGCGAACGCAGGTAGCGCAGCAGGTCGTGTTCGCTGTGATGGGTGTTGAACACCGGGTGGGTGAGGAACTCGGATTCACGCTGCAGCGCCGGCGGGATCAGCGACGGCGTGGCGGCATCCAGCGCGTCGATCGAGGGCAGGCTGCCTTCGTCGCCGCCGAAGATGCGCCACAGCGTCTCCAGGTCGGCGCGGGTGGTGGTCTCGTCCAGCGAGATGCAGATGTACTCGTCCCAAGCCTTGCGCAGGTTCACGCCCAGCGACAGCGCGCGCGCCATCAGTTCGTCGGTGCGTGCGCCGGTCTTCAGGCTCAGCGTGTCGAAGGCGCTGTCGTGGTGGAAGGCGTCGAAGCCGAGCTGCTGCAGGCCGGCCTTGAGGATGGCGGTGAGCCGCGCCACGCGTGCGGCGATGCGCTTGAGGCCTTCCGGGCCGTGGTAGACCGCGTACATCGCAGCCATCACCGCCAGCAGCACCTGGGCGGTGCAGATATTGGAGGTGGCCTTCTCGCGACGGATGTGCTGCTCGCGGGTCTGCAGGGTGAGGCGGTAGGCCTTGTTGCCCTCGGCGTCGAGCGACACGCCGATCAGGCGGCCAGGCATCGAGCGCTTGTAGGCGTCGCGGCAGGCCATGAACGCGGCGTGCGGGCCGCCGAAGCCGAACGGCACCCCGAATCGCTGGGTGTTGCCGACCACGATGTCGGCGCCCATCTCGCCCGGGGTCTTGAGCAGGGTCAGCGCCAGCAGGTCGGTGGCGAAGATCGCCAGTGCGTTCTTCGCGTGGATCTTCGCGACTTCCTCGCTCCAGTCCGTCAGCCAGCCGCTGCTGGCCGGGTACTGGATCAGCGCGGCGAAGTAGTCGTCGCCGGCGATTGCGGCATCCCATTCGGCGGCGGAGCTGGCTAGCTTGATGGTCAGGCCCAGCGGCTCGGCGCGGGTGCGCATCACCTCGATGGTCTGCGGGTGCGCGTCACCGGACACCACGATCACATTGCCCTTGGCCTTGGCCGAGCGGCGCGCCAGGGTCATCGCCTCGGCAGCGGCGGTGGCTTCGTCCAGCAGCGAGGCGTTGGCGATCTCCATGCCGGTCAGGTCGGCGCACATGGTCTGGAAGTTGATCAGTGCTTCCATGCGGCCCTGCGAGATCTCCGCCTGGTATGGCGTGTAGGCGGTGTACCAGGCCGGATTCTCGAGGATGTTGCGCAGGATGACGTTGGGCGTGTGGGTGCCGTAGTAGCCCTGGCCGATGAAGCTGCGGAACACCTTGTTCCTGCCGGCGATGGCACGGATCTGCACCAGTGCGTCTTCCTCGGTGACCGGCTCAGGCAGCGCCAGCGGCGCGGCGGACTTGATCGAGGCAGGGACGATGGCGTCGGTCATCGATTCCAGCGAATCGTGTCCGATCACGTTGAGCATGCGCGAGATCTCGGCGTCGTCGGGGCCGATGTGGCGCGCGACGAAGGCGTCGTGGTGTTCGAGTTCACGCAGCGAGGGAGAGGGGTTTTGGCTCATGTCTGGGGCATCCGGAAATGGCCGGTGAAGGCCGGACGTGCCGTGCCGCACGTGGGCGCCCCTCTGTCCTTTTGCCTGAGAGTTTGGAAGCGCTGGAAACTTGCGCTTCGTGCCCCTTCGGCGCCGGATTGAACCGGTCTCTCCAGAGTGTTTGCGTCTGGTGGTATGGGGGCCTGAGCGATTACGGGCGTTGCGTCTTCGGCAGCGGAGCACCTTGCAGGGGCTGCCGCTTCTCCCACCAAGCGTTTACCCCGGTAATTATACAGGTGGCTGTGGAGTGTTGGCTGGCCGTCGCGCAGTCAGTTGCGGGTTTTGCGCCAGCGTCATGCTCGGTCGTTCCATCCGCTCTGGTGAAATCGACCATGTGGTATTGCCAACTTTCCAGCCTGGTGAAGCAGGATATGAAAAAACGAAGGCCGCCCGGGAGGGCGGCCTTCGTTTACAATTGGTGCCCAGAAGAGGACTCGAACCTCCACGGAGTTGCCCCCGCTAGCACCTGAAGCTAGTGCGTCTACCAATTCCGCCACCTGGGCAGTGGGTCTCACGAAGCAGCTGCTGCGTGAGCCGCGTAATGTAGGCACCTGCTGGTGGCTTGTCAACACTTTTTCACATCCGCGTGTTGCGACGTGGCATGCTCCGCGCCGCGACACCCGCAAGGACACTGAGTGACCAGAAAAACTTCCCCCCGCGCCGGCAATCCCCGAAGCCAGCGCCGCGACGCAAAAACCACGAAGCGGACAAGACCGGCAGCCACTGGCGCGGTACATGATCCGTACGCCGAGCGCGAAGCACAGCGTTACGCGCGCCCGATCCCAAGCCGCGAGGCGATTCTTGCCCTGCTCGAAGAACGTGGCGAACTGCTGACCGAGGCCCGCATCGCCGAGGCGCTCGGAATCCATGAGGTGACCGACCTCGAGGCCATGCGCAAGCGGCTGGCGGCGATGGTGCGCGACGGCCAGTTGCTGCTGGGACGTCGGGGCGGCTATGCACCGGTGCAGAAGCTCGACCTGATCGCTGGCCGCGTGCTGGCCAATGCCGAGGGCTATGGTTTCCTGCGCCCGGACGAGGGTGGCGAGGATCTGTACCTGTCGCCGCAACAGATGCGAGCGGTGATGCACGGCGACCGCGTGCTGGCCAGCGTGGTCGGCATTGATCGCCGTGGTCGTCGTCAGGGCGCGATCGCCGAAGTACTCGAGCGTCGTTCGCCGCGACTGGTCGGCCGGGTGGTGATCGAGAACGGCGTGACTCTGGTGACGCCGGACGACCGCCGCCTCAACCACGACGTGATGATCCGGCCCGGGCAGGAGCAGGGTGCCCGCGCCGGCCAGATCGTGGTGGTCGAGATCACCGCGCCGCCGACCGCCCAGCGTGGCCCGGTCGGTGAGATCCGTGCGGTGCTGGGCGAACGGCTGCAGCCGTCGCTGGTGGTGGAGATGGCGATTGCCAGCCACGACCTGCCGCATGAATGGCCGGCCGAGGTGTTGCGTGATGCGGCCGAGGTCGATGCCGAGGTGAGTGCCGACGAATGCGAGGGCCGCACCGACATCCGCAAGCTGCCGCTGGTCACCATCGACGGTGCCGATGCGCGCGACTTCGATGATGCGGTGTACGCACGGCCCCGGCGTGGCGGTGGCTGGCAGTTGATCGTGGCGATTGCCGATGTGTCGCATTACGTGCGGATCGGCAGCGCGCTGGACCGCGAAGCCCACGAGCGCAGCACCTCCACCTACTTCCCCGGCTTCGTGGTGCCGATGCTGCCGGAGACACTGTCCAACGGCATCTGCTCGCTGAACCCCAAGGTCGACCGCCTGTGCATGGTCTGCGACATGACGGTCGATGCCGAGGGCAATGTCGTCCGTTCGAAGTTCTACGACGCAGTGATGCGTTCGCACGCGCGGCTCACCTACGACAAGGTGTGGCAGGCGGTGGGCCTGCACGACGAGGACGCGCGCCACGAGGTGGCCGACGTGCTGCCGCAGCTGGAGCACCTGCACGCGCTGTACAAGGCGATGGCCGGCCAGCGCAAGCGGCGCGGTGCGATCGACTTCGAGACGCCGGAGGTGAAGTTCCGCCTCGATGCCCATGGCAGCGTGGAGTCGATGGGCGCCACCGAGCGCAACGACGCGCACAAACTGATCGAGGAATGCATGATCGCCGCCAACGTGCAGGCGGCGCTGTTCCTGGAAAAGAAGAAAATCCCCGCGCTGTTCCGCGCTCATGAGCCGCCGCCGGCCGAGAAGTACGAAGATCTGCAGCAGTTCCTGCGCGAGTTCAAGCTGCGCATGCCGTCGGTGGAGGAGGTGACCCCGGCGGATTTCTCGGAGATCCTGACTCTGGTTCGTGATCGCCCCGAGCGCGAGCTGATCCAGAGCGTGCTGCTGCGCTCGCAGAGCATGGCCGCCTATCAGCCGGACAATCGCGGCCACTTCGGCCTGGCGCTGCAGGCCTATGCGCATTTCACTTCGCCGATCCGCCGTTATCCCGACCTGCTGGTGCACAGGGCGATCCGCCATGCGCTGAAGCGGGGCAAGCCGAAGGACTATGCCTATACGCCGACCGAAATGGCGGCGCTGGCAGTGCACTGCTCGCAGCGCGAGCGCCGTGCCGAGGAGGCCGAGCGCGACGTCGACGAGCGCTTCAAGTGTGCCTGGATGGAGAAGCACGTCGGCAGCGAGTTCGACGGCGTGGTCACCGGCGTCACCTCGTTCGGCCTGTTCGTGGAACTGGACGAGTCCAAGGTGTCCGGCCTGGTGCACATCAGCCAGCTGGCCAACGACTATTACCACTTTGACGCGATCCGCAAATTGCTGAAGGGCGAGCGCACCGGCGCACAGTTCCGCCTTGGCGACCACGTGCGCATCCAGGTGCTGCGTGCCAGCCTGGAGGATCGCAAGATCGATTTCCGGCTGGTTTCGCCGCGCAAGCAGCCATCCGCACCAGTGCCTGCCAGTGGCCGTGCCTACGACTACGCCGCCGCGGGCGAGCGTTATTCGCTGCCGAAGAAGGCGACTGGAAAGACGCCGCGCAAGGCGCCGATGGGGGATAATCCGCCGCCGCGCGAACCGGCGGCTGCGTCACGCCGCAAAGCGGCAGCGCCGGCACCGGCAGCGGATCGCAAGCGCAAGGCGGCTGCCACCAAGCGTGCGCCGGCGACGAAGAAGAAGGGCGTCGGGCGCCGAACAAAACCGAAAGGCAAGTCATGAGCGAGAGCTGGATCGTTGGAATCAACCCGGTGGAAGGTGCCCTGAGCAACGACGCCGAACGCGTGCGTGAAGTGCTGGTCGAGAACGGCCAGCGCAACGCGCGTGTGCTGGCGTTGGCCGAGCGCGCGAAGAAACTGAACATCCCGGTGCGGCATCGCCCGCGTGACGAGCTGGACCGGCATGCCGGGGAGGCACGTCACCAGGGTGTGATGGCGCGTTACGAAGCCGCGCCACCCGCGCACGAAAGCGACCTGGCCGGCCTGGTCGAGCGCGATGGCGCGGATGCCCTGGTGCTGGTGCTCGACGGCGTCACGGATCCGCACAACCTCGGTGCCTGCCTGCGCAGTGCGGCAGCCGCGAAGGTCACCGCAGTGATCGTGCCGAAGGACCGTGCCGTCGGGCTTACCCCGGTGGTGCGCCGCGCTTCGGCCGGTGGTGCTGATCGCGTGCCGCTGATCGCGGTGACCAATCTGGCCCGCACCTTGCGTGACCTGAAGGAAGCCGGCGTGTGGATCACCGGCTTGGCCGGCGATACCGACACCACGATTTACGGCGTCGATTTCAAGGGTCCGGTGGCGCTGGTGCTGGGCAGTGAGGGCGAGGGCATTCGCCGGCTTACCCGCGAATCGTGCGATTTCGTGGCGGCCATCCCGATGCCGGGGGCGATGGAAAGCCTCAACGTCTCGGTCGCCACCGGCGTGGTGCTGTTCGAGGCGTTGCGTCAGAGGAGTGCGAAACGATGAACCTGTTCTGGTACGACTGGGCCGGCTATATCGGCGTGGCGCTGGTGCTGCTGGCTTTCTTCCTGCTGCAGGAACGCAAGCTGCAGGGCAGTGGCCTGACCTACCAGTTGATGAACATTCTCGGCGCGGTCGGAGTGATGCTGTCGCTGTGTTTCGGCAGCTTCAACCTGTCGGCCTTCCTGATGCAGGTGGCGTGGCTGCTGATCGGCATCTACGGCATCGTGCGTGGGGTCAGGCGGCGCCGCGAGACACACGGGCAACCGTAGACACGGTTGTCACGGCACGGGGACGACCCCGTGTCCCGTTTTCATCGCGGGGACGGCCCTGCATTGATAAGGGAGCGCCGACATGGCGTGGATCTATCTGTTGTTGGCCGGCCTGTTCGAAATGGCGTGGGCGATCGGCTTGAAGTACACCGACGGTTTCAGCCGGTTGTGGCCGAGCATCGGCACGCTTGCCGCGATGGCGGTGAGTGTCGTGCTGCTGGCGGTGGCGGTGAAGACCTTGCCGATCGGTACCGCTTACGCGATCTGGACCGGCATCGGCGCGGTCGGTGCGGTGGTGCTGGGGATCATGCTGTTCGATGACCCGGCGACTTGGCCGCGGCTGCTCTGCGTGGCACTGATTCTGGCCGGCATCATCGGGCTCAAGCTCACCGCGCATTGACGCGCGGTGAGCCGTGCCGCGGGTTCAGGATTCGCGCATCACCATCAGGCGGATTTCGGTCATGTCCTCGATCGCGCAGCGCACGCCTTCGCGACCGAGGCCGGACAGCTTGATGCCGCCGTACGGCATGTTGTCGACGCGGAAGCTGGGGATGTCATTGACCACCACGCCGCCTTGTTCCAGCTCGTTCCAGGCACGCATCGCGTGGTCGAGGCTGTCGGTGAAAATGCCGGCCTGGAGGCCGTAGTCGGAGTCGTTGACCATGGCGATCGCCTCGTCGATGTCGCGGAACGGGGCGAGCAGGGCGAACGGGCCGAAGGCTTCCTGCCGGTTGGCCTTGGCCTCGGCGGGTACGTTCTCCATCAGGGTGGCATCGAGCATGTTGCCGTGGCGCTTGCCGCCGCAGAGGATCCGTCCTCCGGCCTGCCGTGCTTCGAGAATCCAGCCGTGCAGGCGTTCGGCGGCCGCCTCGTCGATCATCGGGCCGAGGAAGACATCCTTGTGCCGCGGGTTGCCGGCCTTGAGCTTTTTCGTGGCGGCGACCAGCTTGCGTTTCAGTGCGTCGAAGATGTCGGCATGCGCGTAGATACGCTGCACGCCGATGCAGCTCTGGCCGGACTGATAGAACGCGCCGAACACCAGCCGCTCGACCACCCGGTCGAGATGCGGCCCCTGGTCGGCATCGACGATGCAGGCCGCGTTGCCGCCCAGTTCCAGCACCACTTTCTTGCGGCCGGCACGGGCCTTGAGCTCCCAGCCGATCTGGCCGCCGGTGAACGAAAGCAGCCTGAGGCGTTCGTCCTCGACCAGTGGTGCGGCCTGGCTGCCGTCCAGCGGCAGGATCGAGAACGCGCCTTTCGGCAGGTCGGTTTCAGCCAGTATCCCACCGATGATCAGCGCGCCCAGCGGGGTCTTTTCCGAGGGTTTCAGCACGAAGGGGCAACCGGCGGCGATCGCCGGTGCGACCTTGTGCGCGACCAGGTTCAGCGGAAAGTTGAACGGCGTGATGAATGACACCGGGCCCAGCGGCACCCGCTTGGTGTAGCCGTGGTAGCCGTCCAGACGGCTGGCCAGTTCCAGATTGAGCGTCTCGCCATTGATGCGCACCGCTTCTTCGGCGGCGATCTGGAAGGTTTCGATCAAGCGCGTCACTTCCCCGGCGGCATCCCTGATCGGCTTGCCGGCCTCGATGCACAGTGCCTCGGCCAGTTCGTCGCGACGTTCGGCAAAACGCCTGATGCAGTGCTGCAGTACGGCCTGACGCGCCCATGGCTTGAAGCGGCGCATCGGTGTGGCGGCTTTCACTGCGGCGGCAATGGCCTTGCCGGTGGCTTTCGCGTCGGGCACTGCCACCCGGGTGGCGATGCGGCCGCTGTACTTGTTGCGTACGACCAGATCAGCGTTCGGTTGCTGCGGCTGGTTGGCGAGGTAGTAGGGGTAGTTTTTCGCGAGCATGGCGACACTCCGTGACGACAACCGGTCAAGCATAGGGGGCGACGGGTTCAGCGGATGTGAGCCGGTGCCGCGATGCGTTGGTGCGGCTCAGTCTTCGCGGGTCTGCAGGTGCAGTTCGCCATCGGCCAGGCGGGCGCGCAGCGGCGTGCCGGCAGCCACGTTCTTTGCCGAGCGCAGCACATGGCTGTCGGCGTCGAACAGGATGGCGTAGCCGCGATCCAGCGTGGCCAGCGGGCTGACCGCGTGCAGCGAGTGGCTGGCATGGCGCAGCGCGGTTCGCCGGTGCTCCATGATCTGCGCGATGGCGCGGTGCAGGCGTGACTGCTGCTCGGCGAGGCGGCGCGCCAGCAACGGCAGCCGGGCCTGCGGATGGCAGGCCAGCAGGCGGGCGTGCAAGCGATCAAGCCGGGCATGGCGGGACTGTTCCTGTTCGCGCCATGCCGCGGTGGCGCGACGGTGCAGGTGCAGCAGCCGTTCGCGGTCGCGGGCCAGCCGTGCCTGCGGACGCTGTGCCTGCAGACGCGCCAGCAGGTGATCGAGGCGTTGTGCCCTGGCCTGCAGGCGGCGCTGCTGCAAGGTGGCCATGCGCTGTTGCAACTGCTGCAGGTGGCGGCCGGTCGCCACCGCGTCAGGTACCAGCAGTTCGGCAGCGGCGGAGGGTGTTGGGGCGCGCAGGTCGGCGACGAAGTCGGCGATGCTGAAGTCGATTTCATGGCCGACTGCAGAGACCACCGGCACCGCGCTGGCGTGGATCGCACGGGCCACCGCTTCCTCATTGAACGCCCACAGGTCTTCCAGCGAGCCGCCGCCGCGGGTCAGCAACAGCACGTCGTAGCGCGCGCTGGCCGAGGCCTTGCGCAGCATGTCGACGATGGCCGGCGGTGCCTCGCGCCCCTGTACCGGAACCGGCAGCACCTCGACTTCGGCCAGCGGCCAGCGCCGGGCCAGCACGCTGAGCACGTCGCGGATGGCCGCGCCGGTGGCCGAGGTGATCACGCCGATGCGCCGGGCCAGGGCGGGCAGTGGACGTTTGCGTGCCGGGTCGAACAGGCCTTCGGCATCGAGCCGGGCCTTGAGTTGCTCGAACTCCTGCTGCAGCGCGCCTTCGCCTGCCGGCTCCATGTACTCGGCCACCAGCTGGAACTCGCCGCGGGGCTCGTACAGGCCGACCCTGGCACGCAGCAACACCTGCATGCCGTCGGCAGGGCGGAAGCGCAGCGTGGAGGCTTTCATCCTGAACATCGCGCAGCGCACCTGGGCGCCACTGTCTTTCAGGGTGAAGTACAGGTGGCCGGATGCCGGCCTGGCCACGTTCGACAGTTCGCCCTCGATCCATACCTGCGGCAGGGCGTCGCCCAGCAGGTCGCGCACCAGCCGGTTGAGCTGGCTGGGGGTCAGGATCTGGCGTGTGGGAGGCGTGTCGGCAGGTACGGGCATGAAGGCGCGAGCCTAGCATGCGTCAGGCATCAAGTTGTGAAAAAACATCTGCTTGAAGCATGAAGCGCATGCACGGCGTCAAGAGCCGGGGCCGCGCTTGCCGGTGTCGCGCGATTGGTGCCGCCTGGCTTTGAGCAACTGCACGCAGCGGATGCCCAGGTTGAAGGCGAACCAGCCGGCGACTGCACCCAGCGGCCAGCTGATCCAGACCGGTCGCAGGAAGGCCATGACAGCCAGTGCGGCGAGGATCACGATGCCGGCCAGCAACGGGCCGGTGCGGGTATCGCCCAGCACGCGGCGGTTGGTCAGCGCGGCGCCCACGCTGTTGGCGATGCGCAGGGCGCCGGCTGCCGCCCGGCTGGAACTGCCGCTGCCGCGATGGCCGCGTTTCGGCCGGGCCATGCTGCTGCGCACCCGTTCGCTGCGGCCGTTGCCGCGGCGGCGCGTCGCCAGCACGATTTCGGTGGCATTGCACAGATCCGTCTCGTACTGCGCGGCGAGCTGGCCGGCAAAGCCGGCATCCTCGACGGCCACGTCCAGTTCCTGATTGCCCAGCCAGCTGGCGATGTTGAGGTTGGACGAGCCGACCCGCGCCCACTGGCCGTCGGCCACGGCGGTTTTCGCGTGCAGCATCGAGCCGTTCCACTCGAAGATGCGCACGCCGGCTTTCAGCAGAGGGCGATACCCCGAGCGCGACATGCCGGCCACCACGGGGATGTCGCTGCTGCCGGGTACCAGCAGGCGAACGTCCACGCCGTCGCGGGCCGCGGCCACCAGTGCCTGCACATAAGGGGCGAGGCCCACGAAATAGGCGTCGGTGAGCCACAGCGTCCTGCGTGCCATCGAGGCGATCAGCTGATCGAGCCGATACATGCCGGCAGTGGCCGGTTGGGTGGCGATCAGGCGCAGCGATACTTCGCCGGCCGGGCTGTCGGGCTGCGGTGGTGGCTCAAACGGCGGCAACGCATTGCCGGTCCCGGCCCAGCTGTGGGCGAAGGCCGCTTCCAGTTCAGTCACGGCGGGGCCGCGCAGGGCCACGCCGGTATCGCGCCAGGGCGGCACGTTGCGGGCTGGGTTGCCCAGCCATTTCGCGCTGATGCAGACGCCGGACAGGAAGCCGTGGACGCCGTCGACGACCAGCAGCTTGCGATGGTCGCGGCTGATCCAGCCCAGTGGCTGGCCCAGCCGTGGCGGATTGAACACCCGCACTTCGCCGCCGGCGGCCCGCAGTGGGGCCCAGAAGGAAAGGCCGGACTGGCCGAGGCAACCCAGCCAGTCGACGATCACGGCGACGAACACGCCGGCCTGTGCCCGTTCGACCAGGGCATCGCGGAAGGCCTGGCCGACTTCGTCGTTGCGGATGATGTAGTTCTCGAGAAGTATCCGCTGCCGCGCCTGGCGGATCGCGGCCAGCCAGGCGTCGTAGTGCGCGGCGGCATCGACCAGCAGTTCCACCGCATTGCCGTCGAGCAAAGGTGCTCCGGCCGCACGGCTCAGCGCCTGTTCCGCCAATCGGCGGTTGAAGCTGTAGGGACCCGGTGAAGTCGACATGCGACGAGTGTAGGCGATGCCCCGCGTGTACATCGTGGCAACGGGCTTCTGGCATGATCCGCCGCATGCCGATCGAGCATCGCCACACCGATACCGAGGCCTGCGCCGACTATCTGGCCAATGCGCTGGGCCCCGATCTGCGCGTTGCGGCGCCGCTGGGTCTGGGCAAGCCGCACGGGCTGCTCAATGCGCTGTACCGGCTGACCGCTGCTGATGGCAATCGTTCGATGCGGCTTTATACCGCGCTGTCACTGACCCGGCCACAGCCGAAGCCGGGGCTGGAGCAGCGCTTCATGGCGCCGTTCCTCGAACGTCATTTCGGGGCGGATCAGGTCGATCCACAGTACGCGCTGGATCAGGCGCGCGATGCCTTGCCGCCAAATGTCGAGGTGCACGAGTTCTACCTGCAGTCCGGCGCGTTGCTGCATTCGTCCAGTGCCCAGCGCAGTTGCATCAGCCAGAACTACACCCACGTCGCCCGCGATCTGGTGGAGCAGGACATCAACCTGCTGGTGCAACTGGTGGCCCGGCGCGAAGGGCCGGACGGGGTGCGTTACAGCCTGTCCTGCAACCCGGACCTGACCCTGGATTTCCTCCGTCAGATGCAGCTTGCCGGGAGGCAGCGGCCGCTGTGCGTGGCGGTGGTGCATCCCGACCTGCCATATCTCAGCGGTGAAGCCGAGGTGAGCGAGGCGTATTTCGACGTGGAACTGCGGCCCGGAAAAATGCCACCGCTGTTCGCCCTGCCACGGTCACCGGTGAGCCTGGCCGAATATGCGCTGGGCCTGCATGCCAGTGCCTTGGTCAAGGATGCCGGCTGCCTGCAGATCGGCATCGGCGCGCTGTCCGACGCGCTGGTCAAGGCCTTGCTGCTGCGCCATCAGGACAATACCCGTTGGCGACAGGCGCTGGTGGCGCTGGACCTCACCGGCAGCACGCATGCCCAGGCCGGCGTGCTGGGTGGCCTGACGCCGTTCCAGGCGGGCCTCTACGGCGCCAGCGAGATGGTGATGGATGGTTTCATGCACCTGCAGCGCGCCGGCATCCTGACGCGGCGGAGCTGGGACAACCTGGCGATGGAGAAGGCCTCGGCGGCGGGCCGGCTGGCCGGCGACGTGCCGGGCGGCCACTACCTGCGTGGAGCGTTCTTCCTTGGCTCGCGCGAATTGTATGAATGGCTGGATGCCACCGAGGCCGCTGATCCGGACGCGATCGACATGTGTGCGGTGTCCAACGTCAACCAGCTGTACGGCAACCACCAGAAGCTGGCAATGCTGCAGCGCCGTGGCGCACGTTTCTTCAACACCTGCATGATGGCGACCCTGCTCGGGGCGGCGATCTCCGACACGCTGGACGACGGCACCGTGGTCAGCGGCGTGGGCGGGCAGTACAACTTCGTGGCGATGGCGCATGAACTGCCGGGCGGGCGTTCGGTGCTGCTGCTGCGCGCGACCCGCCACAGCCGCGGCGGGATCGAGAGCAACATCCGCTGGCACCATGGGCAGGCGACCATCCCGCGGCACCTGCGCGACATCGTGGTCACCGAATACGGTGTTGCCGACCTGCGTGGCAAGAGCGACAGCGAATGTGTTGAGGCGATGTTGTCGATCAGCGATGCGCGTTTCCTCGACGCGCTGTGCGCCCAGGCGAAGGCGCATCGCAAACTGTCTGCCGACTTCGTGATCCCCGAGGCGTGGCGACGGCATCACCCGGATGGATTGCGCGAGGCGCTGGCGCCACTGCAGCGGATGGACCTGTTGCCGACATTCCCCTTTGGCAGCGATTTCGACGACATCGAACAGCGCCTGCTGCCTGCACTGGACTGGTTGAGAGATGCCGGCACCCATTGGCGCGGCCGCTGGCAACTGTTACGTGGGTTGTGCCGACCCGGCCAAGCCGCTGCCGACGAAGACAAGGCGCTCGCCCGCATGGGCCTGGCCGCGCCATCCACGCTCATTGAACGCCTGCAGCGGCGTTTGCTTCAGGCCGCGTTGAGGCATCACGGCGGCGAATCGTCTGCTGCGTAGAGCGTGCAGCGTTGGCGGGGTGGCGGTATCGGCGGGCAGTGCCCGCCCTACGGGTGCTTTTCCGGGGGCGAGTGGTTTTCCGCTTTCCCGTCCGGGTTTGCGGATTTCGGCTCGTCGTCCATCAGCGGCAGGACGGCGGGGCTGTCCATGTCGTCGAACTGCTGATGGTTGACCGCCCAGAAGAACAGCGCGACCGCGAGCAGCACGATCAGCAGGGTGACCGGGATCAGCACCAGCAGGATGTTCATGCGGGCAACTCGCGTTGGTGCAGGGTGGGGCCTGCCGTCCGGCCCGGGCCGGCATGGCGGCCGACCCGCAGTGCGTTGAGCACCACCAGCAGCGAGCTCAGCGACATGCCGATGCCGGCCAGCCACGGCGGCACGAAGCCGAATGCCGCGAACGGCACGGCGGTCAGGTTGTAGATGAGTGCCCAGCGCCGGCTCTGCGCCATGATCTGCTGCATCTGGACGGCGATCCGGCGGGCATCGAGCAGGCCGTCGAGACGGCCGCCCAGCAGCAACAGGTCGGCGTGGGCCTGGGCCAGCTCGGTACCCGAAGCCAGGGCGGCGGAAACATCGGCGCCGGCGAGTACCGGCGCATCGTTGCTGCCATCGCCGACGGCCAGGGTGACATGGCCGTGGCGGCGTGCCGCCTGCAACCGTTCGAGCTTGTCGGCGGGCGACTGGCGTGCGTGCCAGTCATCGACGCCGAGGCGTCCGGCCACCGTGGCGACGCGATCCGGGCTGTCGCCGCTGGCGATCGCGACTGTCGCGCCAGCGGCGCGCCAGGCATCAAGCATGGCGCGGGCGTCGGCACGCGGCTGCTCGTCGAGATGGAAGGCGGCGATGGCGCCGGTGCCATCGGCCAGCAGCAGTGCGTTTTCGGCGGCCGACGGGACCGGTTTGCCGCTGGCGGCCATGGCGAAATCGGGGCGGCCGAGGTACAGCTCGCGGCCATCGACCTCGCCGCTGATGCCGGCGCCGGCATGGACTTGCAGCGACTGGGCACGCAGCGGCAGCGCGTGCTGGCTGGCGGTGTCGGCAAGAGCGCGGGCCAGCGGATGCGAGCTTTCATGGGCCAGCGCGGCGGCCAGCTGCAGGGCATGTGCAGCATCATCGTCGCGCAGAAGGATGACTGCATGGCGATCGAGCTGCGGCACGGTCAGCGTGCCGGTCTTGTCGAACATGGCGTGGTCGACCCGTGCCAGGGTGGCCAGGGCGTCGCCGTCGGTGACCAGCACTCCGCGGCCGGCCAGCACGCCGATCGCGCGGGTCAGGGTGGCCGGGCGGGTCAGTGCGAATGCACAGGGGCAGGCCACCACCAGGACGGCTACCGCGGCTTCGAACGCGCGTGCTGGATCGACCAGCAGCCAGCCCAGCGCGGTGAGCACGGTCAGCAGCAGCACGCGGGCCACGAAGCGGCCGACTTCACGGTCGCTGGCGACGGTTGATGGGCGTGCCTGCCGCGTCCGGCGGGCCAGTGCGCCCAGTCGTGCGGCGGTGGTGTGGGTGCCGCTGTGTTCGACGCGGATTCCGGCAGGTCCGGACAACAGCATGCTGCCGGCCACCAGACGCTCGCCACGCACCCGGCGAACCGGGCGCGATTCGCCGGACAGCAAAGCCTCGTCGACCAGCACGGACTCGCTTTCCAGCACGCCATCGGCCGGGATCACGAGGCCTTCCGCGACGTGCACGCGGTCACCGGGCAGCAGCGAGATCGCCGCGACGGTTTCCAGCTCGCCATCGGCGCGCCGGCGTTGTGCCAGCAGGGGCACGGCATCGACCGCTGCATCACCCAGCGCGTCGCTGCGGTGGCGCGAACGCAGTTCGAGATAGCGCCCGCCGAGCAGCAGGAACACGAACATGCTCACCGAGTCGAAATAGATCTCGCCACTGCCGCGCAAGGTGTTGAAGGTGCTGGCAGCGAACACCAGTGCGACGGCCAGCGCCACCGGCAGGTTGATGCCAAGCCGGCGTTCGCCCAGTTCGTGCATGGCGCCGCTGAAGAACGGTTGTGCGGAATAGAACACCACCGGCGCGGTGGTCAGCAGGCCCAGCCAGCGGAACAGGTTGCGGGTGCTGAAGTCGACGAAGTCCACCGCGCCGATGTAGATCACGAAGGCGTAGGTCATCACCTGCATGGCGCACATTCCGGCAACCAGCAGGCGTTTCAGGGCATCGTGCTGTTCGTGCGAGCGGCGGTCGTCGATGCTGTCGAGGGGCAGCGGCTGTGCCGGGCAATGCGCGGCGGCGAACTGGTCGAGCAGGGTGGGCAGTGGCGTGTGCCGCGCATTCCAGGTCACTCGCACGCGCCGGGCCGGGCGGTCGATGGCCACGCGTCGCACGCCGGGCAGGGCACGGATGCGCTGTTCCAGCCACAGCACCTGACGTGCATCGTGCAGCGACTCGACCCGCAGTGCGATCTCGCTGCAGCCGTCGCGGCGATCACGCATGACCTGCGCGGCGAGCTGCGGATGGGCCCACGCCGCATTGGCGTTCATCGTGGCGGGCCGGCGTTCGGATCCGGCGTGGCGGCGGCACTGTGTGCCGAGGCCGGCACGCCGAACACGGTACGCGGGGCGGTGTCCAGCGGAGTGTCACCGTGCTGCGCACCGAGCACGATCATCCAGATGCAGCCGCCCAGGGACGCCGCGAAGATCACGATGCCGAGCCACACCACCGGCTGGCGGTACCAGGCCGATGCGTGGCTGTTCGCAGCGATGTCACGGCTGGCCGGCATCATGGCCCCGGTGCGACTGGTGGTAGACATAGGCTGCCAGCACGCGGATCTGCTCGTCGGACAGGCGTCCGCTCCATGCCGGCATGTGGCCCTGGCGTCCTTCGCCGATGGTCTTCTCGATATCGGCCACGGTGCCGCCATGCAGCCAGATGTCGTCGGTGAGGTTGGGTGCGCCCAGTGCGGGATTGCCCTTGCCGTCAGCGCCATGGCAGGCGGCGCAGGTGCCGAACAGCGGCTGGCCGGCACTGGCCTTGGCGGCGTCGTGCGGCGCGCCGGACAGGCTCAGCACGTATTGCGCCAGATTCTTCACGTTGTCCTCGCCCAGGCTGGCCCAGGGCGGCATCACGCCGCTGCGGCCGTCGTGGATCGAGGCGGTGATGTCGCTGCCGCTGCCGCCGTAGAGCCAGTCGTTGTCGACCAGGTCGGGAGCGCCGAGTGCCACATTGCCTTTGCCGTCGCGCTGGTGGCAGGCGGCGCAGTTGTCCTCGAACAGGACCTTGCCCATCTGCAGCGCAGCAGGATCGCCGGCCAGTTGTTCGACCGGATACAGCTTGAAACGCTCCATCAGCGGTTCAAGCGCAGCCTCGTTGACGGCGGTTTCCTGTGCCAGCTGGCCGTGCGAGGTCCAGCCCAGCACGCCCTTGAAGCTGCCGAAGCCGGGGAACAGCGCGAGGTAGGTGAAGCCACTGACGAACATCGCACCGGAGAACAGCACCCACCACAGCGGCAGCTTGCGCACGCCTTCGCGCAGCGCGCCGTGCGCCCACACGTGGCCGCTGGTGCCGTCGGGCTGGGTGGGGATCTTGACGCGTGGTCCCCACAGGAACAGGAAGAACGTGATGCCCATGTTCAGCGTCACCAGGAACATCACCCACAACGACCATCCGGTGCTCATGCGCGGTACTCCTCATGATCGGCGTGGCATTCATCTTCCATCGGCAGGTGTGCCATGCGGTTGAAGGTTTTCTCGTGGTATTTGCGCCAGGCCCAGATCCAGATGCCGATGAAGGTGAACATCATCAGCAGGATGAATACGCCGGCAACGTGGCCCCAGGCCGGATGCATCATCGCGATCATGGTGTGCCTCCGGTGGCGGCCGTGGCAGCGGGTGTGGCCTCAGGTGCGTCGGGTTCGTTCTTGATGCCGAGCCCCTGCAGGTAGGCGATCAGCGCGTCCAGTTCGGTCTTGCCTTCCACCGCGGCGGGGGCGGCAGCGATGTCGGCATCGCTGTACGGGTCGCCCAGCTTGCGCAGGGTGCGCATGCGCGCCTGGATGTCGTCGGCGTCGAGCTTGGCGCCGGCCAGCCACGGGTAGGCCGGCATGTTCGATTCCGGAACGACCGAGCGCGGGTCAAGCAGATGCATGCGCTGCCAGTCGTCGGAATACTTGCCGCCGACGCGGGCCAGGTCGGGACCGGTACGCTTGGAGCCCCACTGGAACGGGCGGTCGTAGACCGACTCGGCGGCATCCGAGAAATGGCCGTAGCGCTGGGTCTCGAAACGCAGCGCGCGGATCATCTGCGAGTGGCACAGATAGCAGCCTTCGCGCACGTAGACATCCTTGCCGGCCAGCCGCAGCGGGTCGTAGGGATGCACGCCGGGAGGCGCTTCCAGCGTATGCGCCTCGACGAACAGCGGGGTGATCTCGGCCAGGCCACCCAGCGACACCATGATGGCGATGCCGACGGCGAGCAGACCGGCGTGTTTTTCGATGGCTTCGAAATGTTTGTAGGCCATGATGGATTCTCCTCAACCGGCGGCGGGCAGCGGGGCCGGCATCTGGTGCGGCTCCGGTTCGGGAACGGGGACCGGGATCGGCTTGATCAGCCGTGCCCGCGCATCCGCCGCGGTGTGCCACAGGTTCCACGCCATCACCACCATGCCGGACAGGATGAGCACGCCACCCAGCCAGCGGATCAGGTACATCGGCTTGATCGCGATCAGGCTGTCCAGGAAGCCGTAGGTGAGTGCGCCGTCCGGGTTGGTGGCACGCCACATCAGGCCCTCGGTGACGCCGGCAGTCCACATCGAGCCGACGTAGAACAGGGTGCCCAGGATGTGCAGCCAGAAATGCAGCTCCATGCCCTTGCGCGAATGCATTTCCGGGCGACCCAACGCGCGCGGTGCCATGGCATAGAGCGAGCCGATGGTGATCATCGCGACCCAGCCGAGCGAGCCCGAGTGCACGTGGGCAACGGTCCAGTCGGTGTAGTGCGACAGTGAGTTCACCGTCTTGATCGCCATCATCGAGCCTTCAAAGGTCGAGGCGGCATAGAACACCAGCGCGATCACCATGAACTTCGCTGCCGGGTCGATCTTGAGCCTGCCCCAGGAGCCGTTGAAGGTGAGCAGGCCGTTGGCCGCCGAACCCAGACTCGGCATCAGCAGCACCAGCGAGAAAGCCATGCCGACCGACTGCACCCAGTCGGGCAGGGCGGTGTACATCAGATGGTGCGAACCGGCCCACATGTAGACCGAGATCAGCGCCCAGAAATTGACGATCGAGAAGCGGTAGCTCCACAGCGGCTGCTGCGCCTGCCGCGGCACGAAGTAGTACATCATGCCGAGGAAGCCGGCGGTGAGGAAGAACGCCACCGCGTTGTGGCCGTACCACCACTGCACCATCGCATCGACCACGCCCGAGTAGATCGTGTAGGACTTGAACATCGACACCGGCAGGGCGAGGTTGTTGACGATGTGCAGCAGGCCGACGGCGATGATGAAGGCGCCGTAGTACCAGTTGGCCACGTAGATGTGCTTGATGCGCCGGCGGGTCAGGCTGCCGAAGAACACCACGCCGAAACTCACCCACACCACCGCGATCAGGATGTCGATGAACCATTCCGGCTCGGCGTATTCCTTGCTCTGGGTGATGCCCAGCGGCATCGTCAGCATCGACAGCACGCAGACTGCCTGCCAGCCCCAGAAAGTGAAGGCGGCCAGTTTCTTGAAGGCCAGCCGGGCGTGTCCGGTGCGCTGCACCACGTAGTAGCAGGTGCCCATCAGCGCCGAGCCGCCGAAGGCAAAGATCACGCCGAAGGTGTGGTCGGGTCGCAGCCGGCTGAAGGTCAGCCAGGGCAGGTTGAAGTTCAGGGCCGGCCACAGCAGTTCGGCGGCGGCATAGACGCCGACCGACATGCCGATGATGCCCCATACGGCCGCGGCCAGAAGGAACTGGCGCACGACTTTGTCGTTGTAATACTCGGTATCAGGCATGGGAATCCCCAGTGAATTCGACGTCATTCTGGCGCGAAGCATGCTGCGGTGCCTTGACTCCAATCAAGCCGCTGCGGCAATCCGTCCGGTTCTGCTGAAAGTGCGCCTCCCACGCACCGCCTGACGGCCAGATTGCGCCGGCTGCCATGGGTTGGCAACGCCGATCAGGTATTCTTGGCGCCATTGCCGCATGCCGTTGCGGCCCTGTATTCCGGTTGATTCCATGAGCGAGATTGCTGCACAGAAACCACGTCCGGCCGAGCCGGCATCACGCCGGCCCAGTGTGGCCGTCCGGGTCGGCAAGATCACCGTTGGCGGCGGTGCCCCGGTAGTGGTGCAGTCGATGACCAACACTGACACCGAAGATCCGGTCAGCACCGCGAAGCAGATCGCCGAGCTGGCCCGGGCCGGTTCCGAACTGGTGCGCATCACGGTCAACACGCCGGCGGCAGCGGCGGCGGTGCCGCAGATTGCCGAACGGCTGGCGATGATGGGCGTGGAGGTGCCGATCGTCGGCGACTTCCACTACAACGGCCACCTGCTGCTCGAGCGTGAGCCGGCCTGTGCCGAGGTGCTGGCCAAGTACCGCATCAACCCGGGCAACGTCGGTTTCGGCAAGAAACACGAAAGCCAGTTCGCCTCGATCATCGAGAAGGCCTTGCGCTACGACAAGCCGGTGCGCATCGGAGCCAACTGGGGTTCGCTGGACCAGAGCATGGTCGCCGCGCTGATGGACGAGAACGGCCGCCGCGCCGATCCCTGGGATGCCGCGCAGGTGGCGCGCGAGGCGTTGATCCGTTCGGCGCTGGATTCCGCAGCGAAGGCCGAAGAGCTTGGCCTGCCACGTGATCGCATCATTTTGTCGTGCAAGGTGTCCGGCGTGCAGGAACTGATCGCGGTGTACCGCGACCTGGCGGCACGCTGCGACTACGCGTTGCATCTGGGCTTGACCGAGGCCGGCATGGGCTCCAAGGGCATCACCGCCTCCAGTGCCGCGCTGGCGGTGCTGTTGCAGGAAGGCATCGGCGACACCATCCGCATCTCGCTGACGCCGGAGCCGGGCGCTTCACGCACCGGCGAGGTGATCGTGGCGCAGGAGCTGTTGCAGACCATGGGGCTTCGTTCGTTCACCCCACTGGTCACCGCCTGCCCGGGTTGCGGTCGCACCACCAGCGAATTTTTCCAGGAGCTGGCCCGTACCGTACAGCAGCACGTGCGCGAGCGGATGCCGTTGTGGCGGGTGCAGTACGACGGGGTAGAAAACCTCACGTTGGCGGTGATGGGCTGCATCGTCAACGGCCCGGGCGAATCGAAGCACGCCAACATCGGCATTTCGCTGCCGGGCAACGGTGAGGCGCCGGCGGCGCCGGTGTTCATCGACGGCGAAAAAGCGATGACCCTGCGCGGGGACAACATCGCTGGCGAGTTCATGGGCATCCTCGACGACTACGTGGCCACGCACTACGCCGCCCGCGGCAGTTGACCCCCTGCGCGCAGGCCCGCTGCCGCGCATGCAGGTGTTCATCCCTGGCGGATTTGCCGGTATCCTCGGCGTTCGTGCAGACTTCACGGCGTGCAGCGGGGCGAGCCGGGGTTTCTGTCACACAGACATCAGATGATGGTGCCTCACATCGGCATCGCATGCAGGATGCGTGGTTTCGTGCCTGATGTGCCTGAGCATTTCCCGTTCGGAGTCCTGTCTTGACGATCAGCCCACAGTTCCGCACGGCCTCCATCTACGTCCTGCTGTCCGTGTGCTGGGTGTGGCTGTCCGATCAGGTGCTGGTCGTGCTGGTGAAGGACCAGGCGCAACTTTCCTTTCTGCAGAGCATCAAGGGCGGGGCGTTCGTGCTGGCCACGGGCGTGCTGCTCTACTGGATGATCGGCCGCGACATGCGCCTCCTGAAGAACGCCAACAGGATGTTGCTCGACGGCCACAAGCAGTCCTTGCGCGCACTGGTGTCGGCCATGGACATCCGCCATCAGGAAACCAGCGGCCATTCCGACCGCGTGATGCGCATGGCCACCCGTCTGGGTGCGTTGGCCGGCCTGCGCGACAAGGCCCTGCAGGATCTGACTTTCGGCGCGCTGCTGCATGACATCGGCAAGCTGGCCTTGCCGGATGCCGTGCTGATCAAGCCTGGCAAGCTTGACGAGGGTGAGATGGCATTGATGCGCCAGCACCCGCGGCTTGGCCACGAATTGCTGCAGCAGGTGGATTTCCTGCGTGATGCTTCCGTGGTTCCTCACGGCCATCATGAGCGCTGGGACGGTAGTGGCTATCCGCAGGGCCTGCGTGGCGAAGAGATACCTCTGGCGGCACGCGTTTTCAGCGTGGTCGATGTGTGGGACGCACTGATCACCCGTCGCGTATACAAACCGGCCTGGCCCGAGGAGGACGTGCTGAGCTATCTGCGCTCGGCGGCGGGCAGCCAGCTTGACCCGGCTTTGGTGGAGCTGTTTCTCGAACATTACGACGAGTTGAAGGCTGCGGCGGTTTCGCCACAGGGGTGATTCCGGGCCCGTTCGGAGCTTGCAGGGGCTCCATGATGTCGAAGAATCCCCGCATGTACGGCATCTCGTAGGGCGGGCATCGCCCGCGGTTTCGGCGTCCGCGATGTCGGGCATTGCCCGACCTACGTGCGGGTTCCGCGGTGGTGAAGGATTCCCGCATGTGCAGTGTCTCGTAGGGCGGGCATCGCCTGTGGCTTCGGCGGCAACTCCGGACTCCGCGGTGTCGGGCAGTGCCCGACCTACGAGCGGGGTTCCGCGATGGTGAAGAGTTTCCGCATGTGCAGTGTCTCGTAGGGCGGGCATCGTCCGCGGCTTCGGCGGCAACTCCGGACTCCGCGGTGTCGGGCAGTGCCCGACCTACGAGCGGGGTTCCGCGGTGGTGAAGGATTCCCGCATGTGCAGTGTCTCGTGGAGCGGGCATCGTCCGCGGCTTCGGCGGCAACTCCGGACTCCGCGGTGTCGGGCAGTGCCCGACCTACGAGCGGGGTTCCGCGGTGGTGAAGGATTCCCGCATGTGCAGTGTCTCGTGGGGTGGGCATCGCCCGCGGTTTCGGCGGCAACTCCGGACTCTGCGGTGTCGGGCAGTGCCCGACCTACGAGCGGGGTTCCGCGATGGTGAAGAGTTTCCGCATGTGTAGTGTCTCGTAGGGCGGGCATCGCCCGCGGTGTCGGGCATTGCCCGACCTACGGTGAGGGAGTGGGGCAGGGTTGTGGCAGCCGGTCGTTCAGGTCGGCCCAATTGCCGATGCGTCCGGGCAGGGCGGCAAGCCGTGTCACCTCGGCCAGGAAATCGCGGCGGGGCAGTTCGATCGCGCCCAGTCCCAGCGTATGCGGGTTGGCCACTTGGGTGTCGAGCAGCGGGAAGTCCAGCGATTGCAGCAGTCGCGCCAAGCCGACCAGAGCGACTTTCGAACCGCCGCTCTCGGCACTGAACATCGACTCGCCGCAGAACAGCCGGCCCACCGCCACACCGTAGATGCCGCCGACCAGACGCTCGCCGTCCCATACCTCCACGCTGTGCGCGTGGCCGAGCCGGTGCAGTTTCACGTAGGCATCGATCATCGCCGGCACCAGCCAGGTACCCGAGTCGTCGCCACGCGGCGCGGCGCAGGCACGGATCACGGCTTCGAAGTCCTCGTCGACGCTCAATCGCCAGTGTTTGTCGCGCAGTTGCCGGCGCAGGCTGCGGTTGATCCGTGGCGTGGCGGTATCGAAGGCGCAGCGCGGATCGGGTGACCACCACAGGATCGGCTCGCCCTCGGAGAACCAGGGAAAGATGCCTTGCCGGTAGGCAGCCAGCAGCCGTGATGGCGACAGGTCGCCGCCGAAAGCCAGCAGCCCGTTCGGCTCGGTCAGTGCATGGGCCGGGTCGGGAAAACGTTCAGGGGCGTGGTTGTCGAGCAGGGGCAGGCGGATCATCGCGGGGCATGGCTGTAGGGGCTGTGCGTCAGCAGCTCATCGGCGTAGGCATCGATGGCACTGGCCTCATGTTCCAGTGCCTCCGCCACGGCGGAGCGGAAGCCGGGGTGGACCAGATAATGCCGCGAATGCGTGCGTGCTGGCAGGAAGCCGCGGGCCAGTTTGTGTTCGCCCTGGGCGCCGGGTTCGAAGCGGTCGAATTGTCGGGCGATGGCGTACTCGATGCCGCGGTAGTAACACAGTTCGAAGTGCAGGCCGGGTACGTCGACCGTGGCACCCCAGTAGCGCCCGTACAGCACCTTGTCGCTGCACACGAACAGCGCCATTGCCACGATGGTTCCGCCGTCGCGGGCCAGTGCGATCTGGGCCATCGGGCCGAGTTCACCCATCCGCGCGAAGAAGGCCGGGGTCAGTGCGGCGTGGTTGCCCTTCATGTCGAAGGTGGATTCGTACAGTGCGTGCAGGCGGCGCCACTCGTCGTGGTCCAGGCTGTCGCCGCCACGCCATTCGATGGCCAGCCCGCTGGCTTCGACCTGCCGGCGCTCGTGCAGGATGTTCTTGCGTTTCTTGTGGTTGAGCGCGGCAAGAAAGTCGCCGAAGTCGTGCCAGCCGCGGTTGTGCCAGTGGAACTGCACGTCGGAGCGGCCCAGCCAGTCGTCGCCGAAGGCGGCCAGTTCATCCGGCTGCAGGAAGTTGGCGTGCACCGAAGACAGCCCGTGGCGTACCGCTTCGTCGCGCATTGCCTCGACCAGGGCATGTTGCAGTTCGGCCGTGCGTTCGTGCTGGCCGGCCAGCAGGCGCGGCCCGGGCACCGGCGAGTAGGGCACGCCGCAGAGCAGTTTCGGGTAGTAGTCGCCGCCGGCGCGCTCCCAGGCACCGGCCCAGCTCCAGTCGAACACGAACTCGCCGTGCGAATTGCCTTTCAGGTATAGCGGTGCGGCGGCGACCAATTGGCCGTCCTCGAACAGGCCGAGGTGATGTGCCTGCCAGCCCCGGTCGGGGCGGATGCAGCCAGTGCGCTCCAGTGCATCGAGAAAGGCGTGCGACACGAACGGATTCGCGTCGCCACGCAAGGCATTCCATGCCGCCGCCGGCAATTCGGCGACGGCATCATGGAAGCGGACTTCGATCATGATCAGGGGCGGGATGGAACCGGGCGAGCATCCACTCGCCCCTCGCGGCTCATCTCTCGCCCCTCAGCCTGCCGCCGGAGTCTGCTGTTCCAGCCAGCGCTCGGCGTCGAGGGCAGCCATGCAGCCGAAGCCGGCCGAGGTGATCGCCTGGCGATAGACATGATCAGCCACGTCGCCGGCGGCGAACACGCCGGGCACCGAGGTCATCGTGGCCATGCCGTTCTGGCCGCTGTGGATCTTCAGGTAGCCGTCATTCATTTCCAGTTGGCCATCGAAGATGCCGGTGTTCGGCGTATGGCCGATCGCCACGAAGAAGCCAGTGGCCTCGATCTCGCGGGTGTCGCCGGAATGGACGTCCTTCACGCGCACGCCGGTGACGCCGGAGTCGTCGCCCAGCACTTCGTCGACGGTGCTGTTCCAGACCAGCTCGATCTTGCCGGCGGCAGCCTTCTCGAACAGTTTGTCCTGCATGATCTTCTCGGCACGCAGCTTGTCGCGACGGTGCACCAGATAGACCTTGCTGGCGAGGTTGGAAAGGTACAGGGCTTCTTCGACTGCGGTGTTGCCGCCGCCGATCACCACCACCACCTGCTCGCGGAAGAAGAAGCCGTCGCAGGTGGCGCAGGCGGACACGCCGCGGCCCTTGAACTTCTCCTCGCTGGGGATGCCGAGGTATTTGGCGGTGGCGCCGGTGGTGATGATCAGCGCGTCGGCGGTGTATTCGCCGGAATCGCCCTTGAGCACGAACGGGCGCTTCGACAGGTCGGCGGTGTGGATGTGGTCGAACACCATCTCGGTATTGAAGCGCTCGGCATGTTCGGCCATGCGCTGCATCAGCGCAGGGCCCTGCAGGCCTTCGATGTCGCCGGGCCAGTTGTCCACGTCGGTGGTGGTCATCAGCTGGCCGCCCTGTTGCAGGCCGGTGATCATGGTCGGCTTGAGGTTGGCACGGGCCGCGTACACCGCAGCGGTGTAGCCGGCAGGGCCGGAGCCGAGGATCAGCAGGCGGCTGTGCTTGGGGGTGCTCATGGTGGTGTCCTTGGGTTTCGGATGGCTTGAGTGGTGTTTCGCCGGCCCGCCTGCGGTGGTTACGTGGGGAGGGGCCGGTGGTGCGAAGCGCGCGACCCCCGAAGGATGGGGAATGTGCGGTGTCGATTCAAGGCACCGGGGCCGGGAGCCACGGTGTGGAGTGCAGGCTTTTCCGGGCGGCTGTCATGCCGCTCGTGCTGAATGGATCGGGGCATCCCGGGGTATGCTCTGTCCTTTGGTTGGCAGGACAAGGAGCATCCCGAGTGGCGCGCAGTACGAAGCAACAACCCAGGGAAGGTCTCAGCGAGGAATTGAAGCGCCGGCTGCGCGAGGCTGGTGCCTTGTTGTTGTTGCCGCTGGCGCTGTATCTGCTGGTGTGCCTGTTCAGCTACGACCCGCACGACCCGAGCTGGACCAATGCCGGCACGCTGGAGCGTGCGCACAATTTCGGCGGCACCGTGGGTGCCTACGTCGCCGACCTGCTGCGCTGGATCTTCGGTCTGGTCGCCTATTGCTTCCCTCTGTTGCTGCTGTTGCTGGGCGTGCAGGTGTTGCGCCAGCGTGGCGTGGAGCGGGTGGTGCATCCGTGGGAGCCGGCGCTGCGGCTGATCGGATTCGTGTTCTTTTTCATCACCGGGCCGGCGCTGCTGTATCTCAATTTCCATGACTCGCTGATCCAGCCGCAAGGTGTGGGCGGCATCATCGGCACGTGGGTCGGCGATGGCCTGCTCAGCGCCTTTGGCGCCAAGGGCGCGCCATTGCTGCTGCTGGCGGTGTTCCTGATCGCGGTGACCCTGGCCACCGGGCTGTCCTGGTTCAAGGTGATGGACTTGACCGGCCATGGAGTGCTGAAGCTGGCCGGCTGGCTGCAGGACAAACTGCGCAAGGCGCCGCAGGCGCTGGCGGCGCGGCAGGCGCGTACCGAGCGCGAGGTGATCAAGAAAGCCGAGGCAGTGCGCCAGGCCAAGCGTGAGCCGGTGCGCATCGAGGCGCCGCCGGCGCCGGTGACCAAGAGCGAGCGGGCCAAGCTGGAAACCCAGATCCCGCTGTTCACCGGCGCCGCCAAGCCCGGCGAGCTGCCGCCGCTGTCGCTGCTTGACGAGGCGCCGCCGCAGGGCCCGGGCTACACCGAGGAAACGCTGGAGGTGCTCTCGCGCCAGGTCGAGTTCAAGCTCAAGGACTTCAAGATCGACGTGAAGGTGGTCGGCGCCTATCCCGGCCCGGTGATCACCCGTTTCGAGATGGAGCCGGCGCCGGGCGTGCGCGGTTCGCAGGTGTCCAGCCTGGACAAGGACATCGCCCGTGGCCTGTCGGTGGTCAGCGTGCGCGTGGTTGACGTGATCCCCGGCAAGAACGTGATCGGCCTGGAGATCCCCAACACCCACAAGCAGATCGTGTACCTGTCGGAGATCCTGCGCTCGGACAAGTACGACCAGATGAAGTCGCCGCTGTCGCTGGCACTGGGCAAGGACATCGGCGGCAAGCCGGTGGTGGTGGACCTCGGCAAGATGCCGCATCTGCTGGTGGCCGGCACCACCGGCTCGGGCAAGTCGGTGGCGGTCAACGCGATGGTGCTTTCGCTGCTGTACAAGGCCAGCGCGAAGGACGTGCGGATGATCATGATCGACCCGAAGATGCTGGAGCTTTCGGTGTACGAAGGCATTCCGCACCTGCTGGCACCGGTGGTCACCGACATGAAGGAGGCCGCCAACGCGCTGCGCTGGTGCGTGGCCGAGATGGAACGCCGCTACAAGCTGATGGCCGCTGTGGGCGTGCGCAACCTGGCCGGTTTCAACAAGAAGGTGAAGGACGCCGACAACGCCGGCCAGCCGCTGCTCGATCCGCTGTTCCGGCCCAACCCGGAGATGCCGAACCTGGCTGCCGAGCCACTGGAGCCGCTGCCGTACATCGTGATCATCATCGACGAATTCGCCGACATGATGATGATCGTCGGCAAGAAGGTGGAGGAGCTGATCGCCCGTCTGGCACAGAAAGCCCGCGCCGCCGGCGTGCATCTGGTGCTTGCCACCCAGCGCCCGTCGGTGGACGTGATCACCGGCCTGATCAAGGCCAACATCCCGACCCGCATCGCATTCCAGGTGTCGAGCAAGATCGACTCGCGCACGATTCTCGACCAGGGTGGGGCAGAGGCATTGCTTGGCCATGGCGACATGCTCTATCTGCCGCCGGGCACCGCCACGCCGGAACGCGTGCATGGTGCCTTCGTCGACGATCACGAGGTGCATGGCGTGGTCAACTGGCTGAAGTCGCAGGGCGAGCCGAACTACATCGAGGGCGTGCTGGAAGAAGTGCAGGCCACCAGTGACGGCAAGTTCATCAACGACTCCGGCCTGCCGCAGGAAAGCGACGAGGGCGGTGATGCCGACGCCCAGTTGTACGACCGGGCCGTGGCAGTGGTCACCAAGACCCGCCGTGCCTCGATTTCCGGCGTGCAGCGCCACCTGCGCATCGGCTACAACCGCGCCGCGCGGCTGGTCGAGCAGATGGAGCAGGATGGCGTGGTCAGCGCGCCCCAGCACAACGGCAACCGCGAGGTGCTGGCGCCGCCGCCGCCCAAGGACTGAGGTGACGCGCAGGAATGGGATGATGCCGTGGCCAAGGCGGGCAGTGTCCGCCCTGTGCGGTGGTTAAGCTGTTTGTGGTGACAATGTCGGTCTTGTCTTCTTCGGGAAAAACGATGAAACGCTTCATGCTCCTCCTGTCTGGCCTGCTGCTGGCGCTGTCGCTGTCGCTTGATGTGGCCGTGGCGGCCACTGGTCCCGCACGGGCGCGGCTGGATGCGTTCGCCAGCGGGTTGCATTCGCTGACCGGGCATTTCAGCCAGAGCCTGATCGACCTCAACGGTCATGCCGGCAAGAGCAGTTCGGGCACGCTGGCGATGCAGGCGCCGCGCCAGTTCCGCTGGGATACGAAGGAGCCGTACGAACAGGTCATCGTGGCCGACGGCAGCCGGGTGTGGATGTACGACCCGGAGTTGGAGCAGGTCACCGTGCGCGTGCAGAGCAGCGAGGAAGCGCACAGCCCGCTGACCGTGCTGACCGACCTCAAGCAGATGGATCGGGACTTCAAGGTGACCGAGCAGGGCGAGCATGACGGCCTGGTCTGGTTGCGGCTCAACTCGACGGCCGAGGATCCGCAGTTCGACTACGCCGACCTCGGCTTTGACGAGAACGGTCTGGCACGCATGACTTTTCGCGACCAGCTGGGCTCCACCACCGACATCCGTTTTTCCGGCTGGCAGCGCAATGCGCCGGTGCCGCTATCCACTTTCGAGTTCGTTCCCCCGCCCGGCGCCGACGTGATCGGCGACGCACCAGTGATCACCACCCAGCCGCTGCAGGACTGATCCTGTCATGCCCGTCTTGCGTCAATTGCCGCGCTGGGCATGGATTGGTGGTGGCGTGCTGGCATTCATCGCCGGCATCGTCAATGCGGCCGGCTACATGGGGTTCCGTCATCAGTCGATCACCAACCTGACCGGCTCCAGCAGCCTGCTTGGCGTGGCACTGGGAACTGGTGACAGCGCTGAAACGCTGCACTGGACACTGTCGATCGCGGCTTTCGTGATCGGTGCCGTCCTCAGTGGCTTGATCGTGCAGCAGAGCCGGCTGAAGCTGGGCCGGCGCTACGGTGTGGCACTGGTACTGGAATCCCTGCTGCTGTTCGCTGCGGTGCCACTGCTGCACGAGAGCGATTCAGCCGGTCTGTATCTGGCCTCGATGGCGGTAGGGCTGCAGAACGGCATGGCCAGCACGTACAGCGGCATGGTGTTCCGCACCACCCACGTGTCGGGCATGTTCACCGATCTGGGCATCTACATCGGCCAGCGCCTGCGCGGACTGGAAGTGGACAGCCTGCGCGTGCGGGTGTGCGTGCTGGTGGTGCTGGCTTTCATCATCGGCGGCGTGGCCGGCGCCTGGCTGTTCGAAAAACTGCAGGAACGTACCCTGTTGATTCCTGCCGTGCTCACCGGCCTGTGCGGTGTGACGTATGGCCTCTACTGCCAGTACGCGGTGAAGTACGAGATCACCGACAGCCTCCGGAAGCAGTAAGTGGATGCCGCGGAACTATCCGTTCTGCAGGTTCAGTCAGCGATGACGCAGCGGTTGCGGCCACCGTTCTTGGCTTCGTAAAGCGCCTTGTCGGCACGCGACAGGCATGCCTCGATGGATTCGCCGGGCCGATGCAGGGCGACGCCGATGCTGACCGTGGCGGTGATCGAGTGGCCCTCGAACAGCACGGGGGACTGTGCCAGCGCGTTGCGGATGCGTTCGGTGATCTCCTGTGCCTGCGCCAGGCTGGTGTCGGCAAGGCACAGCACGAACTCCTCGCCGCCGTAGCGGCCGATCAGGTCGCGCTGGCGGCAGCTCTGCCGGATCGCCGCAGTGGCGTTGCGTATCACTTCGTCGCCGGCCTGGTGGCCGTAGGTGTCGTTGATCTGCTTGAAGCGGTCGAGGTCGAACAGTGCCAGGCAGGTGTCGCCTGTACCCACGCGTGCGAGCTGGTTGCGGGTCAGCTCGAAGAAGCGGCGGCGGTTGTAGACGCCGGTGAGGTCGTCGGTGCTGGCCAGCTCGTCGAGGCGCTGGTTGGCGGCGCGCAGGCTGCGGGTGTGCGCGTCGATCTGCCGTTGCAGTTCGGTGGCCTTGCGGCGCAGGTAAAGCGTGCGCAGATGCACCAGCAGGATGATGAATCCGGTCAGCAGCAGCGCGGCGACCAGCTGGCTGATGGTGGTTTCGTACCAGCGCGGGCTGACCTCGATGTCCAGCTCGGTTTCCACGGTGCGCGGATTCATGCCGGTGGTGACGGCGCGCAGGCGCAGGCGGTACTGGCCGTGCGGCAGGTTGGTGTAGATGGCGCTGGGCAGGCTGCCGTGGGGTATCCGGGTCCAGTCATCGTCGAGCCCGTCCATGCGGTAGCTGTAGCGGGTTTCGGCTGGCGCCTGATAGTCGAGCAGGGCGAAGTCCAGTTGCAGGTTGTGATGGTTCCGGTCCAGCTGGATCGTCGCGTCATGGGGCGGCAGTTTGCCGAACGGTACCGATTCACCATTGACGGTGGCACCGGTGATCGCCAGCGTTGCGGGTGCGATTGACGGCGGCTGCCAGTCGGGGCGGATCACGGTCAGGCCGCCCAGCCCGCCGAACAGCAACTCGCCGCCCGGTGCCCGGGCCACGGCCGCATTGACATAGCTGGTCACGTGCAGGCCGTCACGTGCGCCGAGGCTGATGGCCGTGCCGTTGTCGTCGTCGATCCGCGCGATGCCGTTGGAGAGGCTGATCCACATCCGGCCCTGATCGTCACCCATCATCGCGATGGCCTTGTCGCTGGGCAGGCTGCGGATCGCCTCGACCGGGCGGAGCCGCCAGGCACGGTCCTTGCCGCGCTCCAGCACGGTCAGTTCGCCGAGGCTGCTGATCCAGACCCGGCCCTTGCGGTCCGGATAGATCGAGCGGATGTAGTCGTCGGGCAGGCTGGTCGGATCGCCGGGGACGTGGCGCAGGTTTTCGAAGGGGCCTTCGCCGTGGTTGTCGCCGCCGATGCTGAGGCCCTGGGCCGTGCCGAACCACCACGTGCCGTCCACGCGGGTGATCCGCCGCACCGTATTGCCGGCCAGACTGGTGGGGTCGCCGGCATTGTGGGTGATGCGGTCGAATTCGCCGGTGTCCGGGGTGTAGCGGTACAGGCCTTCGTATGTGCCGATCAGCAGGCGCTGGTCGTCGGGCTTCAGGTTCAGCACGGGTTTGTCGTGCAGCGCCGACAGCACCGAGCTGTGGACTTCCAGCGTGTCCGGGTCGATGCGCGCCAGCCCCTGGGTGCCAACCCAGATCGATCCGTCAGGTCCCTCGGCGAGGCTGTAGATGTCCCGCTGGGCCTGGCGTCCACCGAGGCGCAGGTGGTGCATGCGACTGTTGTCGAGTTCGATCATGTCGACATGGCCGCCACCCAGACCCAGCCAGATGCGGCCGCGCCGGTCCACGTGGATGGCATGCACGCTGGTGTCGGACAGGGCCCGTGGCTCCAGCGGCGAGGGCAGCAGCGAGAATGCTGTGCGGGCGTGCGGCGCATTGCGGGCCACGCCGAGTTCGGTGGCTACCCAGATGTTGCCGGAACGATCCTGCAGCAGCGCCCGCACCGAGTTGCCGGACAGCGACGAGGTCATGGCCTGGTCGTGCATCATCGTGCGTGTCGTGGTGTCGCCGATGGCGTACTCGATGACGCCGCTGCCATCGGTGGCAAGCCACATCCGGCCGGTGTCGGTTTCGAGAAAATCCCGCACGGTGGACCAGCGCATGCCGCCTTCGTTGCCACTGAAGCCGGGTACGCCGTGCCAGTGGCCGGCCTCGTCACGGTACGCCGCGCCAGCCTGTCCGCTGCCAACCCAGATGCGGCCGGCGCGATCTTCCGCCAGAGCCCATATCTGGTTGGAGAGGATGGTGCCGACGATCCGGTTGCGGGAACCCTCGCGAACGAAGGTGTCCGACCCTTGCTGTCGCACGAACAGGCCGTTGTCGCTGCCGAGCCAAAGATTGCCGGCGCGATCCTGTCGAATGGAAAAAATGGGCAAGGCCGCTTCCGTGCCGATGTCCACGTGACTGATCGCGCCCGAGTCCAGATTGATGTGGTCCAGCCCGGCCTCGGTGGCGATCCAGTAGCCGCCGGCATGGTCATCCGCCATGTCGTAGATCTTGCTGCCGACGAGGCTGCCGTCGCCGGCGGGATAGACCTTGAAAGTGTTGTCGTCAGGGTTGAAGCGGGCCAGCCCACCGGCGTTGGTGCCCACCAGCAGGCCGCCGTCGGGCAGGGCGGCCAGGCGACGCACATAGGTGTCGGGCAGGCCGGGCGTGTCTTCGGTGCGGGTGCCGAAAACCTGCATGCGGTAGCCGTCGTAACGCACCAGGCCGCTCATGGTGCCGATCCAGATCAGCCCGTCGCGGTCCTGTGCAACGGCCGTGGTGATCGAGTAGGGCAGGCCGTCGGCGACCGTCACCTGGTCGAACCATGGGGCGTCGAAAGGTGCCCACGGATCCTTGTCCGCGGCATGGGCGGTCGCGCACAGGAAAACCAGCAGCAACAGCAGCGCAATCACGCCCTGACGGAGGCGATTGCCACGCGGTGCCTGCCTGGTTTTGCATGGTTGTGGCCAGGCATGCCGGCCGTCCGTGCATGAAAAATCCACGCCCTCGCCCTGTGCTTCCTGCAACCCCCCGGTTACGTGCGGCAACAGCTCCCGTTTGCACCGCAATCCGTCCATTGTACTGGCAATCAGGCCGGCACATGAGTGCCGGATGGCATGTCTTATCATTCGGGGATGCCCCGACATAGCTCCCCGTCCACTCCCAGCCTGTTCGCCGAACCCGAAGCCCTCAAGCCGCTGGCCGAACGCATGCGCCCGCGTGGCCTCGACGAAATCGTCGGCCAGCAACGTCTGGTCGGCCCCGACCGGGCACTGCGCCGGGCACTGGAAGCCGGCAAGATCCACTCGATGGTGCTGTGGGGGCCGCCCGGCTGCGGCAAGACCACCTTGGCCCTGCTGGTGGCGCGCTACGCCGACGCCGACTTCCGTGCGATTTCCGCTGTGCTGTCCGGCCTGCCTGACGTGCGCAAGGCGCTGGCCGAAGCCGAGGCCAACTTCGCCCAAGGCCGCCGCACCGTGCTGTTCGTGGACGAGGTGCACCGCTTCAACAAGAGCCAGCAGGACGCCTTCCTGCCGCACATCGAGCGCGGCGTGATCATCTTTGTCGGTGCCACCACCGAGAACCCCTCGTTCGAGCTGAACTCCGCCCTGTTGTCGCGCTGCCGCGTGCACGTGCTGGAGGCGGTTTCCGCCGACGACATCGTGGCCGCGCTGAAGCGTACGCTGGCCGATGAGGAGCGCGGCCTCGGCGCGCAACAGCTGCAGGTGGACGATGAATCGCTGGCGCTGATCGCCCAGGCCGCCGACGGCGACGTGCGCCGCGCGCTGACCCTGCTGGAAATCGCTGCCGAGCTGGCCGAGGACGCCCGCATCGACGAGGCCACCCTGGCCCAGGTGCTGGCCGACCGCACCCGCCGTTTCGACAAGCAGGGCGAGCAGTTCTATGACCAGATCTCGGCCCTGCACAAATCCGTGCGTTCGTCCGACCCCGACGCGGCGGTGTACTGGCTGTGCCGCATGCTGGACGGTGGCGTCGATCCGCTTTATCTGGCCCGCCGGCTGACCCGCATGGCAGTGGAAGACGTCGGCCTGGCCGAACCGCGCGCCTGGCGCATGGCGCTGGACGCGTGGGATACCTACGAGCGCCTCGGCAGCCCCGAGGGCGAACTCGGCCTGGCCCAGCTGGCGATCTGGCTGGCCATCTCGCCCAAGAGCAACGCCGCCTACATGGCCTACAACAAGGCCCGCGCCGCGGTGCAGGCCAGCGGCACGCTGGAAGTGCCGATGCACCTGCGCAACGCCCCGACCAAGTTGATGAAGGGCCTGGGCTACGGCAAGGGCTACCAGTACGACCACGACGCCGAAGGCGGCATCGCCCTCGACCAGCGCTGCCTGCCCGACGAACTGGAAGGCAGCGTCTTCTACGAGCCGGTCGAACGCGGCCTGGAACTGCAGATCCGCGAGAAACTGCAGTCCCTGCGCGCCGCCCGCGCCAAAGCAAGAACGTAGGGCGGGCACTGCCCGCGAATGCGTTCGGGTGACGGACTTCACGCGCGCCCTCTGCAGGAGCCCGCTCGCAGGCGATGCTCTTGCTCTTGCGAATTTCGACTCTCAACAGACGAACGCCTGGTTATCCCGAATCCCGGCCTCAAAGGCATCGCCCGCAAACGGGCTCCTGCAGTTAAGGTGGGGCTCGGGAAGCGGCGGGTTGTGCCGCACTCACTTCTCACTCCTCTCCACTCACTTCTCGCCCCCGCGCATTGCGACAACCACCGCCCCACGGCGATAATTGACGGTTCAAGCCTCACCCGGACTCGATCATGCTGGATCCCGCACTGCTTCGTTCGCGCCTCGCCGAAACCGCCGCGCGCCTCGCCGAAACCCGTGGTTTCGAGCTCGACGTGTCCGCACTGGAATCGCTGGAGGCCAGCCGCAAGCAACTGGCGATGGAGACGCAGGAACTGCAGAACCTGCGCAACACCCGCTCCAAGGCGATCGGCCAGGCCAAGGCCAAGGGCGAAGACGCGGCGCCGCTGATGGCCGAGGTCGCCGGCATCGCCGACAAGCTCAAGGCCAACGAACAGGCACTGGCCGACGTGCAGGCCAAACTGGCCGAAATCTCGCTGGGCATTCCCAACCTGCCGCACGAATCGGTACCGCTGGGCAAGGACGAGCAGGGCAACGTGGAAGTCAGCCGCTGGGGCAGCCCGCGCAGCTTCGACTTCACCGTGCAGGACCACGTCGAACTCGGCGCCCGCCACGGCTGGCTCGACGGCGAGGCCGGCGCCAAGCTTTCCGGTGCCCGCTTCACCGTGCTGCGCGGCCAGCTGGCCCGCCTGCACCGCGCGCTGGGCCAGTTCATGATCGACCTGCACACCGGCGAGCACGGCTACCTCGAATGCAACGTGCCGGTGATCGTCAATCCCGACAGCATGCAGGGCACCGGCCAGCTGCCGAAGTTCGAGGACGACCTGTTCGCCACCGAGATCGGTGAAGCCAAGCGTTACCTGATCCCCACCGCCGAAGTCTCGCTGACCAACCTGGTGCGCGACACCATCCAGGACGCCGACGCGCTGCCGCTGCGCATGACCGCACACACCCTGTGCTTCCGCGCCGAAGCCGGCAGCTACGGCCGTGACACCCGCGGCATGATCCGCCAGCACCAGTTCGAGAAGGTCGAGATGGTGCACATCGCCCGCGCCGACCAGTCCTACGCGCAGCTGGAGGAAATGGCCGGCCACGCCGAAACCGTGCTGCAGAAACTCGGCCTGCCGTACCGCAAGATGCTGCTGTGCACCGGCGACATGGGCTTCGGCGCCACCAAGACCTACGACCTCGAAGTGTGGCTGCCCAGCCAGCAGACCTACCGCGAGATCAGCAGCTGCTCCAACTGCGAAGACTTCCAGGCCCGCCGCCTGCAAGCCCGCGTGCGCAACCCCGAAACCGGCAAGCCCGAACTCGTCCACACCTTGAACGGCTCCGGCCTCGCCATCGGCCGCACCTTGATCGCGGTGATGGAAAACAACCAGAACGAGGACGGCTCCATCACCATCCCCGAGGCCCTGCGGTCGTACATGGGCGGGTTGGAGCGCATCGCCTGAGCCGATGGCAGGGAAGCCGGCATCCAGCACCGGCTTCCTGATAGGATGGCGCCCTCGCGTCACCGGCACCCGGCAAGCTGATACCCGCCGGATGCCACTGCAGTTCGGCACCAGCGTTGCAGCCACCCGCGACACCGCCAAACTCCACGCCCGTCATTCCTGCGAAGGCAGGAATCCAGTGACTTTCGGGAGCAAGGCGTACAACTCAAAGGAGAGATGGCCGAGTGGTTCAAGGCAGCAGTCTTGACGCGAAGGCAGGATGCCGAAGCGGACGGCGGCGCAGCCGCTGGCCCCGAAGGGGTGGAGGGCAGGAAGCCCGGAACAAAACTGCCGTAGTGGCGCGCAGAGCGCGCCTTGCGCAGACAATTTGAGGAGAGATGGCCGAGTAGTTCAAGGTGGCAGTCTTGACGCGGAGGCAGGATGCCGAAGCGGACAGCGGCACAGCCGCTGGCCCCGAAGGGGTGGAGGGCAGGAGGCCCGGAACAAAACTGCCGTAGTGGCGCGCGAAGCGCGCCTTGCGCGGACAATTCGATGGAGAGATGGCCGAGTAGTTCAAGGTGGCAGTCTTGACGCGGAGGCAGGATGCCGAAGCGGACAGCGGCGCAGCCGCTGGCCCCGAAGGGGTGGAGGGCAGGAAGCCCGGAACAAAACTGCCGTAGTGGCGCGCGAAGCGCGCCTTGCGCGGACAATTCGATGGAGAGATGGCCGAGTGGTTTAAGGCAGCAGTCTTGAAAACTGCCGTAGGTGCAAGCCTACCGTGGGTTCGAATCCCACTCTCTCCGCCAACCCAAACAAAAAGCCCATGAAATTCATGGGCTTTTTGTTTGGGCAACGACACTCGTGGTCACGTCGACCTGCCGCAGATAAGTCAACAGAGCATCGATGCCCATCGTCGTCGTGAAACCGGCGACGTAACCGTCCGGGCGCACCAGTACCCAACTGCCCGGTTCCAGGCCGTAGCCGTCGCAGACATGATCCTGCGTGTCGACCACATCGCCGCGTTCGCCAAATACATGCACGCGCAGCTGCGGGTGTGCAGGGATGGCATCGCGGTCCACCGCGTTGCCCAACAGTGTCCAGTGCGGCCCCCGAAACAGATCGAACAGCCTGGCCTGGGTGCCCGAGGCGCGGTGGATTGGAGCGTCGGGTGCACGGTCGCCGGGCTGCAGTGCATGCGAGCGAACCGGACCTTGCAGCGCGAGTGACGAACCGGTGTAGCCCAGATCGAGCTGGCGCGCGTCGCGGCCGCGACGATAGTCGCCCTTGCGGGCCGCATCAAGCAGTTGGGTCGACAAGCCGAGCACGTTCGCAGCGATGGGGCGGCGCTCTTCCTCGTAGCTGTCAAGCAGGGCGTCGGGTGCGCCGGTGAGCACGGCGGCCAGTTTCCAGCCTAGGTTGTAGGCATCCTGCACGCTGGTATTGAGGCCTTGGCCGCCGGTGGGTGGATGGGTGTGTGCGGCGTCGCCGATCAACAGTATGTGGCCCACGCGGTAACGATCGGCCAAGCGGGCGTTCATGCGAAAGACGGAGGCCCAGGCCACGGTGCTGACGCGGATATCGTGGCGACCGGTGCGCTCGGCCACCAGCGCATCGAGGCTGGCGGCGGAGAGATCGACGTTGCCCTCGAGCGGTACCGGCGCCTGAATCTGGAACAGCTCCGTGCCCCTCAGCGGGCAGATCCCGACCTGCTGATGCGAGCCATCGCCAAAGCGGTGCCAGGCGTCGCGATCCAGGCCGCTGAGCGTCACATCGGCCACCATGCCGCGAATGTCCAGTGTCTTTCCGGGAAAGCCGATGTCCAGCGCCTGACGTACGAAGCTGCGGCCGCCATCGGCACCGATGAGGTAGCGGGCGTGCACAGTTTGCTGGCCGTCAGCTGCCGAAAGTGTCGCCGTCACGCCCTGCGCGTCCTGTTGCAGCGCCACCAGTTCGCAGCCGAATTGCACCTGATGCCCCAATTCGGCCAGCCGGTCCCGCATCACCCGCTCGGTGAGGAATTGCGGCAGCATCCATGGCATGCCGTAGGGTTCGGTGGGCGTGGCTACCGCATCGTCGGACATCGGCGTATCGGCATGGCTGCCGTCGTTGCGATACACACGCTGTGGTGGGTAGGGTCCGCCAAGGGCATGGATGCGGCCGGCGATGCCCAGATCGTCGAACACCTCTAGCGTGCGCGGCTGCAGCCCCTTGCCGCGTGAGCCATGGAAGGGACTATCCAATTTTTCGATCAGGCGGAAGGCCACGCCGCGACGTGCCAGGTCGATGGCCAGGGTGAGACCGGCGGCGCCGGCACCGCAGATCAGTACATCTACGTTCGATACATTCATAGTGTTCTCCATATATGTGTAAAATGCACACGATTGGAGGGGAGAGTATGGTCACGAAGAAAAATGTGCAAGATGCACATATATCGGCGAGCATCCGCGCGCTGCATGATGCGTTGCTGAGCGTCATCGGCGTGATGAGCCGTCCGGACGTGGATGAGCGCATAGTGCGTGAGGCCGGCATCGCGCTGGACGGGGCGCTGTTTCCGTTACTGGTGATGGTCGAGCGATTCGGCCCCATTGGCATCGTGGAGCTGGCGAACCGCGGCGGGCGCGACTACACCACGGTGAGCCGGCAGGTAAGCCGGCTGGAAAGCCAGGGCCTAGTCGAGCGGCGCCCGCACGGCAACGATGCCCGTGTGCGCGCCGTCGCGGTGACACCCAAGGGGCAGACGATGACGGATGCGCTGGATGCGGCGCGCGAGCGCATGGTGCGCGCGATGTTTGCCGACTGGAGAAAGTCGGATGTCGATACGCTGGTAAGCCTGCTGCAACGGTTTGCCCGCGGCCTTGAGCGGCACGCGCGTGGGGAGCTGGAGTAGGCCGCGCCGCGAAGCTTCAAACGACATCGTCGGATGAAGGAATCACTCGCTGGCGTCGCACATTCGGCAGCATCCTGTCGCGGACCACTGCATGCGTCCCCTTTGCCGTCGCCGCGTCAGGAACAGTGCGGTGCTCATCACTTCGATCAAGAACCACTGGCGGCGTGGCCTTGGCACAGCGCATCACAGCAGGCGCCGCACCACCATCCGCTATAGTCCAAGCATGACCCTGGTCCTGCAGATCGAAGGCACCGCCATCAGCGACATCCCCGGCCTGTATGCCGAGATCAATCGCGTTTTCATGGCCAATGAGGACTGGCAGCTTGGCCCGAGCCTGGATGCCCTGGATGACCTCCTGCATGGCGGCTACGGCGTCCTCGCCGGGCATGGCCACGCAACAGTGATCTGGCGCGATATCGCGCACAGCGAGGCCGCGCTGGGAGTCGATGCCACGCGGGCCTGGCTGCAGGCCAAGCTCGATGCTCCCGGCAGGTTCAATGCCGGCCTCATCGCCGAACAGTTGGCTGCGCTGCAACGGGGAGAGGGCCAGACCTATTTCGGGATCGTGATGGAGATATTCCGCGCGCATGGGAATATCGAACTGGTTCGGGGCTGAGGCGTCCGTCATTCACTCCGCTATTTCACGTCCCCCGGCTTGTAGACCTTCTCCACATGCCCCTCCAGTTGCTCGGGCCAGTAGTAGACCTCGCGCAGGTTGCCGGTGGTGTAGCGCTCGGCCTGGTCGTTGAAGTGCGGGGATTCGGGGTGGCCGCTTTCGCCGCCGGCGCTGATTGCCCTTGCGCTGACCCTGGGGCCGAATTCCACCACGGCGACGAAGCTGTTGCCGCTGGTGCCGTAGTAGCGTTTGGTGCCGGGCCAGCGGTGGGCGCCGAAGGAGGCCAGCGAGCCCCAGCGGGATGAGGTGAAGGGCACCGGGATGCTGGGCTTGCTGTCGTCGAAGGGCTGGATCAGATCGCCGTTGATGCGCTGGTAGCGGTTGACCTCGCCCCACGGCACGCCCCAGTGGCCGAAGTCCTGCTGCAGGCGGTCGATGGCTTCCTGCAGGGCATGCAGGCGGGTGTCGGGGCCGGCTTTCTCGGCCATGGCGTCGTAGATGCTCAGGCCTTCAGCGGTGTCGGCGCGGCTGACTTCGTCCCACAGCGTGTCGCCCCAGAACACCGCCAGCGAGGTCGGCATGGAGGCGATGCCCCAGCGGTAGTCCCAGTGGCGCAGCATGGCGATCGGGCCGGCCAGCTTCTGCTTGCGCGGATCGCTGATGGGCAGGGCGCCGTAGTCGGCTATCAGGATCGGCAGCTGGCGCTCGAAGGCGGGCAGCCAGGAGTCGAAGGCGGCGGTGATCAGCGAATCGCGGGTGAATCCGCTCTGGCCGGTGAGCACGCGGATGGCGTGCAGGCCGCGCGGGTTCTCGCCGAAGGTATCCATGTAACGCGGGAAGTCGGCCTGTTTCGGGCTGTCCTTGCCGGCGGCGGTATAGGGCCAGTTGTTGGTGTTGTAGGCCCAGCCGTTGGCCGGGTTGATCACCTGCGGCGCCTGGTCCAGCGGGGTCAGGCCTTGCCAGTCGGTGGCCGGGTCGGAGCCGTCGACCGGTTTGGTGTAGTCGAAGCGGTCGTCGCGCTTGGGGATGAACTGCGGATGCAGGTAGGCGATCTCGCCCTTGTCGCTGGCAAACAAGGTGTTGTTGGAGGAATTGGCCTTCAGCTCGGCCACCTTCATGTAGCTGGCCAGGTCATCCGCCTTGGTGCGCAGCCAGCTCTGCTGCAGCGCGGGGATCGGGCGGTTCATCAGCGCCATGGCGATCCACTTGCCATTGGCCTCGCGCACGATCGGGCCGTGGTGGGTGAATTGGGCAGTGAAGCTGCGCTTGGCCATCGAGCCGTCCTTGGCCCGGTACGACAGCGTGATCTCGCGTTGGGTGACCGGGCGCAGCTCCTTGCCGTAGCGGTAATACGGCTTGCCGCCCTTGTGCACGATGGTCTCGGCGAACTCGTCCACCGCGTCGAGGCCGGTGGAGGTATGCATCCAGCCGACGTGTCGGTTGAAGCCCTGGTAGATGAAGAACTGGCCCCAGGTCACCGCGCCGTAGGCGTCCAGCCCGCTGTCGGAACTCATCTGCAATTCGGAGCGGAAGAAGAACGAGGTGTGCGGGTTGATCAGCAGCAGAGCATGGCCGTTGGCGCTGAGCTTCGGCGCGATGGTGATGCCGTTGGAGCCGGTCGGCTCGACCCAGCTGGGGTGGGCCTCGGCTATCGCCACCGGTACGGCCGTGTCATCGGGCCTGCCGTAGAAGGCCTGCAACTGCTTCAGCGATACCCGCTCGATGTCGCCGCCGATGCTGCCTTCGGTGAAGCTCAGTGCCATCCACGGCTCGAAACGGGTGATCACGCGCGGATGCACGTCCGGATGCGTGGCCAGGTAGTAGTTGAGGCCGTCGGCCCAGGCGTTCATCAGCTGCTTGAGCCAGCCGGGGCTTTGCGCGTAGAGCTTCTTCAGCTCCACCGGGTCGATGAAGAGCTGCTGGCGAAGGTCGGACCACAGCGCCGATTCGCCCTCGGCTTCGGCCAGCCGGCCCAGCGAGTTGAGGTAGTTGGTTTCAACGCGGTTGAAGTCGTCCTCGGCCTGGGCGTAGACCATGCCGAACACCGCGTCAGCGTCGGTCTTGCCGTGCACGTGGGCGATACCCCAGTCGTCGCGGGTGATCGTCACCGCCTGCGCTTTCTGCTGCCAGCGTGCCTGCTCGCCAGTGTCGGCGCGGGCGGTGCCGATCAGGCTGAAGGCGAGCAGGGTGGCGACGGGCAGGGCGCACAGGGCGAGGCGAAGACGGCGGCGGGCCGGCGTGGACGTCTGGATGGCAGGCATGTGTGGAATCCCTTGCGTTGACTGGGTCCGGGGACAGTGCGGCGCTTGTCCGCCGGAGATCGCCGGCCACCTTAGCAGGCAGGAGCGGCGAGCCGAACGGTGGTGCAAATGCCGGAGCAGGGCGGGCTGATGGTGATGGCAACGGCACGTATATCGCACGCCACGCCTGCAGCGGTTGACGTAGTACATTCGGTGAGTGCACGGCACGTGTCACCGTTTTACGGTGAGCCTGTGACTGGTCGCGATGCGTGTTGGGATGTGTTTTCCGATGGCCCTTTATTCATGAATGATCTGATCAAGAAATCCATCGTGTTCATGTCGTGCTTCTGGGCCCTGGGGCTGGTGTCGTGCACCAGCCACCTTCCATCAAAAGCCGGGGATTTTGACTATTTCAACCCGGATTTCGAATTCGATGAGGCTTTCGGTTTGCGTGTGGATGGTGTCTACGTGAATGTCATGGGGCCTTACACGAAAAGGTTGTCACCCGATGAATTTGACAGGAAGTTCAACGGAGACCTTGCTCAGGTGAACAAGCGGGAGGTTCCCAAGGAAGATTCACTTGTCACGTACACAGCTTATGAAATATTGATTTTCTGCAAGCAGGACGGGGCTTATTTTCATGCGTACGGAACCAATTTCGATGCCGGGAAAATGCGCTACTACGAGAAATTCAGCAAAGAAGAAATTTGCGGCAAAAGATATGGCAATTTCTATTATCGATTCAATGGGGACAAGGTGGACCTTGAACACGTGGAGTACTGGCAGTATTCAAGGGTCAAAATAAAAGAAGAAGCCAGGCTGCGCTCGGGTACGTTGCTCCTGAAGAAAGCAAGCAGCGATTGGTCCAGGAAAAGAACCGAAACCCCGTTTGAGTTTCATCCGTTTGCCCATTGAGGCAAGAGTGCGCCCGTGGCTGCAGCCTGGTCTTTGTTTGCTCTTGTCCTATGCGCGCTTGAGCAGCCACGCCAGCAGTGGCGGCGTGACCATCGCGGTGAGCAGCGACATCGCCACGATGATGGCGTAGATGCGGTCGTCGAAGACGCCGGCGGCCAGGCCCAGGGTGGCGACCACGATACCGACCTCGCCGCGGGGAACCATGCCGAAGCCGACGATGGTGGCGCTGCGCCGGCCAAGCGGTATCGAGCCGAGCCAGCCACCGATGAACTTGGAGACGATCGCGATCGCGGTGACTGCGGCGAGCATCAGCAGGGCGTCGGTGCTGGCCAGGGCCTGCAGATCGACCTTGCTGCCGGTGACCACGAAGAAGAACGGCGTGAGCAGGGCCAGCAGGGGTTTGGTCTGTTCTTCCAGCACGTGTTGCTGGCGGGTTTCCGAGGCGATCATGCCGGCGAGGAAGGCGCCGATGATCGCGGCCAGGCCGAACTGGGTGGACAGCCAGGCCAGCCCCAGGCACAGCGCCAGCACGATCATCAGCGGTGAGTGCGGCCCCAGTGGCTTGTCCAGCCAGTTGGAGTTCCAGCGCATCACCCGTGCGCCGCCCCAGCCGATCACCGCGATGAAGCCGATGGCGCCGGCCAGTACCGCCAGCAGGTGGGCGGCGTCGACGCTGCCACCGCCCTGCAGCGACACCACCACGCCGAGCAACAGCATGGCGAGGATGTCGTCGATCACCGCCGCGCCGAGAATCACCTTGCTCTCGATCCGCTGCAGCGCGTCCAACTCCTGCAGCACGCGCGCGGTGATGCCGGCGGAGGTGGCAACGAAGGCGGCAGCGACGAACAGCGATCGGTCCCATTCGAAGCCGTTGCCGTGTGCCCAGACGCTGCCCATGATGAAAGGCACGATCACGCCGATCACGCCGACCGCGAAGGCGATCCGGCCGACTTTCTTCAGGTCCGCCAGCCGCGTTTCCAGGCCGACCGCGAACAGCAGCAGGATCACGCCGATCTCGGCCAGCACGTCCAGCGGCGTGCCGGCGAGGATCTGTTCCGGGCTGATCCAGCCGAGCAGGGAAGGTCCGATGGCACAACCGGCAGCGATTTCGCCGACCACGCCGGGCAGTTTCAGCCGCTGCGCGATCTCGCCGCCGATCTGGGCGGCGACGAACACGATGAACAGGGTGAACAGGATGTCGCTGGCGTGGTGCATGCGGCGAAGACGAGGCAGAAGGAACCCAGCATGCTACATGTTCGCCGGGGCACTCAGCTTCTGGCCGTCACCGTGTTGTTGGAAGGGCGGTCCTTGCGCAGGCGGGCGAACACGCGGCTGGCCACGGCGGTGATCAGGCCCAGCAGCAGCACGGTCCAGCGGAATGCCTGCACGTAGTGCTCGTCTGAATGCCCCTGCAACATCGCCTCCATCAGCAGGGTGGACAGCGCGATGCCGAAGCTCATCGCCAGATACTGCATGGTCGAGGCCAGCGAGGACACCATCGAGGCGTCCTTCACGTCCACGTCCTGGTAGACCAGGGTGTTCATGGCGGTGTACTGCATGCCGGAGAACGCGCCGTAGCAGAAGGTCAGCAGCACGATCAGCCACATCGGCGAGGTCGGGCCGAGCAGGGCAAAGCTGGCCAGCAGCAGGGCCACGATCAGGGTGTTGCCGGTCAGCAGGCGGCGGTAGCCGAAGTGGACCAGGGCGCGGTTGACCGCCCATTTGGCGGCGATCGAACCGGCCGCCTGCGGCACCATCATCAGGCCGGCCATCAAGGGCGACCAGCCGCAGCCCACCTGCAGGAACAGCACCAGCAGCAGAAACATGCCGGAGATACCCAGCCGGGTGAACAGATTGCCGGCAATGCCGACCCAGACGCTGCGGATGCGCAGCAGCTTCAGGTTGGCCACCGGATGCTCGGTACGCCGGCTGTGCCACACGTAGACCGCACCCAGCAGTACCGCGACCACGCCGTACAGCCCCATTTGCGCCCACGGCACCGGGGTGCTGCCAGCCAGTTCCGAGGCAGCCAGCAGCAGTGCGGAGGCTGCGGCGAACAGCAGGAAACCGGAGAAGTCGAAGCGGTGGGCGCGGTCCAGCCGGTAGTCGGGCATGTTGTCCCGGTTCATCCAGAACCCTGCAATGGCCATCGGCACGTTGATCAGGAAGATCAGCCGCCACGAGGTGAATTCGACGATCGCGCCGCCCAGCAACGGCCCGAGCACCGAGCCGAGCAGGCCGAAGGTGGAAACCGTGCTCATGGCACGCACGAACTCGCGCTTCTCGATCGTGCGGACCAGCACGTAGCGCCCGACCGGCATCAGCGAGGCACCGCCGACACCCTGCAGCACGCGGGCGGCGATCAGCTGGGACAGGGTCTGCGCCAGGCCGCAGGCCAGCGAGCCGACGCCGAACACGATGATGGCGGCGCCAAATACCCGCCGCGTGCCAAAGCGGTCGCACAGCCACGGGCTGGCGGGAATCAGGATGGCAAGGGTCAGTACATAGCTGGTCAGCGCGGTGCGCATGCCCAATGGCGTCACCGACAGTGCGTCGGCCATGGCCGGTACCGCCGTGTTGACCACGGTGGAATCCAGCGACTGCATGAAAAAGGCGGCGGCGATCAACCAGAGCAGGCCGCGATAGCGCTCGCGGGAAGACATCGGGGCCGGGTCAGGGGCCATGCCTGCCGGAAAGGCAGCGCCGGAAATGGGGTCGTCGGTGGCCTCGGCGGCGTGGGATGGCATAGCCGTTGATGATAACTGCTGCAGGCTCTTGCTTTTCGTCGGGACTATCCGCAAAGTTGGCCTTGTTTCATCTGCCAGTCATACCCAGCGTGGGTACCACGGCCAAACACCACACGCGCCGGAGCGTATTTCGTTCCGGCGTGTGCTTTTGCGCGGCAGGAGCCGCGAGCATCAGGACAGAGCCATGAGCAGCAAGCCACCGATCACTGTTTCCCGCCTCGACATCGAACGCCTCGAGGCATTGCTGGAACGATTGCCTGCCGCCGAGGCGGACCGGCTGGATCCGTTGGTGGCCGAACTGGACCGTGCCGAGGTCGTCGAGCCATCGGCGATGCCCGACCATATCGTGACGATGAACTCCACCGTCGTGTTCGAGGACGTGGGCAACGGCGAGAAGATGACTCTGACCCTGGTCTACCCGTCCGCTGCGGGTGCCGCTGGTACGGTGTCGATCTTCGCTCCCGTGGGCAGCGCCTTGCTGGGCCTGGCGCGTGGCCAGGAAATCGACTGGCCGACGCCGGATGGCCGCAACCGCCGGTTCAAGGTGCTGGACATCACCTATCAGCCGGAGGCGGCCGGCCACCTGCATCGCTGACGTCGGCTTCGCCATCACGCCGGTTCGCTAAAATGCGGGGAAATTGAAGGAGCCCCCGCATGACTGATCGCCCGGCCCTGGCCGAAACCGCTGCCCGCGTTGCCGCGCTGCGCGAACAGATCGAACACGCCAACTACCGCTACCACGTACTCGACGACGCCGACATCACCGACGCCGAGTACGACCGCCTGATGCGTGAGCTCGAGGCGCTGGAGGCGGAATACCCGGAACTGGCCACGCCCGACTCGCCGACCCGCAAGGTCGGCGCGCGGGCGCATGGCGGCTTCGCCGAGGTGCGCCACGCGATGCCGATGCTGTCGCTTGGCAATGCCTTCGAACAGGATGGCGATTCCGAGCGTGAACGCTTCCGCGAGGTGGCCGAGTTCGAGCGGCGCATCGAGCAGACACTGGATCGGCGCGAGCCGGTGTTTTCGGTGGAACCCAAGCTGGACGGGCTGGCGATCAGCCTGCGCTATGAGCACGGCGTGTTCGTGCAGGGTGCCACCCGCGGCGATGGCGAGACTGGCGAGGACGTCACCGCCAACCTGCGCACCGTGCGGGCGATTCCGCTGCGCCTGCGCGGCGAGGGCTGGCCCGAGGTGCTGGAGGTACGCGGCGAAGTGATCATGCTGCGCAAGGACTTCGAGGCCTTCAACGAATACGCCCGCACGCACGGCGAGAAGCCGCTGGCCAATCCGCGCAACGGCGCAGCCGGTTCGCTGCGCCAGCTCGATCCGGCGATCACCGCCAAGCGCCGCCTGAGCTTTTTCGCCTACGCCATCGGCGTGGTCGAGGGCGGCGAGCTGCCGCCGACCCATTCGGCCACCTTGCAGCAGTTGCGCGAATGGGGCTTCCCGGTCTCGCCCGAGGTGGACGTGGCGCGCGGCTTCGACGGCCTGCTGGCCTATTTTCGTCGCATCGGCGAGAAGCGCGACGGCCTGCCGTACGACATCGACGGCGTGGTCTACAAACTGGACGACTACGCCGGCCAGCGCGAGATGGGTTTCGTCTCGCGCGCGCCGCGCTGGGCGATCGCGCATAAATTCCCGGCGCAGGAACAGACCACGCGCCTGCTCGACATCGAAATCCAGATCGGCCGCACCGGCGCGGCCACGCCACGGGCGCGGATGGAGCCGGTGCAGGTGGCCGGCGTCACCGTCACCTACGCCACCCTGCACAACGCCGATCAGGTGGCGCGGCTGGACGCGCGCATCGGCGACACGGTGATCGTGCGTCGCGCCGGGGACGTGATTCCCGAAGTGGTACGCGTGGTCGAGAGCGAACGGCCCGACGACACCAAGCCGTGGCAGATGCCCACGCACTGTCCGGTCTGCGGCTCGGCATTGCTGCGCGAGGAGGGCGCGGCAGCGTATCGCTGTTCCGGCGGCCTGATCTGCGCGGCCCAGCGCAAGGAGGCCCTGATCCACTTCGCCTCGCGCCGCGCGATGGATATCGAAGGCTTGGGCGAGCGTTTCGCCGATGCGCTGGTCGAGCTGGACATCGTGCATACACCGGCCGATCTGTACCGGCTCGGCGTGGACGACTTCGTCGACATGAAGCAGCGCGTCGACGAGCGCGACGGCACCACGCCGGAGACAGTCAGGAACGGCAAGATCGCGACCAAATGGGCCGAGAACCTGGTTGACGGCATTGCCGCCAGCAAGCACACCACGCTGGCGCGCTTCCTGTTCGCGCTGGGCATCATGCACATCGGCGAAAGCACGGCCAAGACGCTGGCCGCGTGGCTGGGTCGGTTGGCGCTGGTGCGCGACATGCCAGCTTCGGTGCTTCGCGTGCTGCCGGACGTCGGTGCCGAGGTGGCCGATTCCATCGCCGGCTTCTTCGCCCAGCCGGGCAACCAGAGCGTCGTCGATGACTTGCTGGCCGAGGGCATCGTCTTCAGCGATGAGTCCGACCCTTCGCCGCGCCTGCGCGAGCGGCTGGACCTGGGCGTGCTGCTGGGCATGGCGAACATTCCCAAGCTCGGCCCCAAGAGCTGCCAGCTGATCGCCACGCATTTCCCCACACTGGCGCAATTGCAGGCGGGCGGGGCCGCGCACTGGAGCGCCGCCGGTGTACCGCAGGCGGCGGTGATCGGGCTGGAGCAGTTCCTGGCCGATCCGTCGTCGCTGGCGCAACTTGCCGGCGACGAGGCAGCCATGCGGCGGTTGCTCGACTCGATCCCCGAAACCGCCGAGGCCACCGAGGCCGCGTTGACCGGGCAGACCTTCGTGCTCACCGGCACCCTGGCCACGCTCAGCCGCGATCAGGCCAAGGTGCGGCTGGAAGCACTGGGCGCCAAGGTCGCCGGATCGGTGTCGAAAAAGACCAGCGTGGTGGTTGCCGGCGAAGAGGCTGGCTCCAAGCTGGACAAGGCCCGCGAGCTGGGCGTGGCGGTGTGGGACGAGGCACAACTGCTGGCGTTGCTGGATCAGCATGAAGCCTGATCACCAAGTCTTTCGCCAAGAGCGTCCCCCTCACCCCAGCCCTCTCCCCCGGCAGAGCCGGGGGAGAGGGGGCAGGAAGGTTGGCGGTTGGACTCCCTCTCCCCCGGCTCTGCCGGGGGAGAGGGCTGGGGTGAGGGGGACGCCTTTCGCGAGGAACCCTCACTGTGCCCACCCCGAAAGAGGGCGTGCGCCGCTTCCGTTCTTTCGCCCATCGGATGAAAGCTGTCGCCAGTTTTTCAAGGGAGAAAACCGCTGATGGAACGGGCAAGGCAACTGCGCCGCAACCAAACCGATGCCGAGCGCAAGCTGTGGTCGCGCCTGCGCGCGGCCCAGCTCGGCGTGAAATTCCGCCGTCAGCATCCGGTGGCCGGTTACTACGCTGACTTCTGCTGCATCGAACACCGCCTGATCGTGGAACTGGACGGCGGCCAGCACGTCGAGCAGCAGGCGTATGACGAGCAGCGCACCAAAGATCTGCAGGCGGCGGGTTTCCGCGTGCTGCGCTTCTGGAACGATGATGCGCTGCTGCGCACCGACGACGTGCTGGCGGCGATCGTGCAGGCGCTGGGCGAGCTGCCGTCAACACACCCGTTGCCGCGCCAGCGCCTGAGGCAAAAAGGCGGGAGTGCCATGCCGGACGCGGGGGCGCTGCATCTGCGCGCGAAACTCTACCGCCTGATCCGCTGCTTCTTCGACGAGCGTGAGGTGCTGGAGGTGGAGACGCCGATCCTCTCCGCCGCCGGCAATACCGATCCCAACATCGAGAGTTTCAGCACCCGTTTCAGCGGCCATGTCGATGCTGGCGCGCGCGAGCGCTGGATGCGCACTTCGCCGGAGTATCCGCTCAAGCGTTTGCTGGCCGAGGGCGTGGGCGATTGCTACGAGCTGGGCCGGGTGTTCCGCAACGGCGAGGCTGGTGGTCGCCACAATCCCGAGTTCACCATGCTGGAGTGGTACCGGGTGGGCTGGGATCACCGGCGCCTGATGGATGAAACCGTGGCGCTGGTACAGCAGGCGCTGGCGCTGGTGGATCGGCAGGCCGAGGTAGTGGTGACCACGTACCGCCAGTTGTTCCTCGACGAACTGGGCATCGATCCGCTGCTGGCCGACATCGACACCTTGCGTGCGCCGCTGGCCGAGTTCGGCATCGGCCCGGACGGGCTGGGCCGCGACGACTGGCTGGATCTGCTGATCACCCACCGCCTGCAACCGGCGTTTCCGCGCGACCGCATCACGGTGATCCACGACTATCCGGCCAGCCAGTGTGCGCTGGCGAAGATCCGCGCGGACGATCCGCCGGTGGCCGAGCGCTTCGAGCTGTATCTGGGGCGTTACGAGCTGGCCAACGGCTACCACGAGCTCAACGACGCCGACGAACAGGAGGCGCGTTTCGAGCGTGACAATGCGGTGCGCCGCGAGCGTGGCCTGCAGGAAATTCCGCTGGACGAGAACCTGCTCGATCTGCTCGACGCGATGCCCGATTGCGCCGGCGTGGCATTGGGTGTGGAGCGCCTGCTGATGTGCCTGGCCGACACCGACGCGATCGCCGACGTGTTGGCCTTCACTTTTTCCGAAGCCTGAAAACGAAGACCCCGCCGGATGGCGGGGTCTTCGTACGCGATGGATGGTGCGATCAGTCGCGGCTTTCCAGCAGGCAGCGGTAGATCAGGCCGCCGATGATGCCGCCGACCAGCGGCACCAGCCAGAACACCCACAACTGCTCGACTGCCCAACCGCCGTGGAACAGCGCCACGCCAGTGGAGCGGGCCGGGTTGACCGAGGTGTTGCTGACCGGGATGCCGATCAGGTGGATCAGGGTCAGCGCCAGGCCGATGGCGATGCCGGCGAAACCGGCCGGGGCACGCTTGTCGGTGGCACCGTGGATCACGATCAGGAAGAACGCGGTAAGTACCAGCTCGGCCACGACCACTGCGCCGAGGCTGTACTGGTCGGGCGAATGCTCGCCGAAGCCGTTGGAGGCGAAGCTGCCGGCGGCGACGTCGAAACCGGGCTTGCCACTGGCGATCAGGTACAGCACGCCACCGGCGGCGATCGCGGCGACCACCTGGGTGATCACGTAGGGCAGCACGTCCTTGCCGGCGAAACGGCCGCCGGCGAACAGGCCCACGGTCACTGCCGGGTTGAAGTGGCCGCCCGAAATGTGGCCGACCGCGTAGACCATGGTCAGCACGGTCAGGCCGAAGGCCAGCGCGACACCGGCGAAGCCGATGCCCAGTTCCGGGTAGGCCGCCGCGAAGATGGCACTGCCGCAGCCACCGAAAACCAGCCAGAACGTACCGAAGAATTCGGCACCAAGGCGTTTGCTGATGCTCATTCGATCAACCCCCTTTGAATTATTTTGAATTATGAAGTGGGCCAGTACGGATTTCCGGGCACTGGTGGCGTGAGTGAATCATCTCCCCAAGGCATGCGCCATAGGACAATTCCGTAAACGCGGAGAGGACCGCTTCGTGTTGTAAGTTACCGGCCCATTGCCACCGAACTGCGGGTGATGCCGATGACCGATGCCTCCGTTCAGCCAGTTCCGGACGACTTGCCGCAGCGCGCGTTGGACCGCAGTGACGCCCGCACCTTGATCCTGGCTGCGCTGGGCGGTGCGCTGGAGTTCTACGACTTCGTGGTGTTCGTGTTCTTCGCGGTGCCGCTGGGCCAGTTGTTCTTTCCCCAGCACACCGCGCCTTGGCTGGCTCAGTTGCAGGTATTCGGGATCTTCGCCGCCGGCTATCTGGCGCGGCCGCTGGGCGGCATCGTGATGGCGCATTACGGCGACAAGCTGGGGCGCAAGCGGATGTTCACCCTCAGCGTGTTCCTGATGGCGCTGCCGACGCTGGCGATCGGCCTGCTGCCGGTCTACGCCCAGATAGGGATGCTGGCACCGTTGCTGCTGCTTCTGTTGCGGGTGGTGCAGGGCATTGCGGTGGGTGGCGAGGTACCGGGGGCGTGGGTGTTCGTGGCTGAGCATGTGCCGCGCGGGCGGATCGGACTGGCCTGTGCCAGCCTCACTTCCGGATTGACCGTGGGCATCCTGATCGGCTCGCTGGTGGCCGCGGAGATCAATCGCCACATGAGCCCGGCCGAGGTGCTCGACCACGGCTGGCGGCTGCCATTCCTGGCCGGTGGCGTGTTCGGCTTTCTGGCAGTGTGGTTGCGCCGCTGGCTGAGCGAGACACCGGTGTTCCGCCGCATGCACGCGAACAAGGCGCTGGCTTCCGGGCTGCCGTTGCGACAGGTGTTCGAGCGTCATCTGCCGGCGGTGCTGGTATCGATGTTGGTGACCTGGATGCTGACCGCGGCGATCGTGGTGCTGATCCTGATGACGCCATCGCTGGTGCAGTCGATGTTCGGCATGGCGCCGCAGCGTGCCTTCCTCGGCAACAGCATCGCCTCGTTCACGCTGGCACTGGGCTGCCTGTTCTTCGGCTGCTGGGCCGACCGTGCCGGTCATGTGCGGGTGTTGCTGTATGGCGCGCTGGGTCTGCTGGTGTGCAGCTATCTGCTTTATCTGGACCTGCGCGCCGGTGCCGGGCATTTCCTCGTGCTGTATGCGCTGACCGGTTTTTCCGTTGGCGTGGTCGGCGTGGTGCCGGTGGTGATGGTGACCGCGTTTCCCCCGGCGGTGCGTTTCTCCGGCGTGTCGTTTTCCTACAACGTTGCCTACGCCCTGTTTGGTGGCCTCACTCCGCCTTTGATCGGCCTGCTGGCGCATCGATTGGGCGCACTGGCCCCGGCGCATTACGTGGCGTTCACCGCCTTGATCTGCGTCGTGTTGGCGATGAAACGCAAGCCGTAGGACGGGCATCGCCCGCCATCGTGGTGTCGGAGGGCAAGAGCCGCGGGCAGTGCCCGCCCTACGCAGAATCTGGCTCCCGCGGTGGCGCTGTGCGCTTGCCGCCTTGATCTGCGGCGCTGGCGATGAAACGCAAACCGTAGGGCGGGCATCGCCCGCCATCGTGGTGTCGGGGGTGGCCAAGAGCGGCGGGTAGTGCCCGCCCTACGCGGAGTTGGGCTCCTGCGGTGGCGCTGCGCGCTTGCCGCCTTGATCTGCGGCGCTGGTGATGAAACGCAAACCGTAGGGCGGGCATCGCCCGCCATCGTGGTGTCGGAGGGCAAGAGCCGCGGGCAGTGCCCGCCCTACGCGGAATCTGGCTCCTGCGGTGGCGCTGTGCGCTTGCCGCCTTGATCTGCGGCGCTGGTGATGAAACGCAAACCGTAGAGCGGGCATCGCCCGCCATCGTGGTGTCGGGGGTGGCCAAGAGCCGCGGGCAGTGCCCGCCCTACGCGGAATCTGGCTCCTGCGGTGGCGCTGCGCGCTTGCCGCCTTGATCTGCGGCGCTGGCGATGAAACGCAAACCGTAGGGCGGGCATCGCCCGCCATCGTGGTGTCGGAGGGCAAGAGCCGCGGGCAGTGCCCGCCCTACGCGGAGTTGGGCTCCTGCGGTGGCGCTGCGCGCTTGCGGCCTTGATCTGCGGCGCTGGTGATGAAACGCAAGCTGTAGGGCGGGCATCGCCCGCCATCGCGGAGTTGGGGTGCACGAAAGCCGTGGGCAGTGCCCGTCCTGCGGATTCCTAGAACTCCAGCTCCTGTGCGGCGCACAGGTAATCCACCAAAGGTGCCGCGTGCTGGAAGATGTTCACCGTCCACGGCAGCAGTTCGTCGGAGCAGGCCAGCTCTTCGCTGAAGGTCGTGGTGGCGATGAAATCCTTGCGCTTGAGGTCGTCGATCAGTTCGTGGGCGGGATCGTAGCCGCGTGGTGGGCGCACCAGTGATTCGCCGCCCAGTTGCAGGTGCTCGCGGAATGCCTTGCTGCGGGTGGCGCGTTTCCATGCCTCGGGGTTGTCGACCAGAAATTCGCGGACATGCCGCAGCGCATCCGGTTCCGGGTGCCACATGCCACCGCCGGCAAAGCAGTAGCCGGGCTGGATGTGCAGGTAGAAGCCAGGAGCCTGGATCTCGCGCCGGCGTTCGTGGAAGAAGCGCGAGTCCTGCCAGGACTTGTATGGCAGCTTGCTGTTGGAGAAGCGGGTGTCGCGGAAAATGCGGTACAGCGAACCGCCGATCTTGCGTGGATCGGCACGGTAGTGCGGGCTGATTTTCGCGAGCGGCTGCTGGATGTCGGTGATCAGCTCGAGGAACGGTTCGCGCACGTGACGTTCGTAGTCGGGTTTGTGCGCGTGGAACCACTCGCGGCTGTTGTTCCGCTCGAGTGCTTTCAGGAAGCGGAAGGTGGCGGGAGTGAAGTAAGTCTTGGGCATGATGGTCGTGGTGCGTACGGCAGGCGGTGCCCGCTCTACGGGTTGAGAGTGTCGGCGAGGTGTTCGCCCCAGGCCTGCAGTTGGTCAAGCAGGGCGAGCCGGTTCTGTGCGGCCGGATCGTGGCGCAGCTCATCGATGCGGGCAAAGTAGTCGTCCAGGGTCAGCCCGGTCAGTGGCGTGTGGCGGGTCAGGCGGTTCTGGCGGAATGCTTCCCAGCGGGCGCTTTCGTCCGCGTCGAGTGTTTCGGGCCAGTTGCGGGCGCGGTAGCGGAACAGCAACTCCGGGTAGCGCGGATCACGGAACGGGAACGTGCGTTGCCCCAGTTGTTCCGGCGGTGTGGCGCGGACCTCGCCGAGCAGCCGCCGGTCGGCATCGGGCAGGAAGCCGCCGCCGTACAGGGCCAGTTCGGGATCTTCCGGCGGCGGCAGTTCGGACGCGTGCTGGAACACGCGGCGAAGTTTTTCCGGCAGTCCGTCCATGGCATGCAGCACGTCGCGGTGGGCGAGGGCACGGTCGAGGTCCAGCTGAAGCCGCTGCAGATCGACGCCCTTGAGCACCGACAGCGGAGCCAGCGCCGGCGCATGGTTGGCACGCACGGTGCGTAGCGGAATGCGCTCGATGCCTTCCGGCAGGTCGGCGCGGGCGGTGAATACGCGGTCGGCGATATCGTCCTCGTCCAGCGCCAGCCACGAGGCTGGATCGACCGACAGGTCGTACACGATCACCTCACCGGTGCGGGTCGGATGCGGCGCCAGCGGGGCGATCAGCGCAAGGCAGTGGCGGCTGGCCGGGTAGCGCGAGGACACGTGCACCAGCGGTGTCATGTTCACCACGTCGAGCAGGCCGAACACTTTCTGCTTGCGGCGCAGCGCGTAGTACCAGTCCCACAGCCGCGGCTGGCGAGCACGGATCAGCCGGGCCAGGTCGATCAATGCGTGGACATCGGACAGCGCGTCGTGGGCGCGTTCCTGGGTCAGGTGATTGGCGCTGGCCAGGTGTTCCAGCCGGAAGCTGGGCGTGCCGTCCTCGCGCAGCGGCCAGACGATGCCTTCCGGGCGCAATGCCTGACACATTCGCACCAGATCGATCAGGTCCCAGCGCGAATTGCCGTTCTCCCACTCGCGGCCATACGGCTCGTGGAAATTGCGGTACAGCATCTGGCGGGTGAATTCGTCATCGAAGCGCAACGAGTTGTAGCCGACCCCGCAGGTGCCGGGGCGGGCCAGTTGTTCGTGTACGCGGGCAGCGAATTCGGCTTCGTTCACGCCTTCGCGTTCGGCCTGTTGCGGGGTGATGCCGGTGACCATGCAGGCATCCGGATGCGGCGGCATGTCCCGTGGTGGTTTGCCGTAGAACATCACCGGCTCGTCGATGATTTCCAGTTCGGTGTTGGTGCGGATGCCGGCGAACTGCAGCGGCCGGTCGCGCCGCGCATCGGCGCCGGAGGTTTCGTAGTCGTGCCAGAAAAAAGTCTGCATGCCGGAACCATGGGAACGGATTTGTCGATCATCGCACGCAGGCAAGGCTGATAAACTCCCTGCGACAAGGAGACTCCATGAGCCAAGCCCACGAAGACAACCTGATCTGGATCGATCTGGAGATGACAGGTCTCGACACCGACAACGATTCGATCCTCGAGATCGCCACGGTGGTCACCGACAAGAACCTCAACGTACTGGCCGACGGACCGGTATTCGCGATACGCCACGAAATTGATCGCCTGGAATCCATGGACAGCTGGAATACCAACCAGCACCACAAGTCGGGGCTGTGGCGGCAGGTGCTGATCTCCGAAACCGACCATGCGATGGCCGAGCAGGCCACGGTGGAATTCCTGCGCAACTGGGTGCCGCCGGGCAAGTCGCCGATGTGCGGCAATTCGATCTGCCAGGACCGGCGCTTCATGCACCGGCAGATGCCGCGGCTGGAGCGTTATTTCCACTACCGCAATCTGGATGTTTCCACGCTCAAGGAACTGGCTCGGCGCTGGGCGCCGGAGATTGCCAGAGGCGTGGGCAAGGAGTCGGCACACACGGCGCTGTCGGATATCCGCGACTCGATCGCCGAACTTCGCCATTACCGCCGCTTCATGGGGGAGCTTGGCGGGGCGGCGGTCGATGCCTGAACATTGCATGTCGCGTTCTGCGGGGGCATGAGCATGTCGAACGAGTTGTTTGCACCGGCGCTGGACTGTGCGGGGCGCACGCTGCGGCTGGACCGGCCACGGGTGGTCGGCATTCTCAATGTCACTCCCGATTCGTTTTCCGACGGCGGCGCCTGGAGCAGCGTGGATGCCGCGGTGGCGCATGGCCTGCGCATGGTGGAAGAGGGCGCCGACATGCTTGATGTCGGCGGCGAATCGACCCGTCCCGGAGCGGCGGATGTTCCCGCCGAGGAAGAACTGCAGCGCGTGCTGCCGGTGATCGAGCAGTTGGTGGCCCGCACCGGGTTGCCGGTTGCGATCGACACCTCCAAGCCGGAAGTGATGCGCGCCGCGGTGGCGGCTGGCGCGGGCATGATCAACGACGTCTATGCGCTGCGTCGCGAGGGCGCGATGGAGGCCGCGGCGGAACTGGGCGTGCCGGTCTGCCTGATGCACATGCAGGGCGAGCCACGCGGCATGCAGGACGATCCGCACTACGACGACGTGGTCGGCGAGGTGCACCGGTTTCTCACCGATCGCCTGTTTGCCTGCGAGCTGGCCGGTATCGACCGGCGTCAGGTCATGGTTGATGTGGGCTTCGGCTTCGGCAAGACGCTGGAGCACAATCTGGCACTGTTGTGCGGGCTGGAGCGTTTCGGCAATCTGGGCAGCGGCGTTTATGCGGGGCTCTCACGCAAGTCGATGATCGGCGCGCTGACCGGGCGGACCGAGCCGGCCGATCGCGTGACCGGTTCGGTGGCGGCGGCAGTGATCGCTGTGCAGCGCGGCGCACGGATGGTGCGCGTGCACGACGTGGCTGCCACGGTTGATGCATTGAAGGTATGGCAGGCGGTACATGCCGTCGATGCCGTGCCGCAACGCGAAGACCGTCCATCGATGCCGCGCTGGCCGGACGACGAATGAGCATGCCGCCGGCACGGACATCCACAGACACTTTTCCAGGTGGCACTCCACGATGACCCAGCGCAAATATTTCGGTACGGACGGCATTCGCGGGCCGGTTGGACAGTGGCCGATCAGTGCGGATTTCATGCTGCAGCTGGGTCGTGCCGTGGGCAGCGTGTTGTCGCGCAATGGCTCGGGGCGACCGACCGTGTTGATCGGCAAGGACACCCGGGTTTCGGGCTACATGTTCGAAGCCGCGCTGGAAGCCGGTCTGGTCGCGGCAGGTGCCGATGTGGGCCTGCTCGGTCCAATGCCGACGCCGGCGGTGGCGTTCCTGACCCGTTCGATGCGGGCACAGGCCGGCATCGTGATCAGCGCCTCGCACAATCCGCACCATGACAACGGCATCAAGTTCTTTTCCGCCGATGGCGAAAAGCTGTCTGACGAAGTCGAGCTGGCAATCGAGCGTGAACTCGACGCGGCTTTCGTCACCGTGCCGTCCGACCGGCTCGGCAAGGCCCGTCGTCTCGACGACGCGGTAGCCCGTTATGCCGAGTACTGCAAGGCCACCGTGGCCGAGGATTTCAGCCTGCGCGGCCTGAAGCTGGTGCTGGACTGCGCCCATGGTGCGACCTACCAGGTGGCACCGAAAGTGTTTGCCGAGCTGGGTGCCGAAGTGATCGCCATCGGCGACAAGCCGGACGGCTTCAACATCAACCACGGCGTCGGATCGACCCACCCGCAGGCCTTGCAGCAGGCGGTACGGGAACATGCCGCCGATATCGGCATCGCCTTCGACGGCGACGGTGACCGGGTGCAACTGGTCGACCGGAACGGCGTGCTGGCCGACGGCGACGACATCCTCTACGTGCTGGCCCGCAGCTGGCATGCGCGCGGCGAGCTGGCCGGGCCGGTGGTCGGCACGCTGATGAGCAACTACGGCCTGCAGCTGGCGCTGGCCGAACTGGACGTGCCGCTGCTGCGCGCCAACGTGGGCGACCGCTACGTGCTGCAGCAGCTGAAGGAACACGGCGGCGTACTCGGCGGCGAGACCTCCGGTCACATCCTGTGCCTGGACCGGGCTACCACCGGCGACGGCATCGTTGCCGCGCTGGCGGTGCTGGAGGCACTGGGGCAGAACGGCGAGGATCTGGCCGCGGTGCGCCAGGGGCTGCACAAGATGCCCCAGATCATGCTGAACGTGCGCGCGGTCGGCGCACGCCGTTCGCTGGCCAGCGACGAGGTGAAGCAGGCGCTGGCCGAGGTCGAGCAGGTGCTGGAGGGGCGTGGCCGCGTGGTGCTGCGGGCTTCCGGCACCGAACCGCTGGTGCGGGTCACCGTGGAAGGGGCCGATGCGGCCGAAGTGCAGCAGTTGGCCGAGAAGCTGGCGGCAGTTGTAAAATCCGCCGCCGAACGCTCGTGAACCTGTAGTGGCATCAGGTCGCCAAGGATTGGCCCGACGTGCACCGTCCCTGCGGTGACGGCTCAACTGACCGCACGCTTCCTGCCAGGTGATCACGACCATGAAACACGTTCCCACCCTCGACATCCGCCGCTACGACACCGACCGCGACGTCTTCGTCGCCGAGCTTGGCGCGGCCTATCGCGAATTCGGTTTCTGCTGCATCAGCGGCCATGGCATCCCGCGCGAGCTGATCGACGGCTCCTACGATGCCTTCCAGCGTTTCTTCGCGCTGCCAACGGAAACCAAGATGCAATACCACGTCGCCGGCAGCGGTGGCGCCCGCGGCTACACCCCGTTCAAGGTGGAAACCGCCAAGGACAGCCAGTACGCCGACCTCAAGGAGTTCTGGCACGTCGGCCGCGAGATCCCGCGCGATTCGAAATTCGCCGACGTGATGCCGCCCAACCTGTGGCCGGCGGAAGTGCCGGAGTTCAAACAGTACGGCTATGGCCTGTACCAGGCGCTGGACCAGCTCGGCAGCCGCGTGCTGCGTGCGCTGGCGCTGCACATCGGCCAGCCGGAGAACTTCTTCGAGGACAAGACCGACGTCGGCAACTCGATCCTGCGCCCGATCCACTATCCGCCGATCACCCAGGACAACATCCCCAACGTGCGTGCCGGCGCGCACGAGGACATCAACTTCATCACCCTGCTGGTCGGTGCCAGCGCCGAAGGGCTGGAAGTGCTGACCCGTGAGGGCGAGTGGCTGCCGATCACCACCGAAGGCGACGCCATCGTGGTCAACATCGGCGACATGCTGCAGCGGCTGAGCAACCACGTGTATCCGTCCACCACCCACCGCGTGGTGAACCCGCAGAACGAGAACGCACGCAAGCCGCGCTACTCGGTGCCGTTCTTCCTGCACCCCAACCCCGACGTGATGCTTGACCCGCTGGAGTCGTGCATCACCCCGGACAACCCGCGCCGCTACGACACCTCGATCAGCTCGCATGAGTATCTGTTGCAGCGGCTGCGCGAGATCAAGCTGATTTGAGCAGGGAACAGGGAATGGAGAATCGGGAATAGGCGGCAGGATCAGGTATTGCGGTAGCGCCTGGCTTCCTTGGCCGAGAGGTACAGGGCGAGGCGGTCGGGCATCAGCTGGAACAGTCGCTTGATCAGCCGGTTGACCCAGCCCGGGACGTACACGGCATCGCCGCGTTCCACCGCGGCGATGCCCTGATCCACCACTTCCTCCGCAGTCAACCACATGAAACCCGGCATCCGGTTCATCTTCTCGCGGGTACCGGTGACGTCGTGGAATTCCGACCAGGTGAAGCCGGGGCAAAGTGCGCAGACATGCACGCCGGCATCCCGGTTTTCCAGCGCCAGCGATTGCGAGAACTTGATCAGATAGGCCTTGCTGGCCGCGTACAGGGTATGCCCGGCAGTGCCGGGTACATGCCCGGCCAGCGAAGCGATGTTGAGGATGCGGCCGTACCCGCGCTGGCGCATGCCCGGCAACAGCCGCCAGGCCAGCTCGGTGGGGGCGTTCAGCAGCACCTGCAGGGAATCCGCGTGGATGGCCCAGGCGTTGGCGATCAGAGTGCCCGGCACGCCGTAGCCGGCATTGTTGATCAGCCAGTCCACTTGCAGGCCGCGTGCTTCGAGCTCGTCGCACAGTCGTTGCGGCATGGAAGGATCGGCCAGATCACCGGCCAGTACGGTCACATGGCTTCCGTGCTGTTGCCGGAGCTCGGCGGCGAGTGCTTCCAGACGCTCGGTGCGACGTGCGGTCAGCACCAGATCGTGGCCCTCGGCGGCAAGTTTGCGGGCGAAGGCGGCACCGATGCCGGATGAGGCGCCGGTGACCAGGCTCAGGGGACGGGAGGATGTCATGCGGTGTTCCGGAGTGGGACAGCTTTCCATTCTTTACCGGGGCCGGTACCGGGCGCCAGCACTGGGCGTTCCCTGCAGGGCGGCGGTTCCTATCGCCGGTGCGACTGGGTAAGCTAGCCGTTTTGACCGTAGCGGAAGCAGACCATGCGCAAGAAATTCGTGGCCGGCAACTGGAAAATGCACGGCAGCCGTTCGATGGCCGAGGCTCTGGTCGGCGAGATCGTGACCGGCATGCCGGACGACATCGACGTGGCCGTGTTTCCGCCGTTCCCCTATGTGGCCGAACTGGCCCGGCAGCATGCCGATTCAGGGCTTGGCATCGGTGCGCAGGATGTCAGCGAGCATGAAGGGCAGGGTGCCTACACCGGCGAGGTTTCCGCCGCGATGCTGGCGGACATCGGTGCGGGCTGGGTGCTGACCGGGCATTCCGAGCGACGCCAGTACCATGGCGAAAGCGACGAACTGGTCGCCCGCAAGTTCGCTGCGGCCCGTGCCGGTGGCCTCACTCCGATCCTGTGCGTGGGCGAAACCCTGGAACAGCGTGAGGCCGGAGAAACCGAGGCCGTCATTGCCCGGCAGCTGCAGGCAGTGATCGCGCTCAACGGCGTGGCCTGCTTCGATACCGCCGTGATCGCCTACGAGCCGGTCTGGGCCATCGGCACCGGTCGCACCGCCAGTCCGGAGCAGGCACAGCAGGTTCATGCGTTCATTCGTAGCCAACTGGAAAAAGAAGATGCTATGATTGCCCGTCTGACCCGACTGCTTTACGGCGGCAGCGTCAAAGCGGCCAATGCCGCGGAATTGTTCGCGCAGGCGGACGTGGATGGTGGATTGATCGGTGGAGCCGCATTGACTGCACCCGATTTCCTCGGTATCTGCGCCGCGGCACATCAGGCGCTACAGGCTCGATAAGAAACCTTATGTTCGTCATTTTCAGCGTGTTTTACATTCTGATCGCTGCGGCGATGATCGTTCTGATCCTGCTGCAGAACGGCGCAGGCGCCGATGCCGGCTCGGGTTTCGGCGGCGGTGCGTCGGGCACGGTATTCGGGGCACGCGGCTCGGCCACGTTCCTGACCCGTGCCACCGGAGTCCTTGGCGGGCTGTTCTTCCTGCTCAGCCTTGGCATGGGCATTTACCTGCATGTCAACGGCGCTCCGCGCAGCGATGCCTCCGATCTGGGCGTGATGGCCGGCATGGCCGACACATCCGCCGCACCGGCTGAATCCGCTGCTCCGGCGGCGGCTTCGGAAGTGCCATCGGCGGTTCCTGCTGCAAACGACAACGCCGTCCCGGCAGCAGTGCCGGAAGCGGCCCCCGCCCCGACCGAAAGTCAGGGCGAAGTGCCGGCAGCCACGGAGCCGCCGGCCGATAATTGAGCAACACACCTTGCCCAGGTGGCGGAACTGGTAGACGCACTACCTTGAGGTGGTAGCGCCGAGAGGCGTAGGGGTTCGAGTCCCCTCTTGGGCACCAATGCAGAGTTTCAGTAGGGATCGCAGAGACTCAAAATTACAGCTAACCCCGCGTAACTGCGGGGTTTTTTGTATCTGGACGGTCTAAAGCGGTCTCACGGGGTAGCAGGGGAGCGCGTGGTATCTGTTGGCATTTTTGATGGTATCCGTGGCAGGATTGCCCCGGAGATGGTGCTGGTACCAACAAGGAGGCACGCATGTTGACCGATACCGCTATCCGCAAGATCAAGCCCGCAGATAAGCCGCTAAAGCTGAGCGATGGCGGCGGCATGTATCTTCTGGTCAATCCGAACGGCAGCCGGTACTGGCGGATGAATTACCGCTTTGAGGGCAAGCAGAAAACGCTGACCCTTGGCGTGTATCCCGCAGTCACGCTGGCCGATGCACGACAGCGCCGCGAGGAGGCCCGCAGGCTGCTGGCACAGGGTGTAGACCCCAACGCGGCCCGCAAGCAAGCAAAGCAGGAAGCCCGGCAAGCCCAGCAGGCCGTCGAGCATACCTTTGAGGCCGTGGCTCGCAGGTGGATGGCGAGGCAAGACACCGCCGAGGTGACGGCGAACAAGACCCGATGGATTCTGGAGACCTTCCTGTTTCCTGAGATTGGAGGGATGGCCCTGACCGAGATCACGCCCCGGGTGCTGTTGGACACGCTGCGGAAGGTGGAGGCCACCGGCAAGCTGGAGACCGCCAAGCGTGCACGGATCAAGGCCGGGCAGGTGTTCCGTTGGGCGATTCTGGAAGGCTTGGCAGAGACCGACCCCACGGCCAGCCTGAAGGGAGCCTTGAAGGCCCCAAGGAACAAGCATCATGCAGCGATCACTGACCCGGCCCGTATCGGGGAGCTGTTGCGGGCGATTGACGGATTCTCCGGCCAGTTCGTGACCCTGAAGGCCCTGCAACTGGCTCCGCTGGTCTTTGTGCGACCCGGGGAGCTGAGGGCCGCAGAGTGGCAAGAGTTCGATCTGAGCGATGCCGTATGGCGTATCCCCGCCGAGCGCATGAAGATGAAGGCCGCGCATATCGTGCCACTGTCCACGCAAGCCGTTGCGATTCTGAGGGAGCTGCAACCGCTCACGGGTGCAGGGCGCTATGTGTTCCCCAGCCTGCGTACCGCGTCGCGGCCACTGAGTGAGAACACCCTCAACGCGGCCCTGCGGCGGCTGGGGTACAGCTCCGAGGAGATGACCGCGCACGGATTCCGCAGCATGGCGGCAACCCGCCTGAATGAGATGGGGTGGAGGCCGGATGCCATTGAGCGCCAACTGGCACACGCAGAGACCAACAAGGTACGCGAGGCGTACACCCATGCAGCGCAGTACCTTGAGGAGCGCACCCGGATGATGCAGGCATGGGCGGACTATCTGGACGGACTGCGTACAGGCGCGAAGGTTGTCCCCATCCACCGCAAGGCCGGCTGAGGCCACAGGCACAGGCAAGACCGAAGGCGGGCATGTTCCCGCCTTTGTCTTTTCTGATCTGTCGTTTTCGTCGCGGGCGGTTTAAGCGCCAGCATAGGAGCAAGGAGGCCCATGCGGTCCCGCCCCGGCCCCTGCGGAGCCACGGAGGGTTTAGGTTGCAGCATAGGAGCAACAGCGCCCATGCGGTCTCAACAGGTGCCAATGGGTAAAAGTCCAAGCTTAGGAGGAACGGGCAGTGCCCCACGGGCCACCCCCATCCGCAGGGACCGCGAAGGCCGTTACTGCCTCAATGACCTCCACAGGGCCGCTGGTGGTGAGAAGCGGCACCAGCCATCCGACTTTATGCGCCTGACCACCACAGCGGAGCTGGTCGAGGAGACTTCCAATTCCGGGGATTCCCGGGTTAAGCCTGTCGAGATGTCCCGGGGCCTAGACGCCTCCCATGCACTCTTTCAGGTACTCAGCAGCCATCACAGTCGGCGGCTCCTGCTTCTCTCGGTAAGCGGCGTAAGCCACTGCTGCAATATTCCTGAGGTTTCGGTCTCTGCGCTCCCCCGTCAACACCTTTACAAAGGCGTTGTTGCCTGCGGTATCCGCGTATTTCCTAAGCAACTTTTCGGCGTCCTCAGGGGTGGCTGCCAGACCCGTCACCTGGTACATGGCTGACAAATACAGGAGTTCGGACACTCCGGAACACTTCTGAAACTGGGAGAGCCTTTCGGCTATCAGGTGTTCAGTGCTTGCCTCGAAATCGTCGGCTAAGGCCACCGAGGGAACCGCCAGAACACCGAGAAGGAAGGGGATGTATAGCTTCATGCTGAGTCCTTGTTTCGGAAGGCGGGGTATAAGTGCCAGCATAGGGACAACAGGTGCCAGCGGCAAAACTGCCAGCTTAGGAAGAAAGGCGGAGACAGCCCCCACGCGCCTGCATGGCCCCTGTTCAAACCGCAGGCGCGTAGTCCTGCCCCACGCTCACCCGGAAGGCCCCAAGCTCCAACAGGAACCCACCGGTACGCCCGGTGTCCCCGGACACGTCCTCACTCCACAGCGTCCATGATCTGCAATGCCACGTCTTGCTGTTGGCGCCATCACCAAAGCCGTGCCAGTTGCGACCGAACCACAGGCCACGCGGCAACAGCCCATCATTGCGCAGGATGAGCAGGCGACCGAACACACACAGTTCGAGATTGATGTTCATTTGAAACTCCTTGTTGTCCCGCAGGAAACCCAGCGCCGCCCCTGCGGGTAACGGGGCGACAGCGCGGAAGGTATCGACAAACAACAAAGGTGCAAGCTAGGCTTGCTGGCGCCGAAGCCGTGCATCCCTGACACAACGCAAGGGCTGCGCAAAGGCAAACAACCGACAGCAAACACCCTGCGGCCCCTTGTGGGCCGTTGTCGTTTCTGCGGTCAGCTGGCAGTAAAAATACAAGCTTAGGAGGAAGGCTCAAGGGAGCCCACGGGGTGCCAATGGGTAAAACCGCCAACCTAGGAGGGAGGCCCACCCGATCCCGCCCTGTCTCATATAGTGCCGGCAGGTAAAACCCAGAGCCTAGGAGCAACACGCAGCGGGCCAGCAAGTGCCACGCTGCGTAAAAGAGTCAGCCTAGGAGTAAGGGCCGCACGGCTCCGCACAGGCCCATGCGGCTCCGATGGGTAAAAGTCGGAGCTTAGGACCAACAGCGTCCACCGAGTCTCACCCGTGCCCAACCGGGGCCAGTGAGTAAAAGTGCAAGCTTAGAAGAAAACACCCGACACCTGCCGGAACCGGAAGGCCCCCAAAGGTCTCCCGGGGCTTCACCGTGCCTGTCTTTCAGACATAGGCGCAGACACACCACCACCAACCCACCGAGGGAAACAACCGCATGAACAACCTTTCACCACTGGACCTTGCCGTTGCTGTTGAGGTTGGCAGTTCCGTCCTGCTGCGAACCATCGCCTTTGCACCGCAAGACTTCGACCTGCTGAAGGACATGCAACGCAGGATCGAAAGCCGTATCCGCAGGGATACCAACAACTCCGAAGTCATCCGGTACCTGCTGAACACCCACCCGGAAACACAGGCGTGACCATTGAGCAAACCTTGCAGCGCCTTCAGGCCGCTGAGGTCCGCATGGTTCGCCTGGCTGATCTGCGGACGGATGACGCCTTGCAGCCCCGTGAGCCCCGCATGGTGCCCCTGAAGAAACAGCACAGCGTGCAGACACGCAGCGAGGAACACACAGGGACCATGTTGCTGGTCCTGAAGGCTTCCGCTGAGGTCCAGCTGGAGCCCCTGCTGGTGGCTGAGCTGGAGGAAGGTCTCCACGTTGTAGACGGACACCACAGGCTCAAGGCGTACCAACAGGCCCGCAGGGACACCGTGCCTGTCCGGGTGTTGCCGATGAGCCGCCGCGAGGCCGTGCTGGTCTCCAAGCTGGTCAACTGTTCTGACAGGGCACTTGAGATGCACCCGGAGCAGAAACGGGATGCCGCATGGCAGTACATGGCCGCAGTGACGAACCGGGGAAGTATCGACCTGCCACCCGGAGAATCCCTGCGGGGACTGGCGGGGCGCTTTGGAGTCAGCCGGGGTACCATCGCCAACATGGCCCGCAAATTGCCCAAGGTGAACCCGAAGGACTGGAGACCGGAAGCGTGCGACCCCGGCACAGGGTTTCCCCGATGGCGCTACGTGAGAGAGGCCGGCGCAGGCTGGCAGGACATGCAAACCAAACTGACACCGGAGCAGCTGGTGCAACACGAAGCCGAGAAACTGGCAAGGAAGATTGGCAGTCTGATTGATGCTGCAACCCCTGAGGCCGCACGAAGGGCACTTGAGATGCTGGCGAATGAAGCAAGGCTTGATGCGAGGAACCCGGATACGGTGGAGTTCCTGAGGGAGATAGCTGAGCCGGGAGCCGATGATTTCTGACCGATTGTCCCTGTGGGGACAGTCAGGAAGCGCCCCGGCGCACCACTGGCCCAATGAGGCCACCTGTTCATCTTCAGGCCCCCAAGCGGCCCGATTGGGCCACCCTCGGAAACCGCATAACGGCGCGGTGAGGTGTCCAGAATCAGGTCACACATGTGGACAGCAGGTGGCCCGATTGAGCCACCCGTGAACCTGAACGCACTGGCCCGATTGGGCCACCCCGGGAGGTCCCTGTGAGGACACCCGCGCCCCACCTGCCGTAACACCACCAACCCAACGCCGCCCCTGTCCACTGCCTGCAAGCGCAGACGGTGACGGGCGGCTTTTCTTTTGAGAGAGACAACGCATGAAGAAGATGCAGCAACCCGCACCGACCTTCACCATCGACAGCGAGGGCCGCGAGCTGGCCCATGTCGCACTGGCGAACACCGACCAACGAGCCGTCCTGTATGCCGAGGATTACCACCGCATCCTCGATGCTGGCTGGTCGCGGTACTGGTCGCACACGAACACGGGCGGGCGGTTCCGGCAGGTACTGGTGAACGCAGCTGGTCCACAGGGCCGCCCCCGGTCCCTGACAGTGGCCCGCTTGGTTGCCGAGGCACCGAAGGGTTACCGCGTCGAGTACATCGACGGCGACCGCTGCAACCTTCGCAGGGACAACCTTCGATTGGTGAAAGGTGGTGGCATTTGTCGAGCATCCGCCGCAGCGGTGCACCCCGGGACTGCCGAGTTTCTGACCGGCAAGAAGGTGGACACCGAGGACACCACGGGAGCCCCTGAGGCCCCCACGGTGGCCCCTGTGGAAGCCCCGGCACCGTCACCCAGCCCCAAGCCCCACAAGGTCTCCACGGACGCCCAGCGAGCCCCACGGGCTCCCTTCGTTCCCCGGAAGGTAGACCGTTCGGCCCTGTCGTCCCGCGTGGCTTCCATGCTGGCCGATGGCGGCACTGCCGGCCCCTGAAATATCTGGCGCAGATTTTCGGCACCCCATCTAACAGGTGTTGAGCCGCGCGTTCCCCCCGTACCCCCTCGCACCGTGTGCCCAGCACGGCGCGGGGCACCTGCTGGCAGGCCCATCGGCCCCGCAGCGAGAACCAAGCAAGAGGTCACCCCACAATGAGTCAGTTCCCCGCACCTGCCTTCCTGCGTCTCCCCGCTGTCCTGTCCCTGATCGGTGTCAGCAAAGCCACGCTTTACCGCTGGATGGGAGCAGGGCTGTTCCCGCAGGCCGTTGCACTCACCCCCACCCGTAGCACCGTGGCTTGGGTGGCGAGTGAAGTGCACGCATGGATCGCCAGCAAGCAGGCAGAAAGTGTTGGTATTTCTGTTGGTACTTTTGATGGTGAGGCCCTGAAAGCAGCATGAAATGGATGTTTTCGTTGCCCCTCTTGCACCAATGCAGAGTCTGACAACGTCCGACAAGGACCAGAAAGACCAGAAAAACCCGTCAGTTAGGCGGGTTTTTTGTTGTGTTTTATCAAGGTTTCAGGTGCGTGGGCGTGGCCTGGGCAGGGAAGGCTTCAGTGCAGGGGCCGGAACGGTGAGTGGTTCCGTTTTGGTGCAGGCCAGGCGCATCGGTGGTCATGGCAGGCTCACGACGGGTGTGAAGCCTCCGAAGATCATGCGTTTGCCGTCGAAGGGGTATCGCTGGCGGTGGCCATGCGCGGGTCTTTCATGAAATTTTCCATGCCGGTGTCGCGGGTGGCGCGATCCGGCCATTCCACCCAGGCGAACACGACTGACTCGTCCTCACTGGCCAGTACGGTGCGGTGGAAGTCGGTGGTTTTCCCTTGGGCACGTCATCACCCCAGCATTCCTGCACCCGGGTGGCTCCGTATTCCAGAAAAATCGCGTCGAGAGAGCGGGTGTGCTCGATGAACTGCTCGCGGTTGGCGTGGGGAACGGCCATCAGGAAACCATCGACGTACATGATCTGCTCCATGGTGAATGGCATGGCCGGAATGGCTGCCTTCCTGCAGGCGACGAACGGGGCGCTGCGGATTCGACATCAGCCCGGTGGTTTTTGGGGATGGAGCGTGACGGCCGTGGATCCGTTGCTTCAGGTTTCCACGAAGACTTTCAGTCGTGCCAGCGAAGCATCCCGGTGGGCGGAGACCTGTTCGACATGGCTCCGCAGTTGGTCGAGTGCCTCGGAATTCAGCATGAAAAGGTTTTCCCGGCCTTCGCGCTGACTGCGCACGATTCGGGGATACGCAGGTGTTTGCTGATCGCCTGGCGTGTCAGTGGCTTGCCTGTGCTGAGCCAGACGATGGATTGCTGTTCGCCGCGGCTCAGTGACAGCACGAGCGACAGGCGGGTGCTGTCACCCAGCGCAGCGAACATGGCCGCTGTTGCGTCGGAGCGGAAGCTGGTTGTTCGACATGGTGGCGAAGGTGGAAAGGCTGCACCCGCCATCCTGGTCGGATGCAGCCTCCCCTGGAGCATGCTTCGGGGAACGCAGTGCATCCCGAAGCCCGTGTTGATCAGTGCCGGATGTTGTCGTTGGTCCTCATGGCATCGTGGTGATCCATCGGCGGCGTTCCGGCCCTCATGAGGTAATGCGCAAAACGGCGATGGAATTGACCATGGGATTTGTACGGGCTTGGGCATGCGCCCGCTGGCAGCTAGACTGGCGGGCTTCGAACCGCAGGTGGAGCTGCGGTAGTTGGCGTCTTGAGGGGGACAAGCGCGCCGGGGTGTGGTGTCTTGGGGGCCCGGTATGGAGATCACGCAACAACGGTATTTGCGCGCCAAAGCCATTGTTTCGGCGGCACTGGATCTGCCATTGCCGGAACGCGAGGCCTTCATGCAGGCCGAATGCGGAAACGATATCGCCTTGCGGCGCGAGGTGGACTGGCTGCAGGAGGCGGCCGCCACGGAATCCAACGACAGCGTGCACGCGGCACTGGAGACTCTGGCCGTGGCGCCGCCACTGCAGCATGGCGAGCAGATGGTGGCGGCGGCACCGCGGGACTACCGCATCGTGCGCTTGCTGGGCGAGGGGGGCATGGGCCGGGTGTATCTGGCCGACCGCATCGATGGTGATGCCAGCCAGCCGGTGGCGTTGAAATTCCTGCATGCGGTGACCAGCAGCGAAGCCGACTTGCTGCGGCGCTTTGCCGATGAGCGGCGGATTCTTGCCACGTTGAATCACCCGAACATCGCGCGCCTGCTGGATGCCGGCACGATGGCTGACGGGCGTCCGTTCCTGGCTCTGGAATACGTATCCGGCGAGCGCATCGACCGGTGGTGCGAACAACGCGGACTGTCCTTGCCGGAGCGCCTGCGGCTGTTCCTGAAGGTTTGCGCGGCAGTCGAGTATGCGCATCGCCACCTGGTGATCCACCGTGATCTGAAACCGGCCAACATCCTGGTCAGTGACGACGGCGAGCCGAAGCTGCTGGACTTCGGCATTGCCCGCTTGCTGGATGCTGGACTGGAGGCGACACCGACCGAAGTCGGCCAGCGCGCGTTGACCCTTGCCTACGCCAGCCCCGAGCAGGTCGAGGGCCTGCCATTGACCACCGCAGCCGATATCTGGTCGCTGGGCGCCGTGCTCTATCAGCTGGTATCCGGCAGCCAGCCGTTCCGGCAGACGCAGTCGGCACACCATCTGTCACAGGCGATCCTGTCCGGCGAGTTGACTCCGCCGAGCCGGCAGACCGTGTCGGTGAAGCAGGGGGATGAAGTATCTGCGGCCCCCGGTCGGCGGTACGGAGAGAGGGGCGGGCGCGGCATCCCGCGTGATGTCGATGCCATCGTGCTCAAGGCGATGCGTCGCGATGCTGGCGAGCGCTATGGCTCGGTGACGGAACTGGCGGCGGATCTGCGCCGTTTCCTCGCCTCCCGTCCGGTGCTGGCCCGGCGTGGCCAGCGCTGGCATCGGCTGCGGCTTTTCACCCGCCGACACCGTTTGGGGATGGTCATGGGAGGGCTGGCGGTGGTGCTTCTGGTTGCCGGGATACTGGCCCGCGAGCAACACCTGCATCAGGTCGAGGCGGAACGTGCCCGGGCCCAGGCCCTGGCTGATTTCATGGGCAGCCTGTTCGAGAACGCCAGCCCGATGGAGAACGGCGGCAAGAAGTTCACGGCCGATGAACTGCTCGACCGCGGTGTCCGTGGGTTGCAGGGGCGCACCGATCTGGCGCCGCAGACTCGCGCGACCCTGCTGGCGGCGATCGGCTGGGCCTATGGAGGGCTGGGCCGGAACCAGAAAAGCATCGACTCACTGGGGGCTGCGCTGGTGTTGTTGCCGTCCGATGCGACGACCGTGGCGCAGCGCGTGCGTTTGTTGCGCAGGATGGCCGAGGTGCAGGATGACCTGGGCGATGAAGCCGCGTCACTGGTCTCGTTCGAGCAGGCATTGGCGCTGCTGGATCCGGAGGATCCGGCCCAGGCTGGCCCGCGTGCCGCGGTGCAGGTGCGGGCCATCACCGCCCGGCTGGAATTACCCGGGGAATCGCTGCCGGGATTGCTGGCCGAGATCCAGCAGGTGACGGCCGTACTGGAAGCGCAGATCCCGCCGAGCCAGGAGGATCTCTCCGATGCCTACAACGGTCAGGGCCTGATCCAGCAGCGTATGGGCGAGCTGGCTGACTCCGAGATCAGTTTGCGCAAGGCGATCCATGCCAATGAGCTGGCCCATCCGGGCAATCCGGCAGCCTTGCTCAACGTGCGCATGAACCTTGCCACCACCGTGGTGTTGCGTGATCCGGCGCGTGGTGTCGAATTGTTGCGCGCACTGGATGCCGACTATGTGCGACTGGTGGGCAGGTACACGCCGACCCGCGCGACTCTGGTCAACCAGCTGGCGGTGGCCTTGACCGATCTTGACCGCACGGAGGAGGCCCTGCAGGCATCCGGCATGGCGCGTGAGATCGCCCTCAAGAGTACCGATGCCGACAACCGCCTGTACCTGCAGCTGAGCGTGGGGCATGCGTTCAATCTGCTCAATGCAGGCCGTCTGGACGACGTGGAGCAGGTGCTGCACGAGGTGATGCCGGCGCTGAGGCGGGCTGCCGACGAGGGCATCGGCGGTGTCAATCTGGCCTATGCGCTTGGCGTGGAGGGGCGGGCCCTGTTCGATTACCGGCATGATCCGGCAGCGGCGCTGAAGGTCCTGGTGGAGGGCGAACAGGCGTTCGGGCCGGGCATGGCGGCACGCTATCTGGTGGTCTACCGGACCTTGATGACACGTCTGGTCAAGGTGTATCTGGCGCTGCACGATGCTGACAATGCCGACCGGGCATTGCAGCGCTGGGAACAGGCTCTTGCCACCAGCAACCCGGACGAAGACAGCGACGACATGTTGAATGTGCATCTGCTGCGGGCGCAGGTGTCGAGTGCCCGGGGCCGGTATGACGAGGCCGCCGCCACGGCTGCCGTGGCGCTGGAGCTGGTGCGTGGCAAGCGGGATGAGTGCGACGGGCTTGCCCGGGAGTTGCGGCAGATCCAGGTGGCGGCGTGGCAACGCGGTGGCGAGCCGGTTGCCGGTGATTTGCCGGCCTGCAGGGTGGACGGCAAGGGGAGTGGCAAGGCATGAATGAGGCTGTCGGCCAGAGCGGCTTCGATGCTGATGTCACCCAGTTGCTGCAGGCGGCCAGCCAGGGTGATGGCGCGGCTCTCGAGGAGGTCCTGCGGCGGATGTACACCGCCCTGCATCGGTTGGCCTCCGCGCAACTGCGCCACGAGCATGGCGAGCGCACGCTCAGCGCGACCGCACTGGTCAACGAAGCCTATCTGCGCGTGTTTGCCGGAACCGGCACGCCGGCCTGGAAAAGCCAGGGCCATCTGCTGGGTGTGGCGGCGCGGGCAATGCGACAGGTACTGGTTGATGCGGCGCGCCGGCGCAAGGCGGCCAAGCGCCCGCAGGATGCCGACCGGTTGTCGCTGACCGAAATTGCCGGCTCGCTGGCGGGTACGCCGGATGCCGATGAACTGGAATCGGCGCTGGACCGCCTCGAAGCCATCGACGCGCGTCAGGCGCGGATCGTCGAGATGCGCTTTTTCGTTGGACTGGATGCGGCCCAGATTGGTGCGGCGCTGGGTGTTTCGGCCACCACGGTACAGCGCGAATGGCGCATGGCGCGGGCCTGGCTGAAACGCGAACTGACGGTGTCCTGAGCCGGCGGCATCAGCCGGCAACCGGCTCGGCAGGCATGTTCAGGAAAGCCAGCGCCTCGCTGCACGGCGCGTCGATCTTCAGCGTGAGCAGGGCATCGGCACGGGTGCGGCCCAGGCTGACCGCAGCCACCGGCTTGCCGGCGCGGGCGGCGGCGTCGACGAAGCGGTAGCCGGAATAGACCATCAGTGATGAGCCGACTACCAGCACCGCGTCGGCGGCCTGCCAGGCACGGGTGGCGGCTTCGACGCGCTCGCGCGGCACCGCTTCGCCGAAGAACACCACGTCGGGTTTCACGATGCCGCCGCAAACCGGGCAGGGCGGGACATCGAACCGGGAAAAGTCCTCGCCTTCCAGGTCGGCATCGCCATCCGGTGCATCGGCGGCGTCGAGCCGCGCCCAGTCGGGGTTGCGGTCGAGCAAGCGCTGCTGGAACGCGTGGCGGGCCTGCCGCCAGTTGCAGTCCATGCAGCGTACTTCGTCGAGCCGGCCGTGCAGGTCGAGCACGTTCGTGCTGCCCGCGTGCTGGTGCAGCCGATCGACGTTCTGGGTCACCAGCAGTTCGATCCGGCCCTCACGCTCCAGCCGTGCCAGCGCGTGATGGGTGGCGTTGGGCCGGGCGCTGCCGAAGCGGCGCCAGCCGATCATGCTGCGCGCCCAGTAGCGCTGGCGGGTGGCCGGTTGGTGCATGAAGGCGGCGAAATCCACCGGCGGCGGGCGTTTCCACTGGCCGTCGCGGTCGCGGTAGTCGGGAATGCCGGAGTCGGTGCTGCAGCCCGCGCCAGTCAGCACGAACAGGCGCGGGTGGTGCTCGATGAAGGATTGCAGCGGCGTCGTCATGATGCTCAACCGCGCTGCGGCAACTTCCATTCCGGCCGGATGAAGTGGCAGGTGTAGCCGGTGGGGAAGTGCTGCAGGTAATCCTGATGCTCAGGCTCGGCCTCCCAGAAGTCGCCGGCCGGGGCCACTTCGGTGACCACCTTGCCCGGCCACAGGCCGGAGGCGTCGACATCGGCGATGGTGTCCTCGGCAACCTGTTTCTGTGATTCGTCGGTGTAGAAAATCGCCGAGCGATAGCTGCTGCCGCGATCATTGCCCTGGCGGTCCAGCGTGCTGGGGTCGTGGATCTGGAAGAAGAACTCCAGCATGGTGCGGTAACTGGTCAGCTGCGGGTCGTAGGTGATCTCGATTGCCTCGGCGTGGTTGCCGTGGTTGCGGTAGGTGGCATTCGGCACGTCGCCGCCGGTGTAGCCGACCCGGGTGGACAGCACGCCGGGCTGGCGGCGGATCAGTTCCTGCATGCCCCAGAAACAGCCGCCGGCGAGGACGGCGCGTTCGGTCGTGTCAGTCATGGAGGTTTTCCGTGAAGTCGTGGTTGCCGCCGAAGATGGGGCCGGTCTGGCGGTTTGTCGAGGGGCCATGCCGCTGTCATTGCATGGTTGCTACATTGGCCGTCTTCTTGTCGCGACCCCGGAGAATCCGATGACCCAGCCCGCTGTTCTCGATGCCACCCGGACGGCTCTGCTGCTGATGGATTTTCAGCAGGACATCCTCGCCGGCAATGTTCCGGCAGAGCAGGTGCACGACATGCTGGATCGGGCTGCCGGGTTGCTTGAGGCAGCACGGCGCAGGCACATGGCGGTGATCCACGTGATGGTGGCGTTCCGGCCGGGGCATCCCGAGGTCAGTGCGGACAACCGGGTATTCAGCCGGATCAGGGAGGATGGCCGGCTGGTCGAGGGTGCCGAGGGAACGGCGATCCACCCCCGACTGCAGCCTGCCGCCGACGAGCCGGTGGTCCGCAAGCACCGGGTGGGCGCCTTCTCGGAAACCGAGCTGGAAACATTGCTTCGCGCGCGCCGGATCGACACGCTGCTGCTTGCCGGTGTCGCGACCTCAGGCGTGGTGCTGTCGACGGTGCGGCATGCGTTCGACCGCGACTACCGACTGCTCGTGGTGGGCGACTGCTGCGCCGATGGCGACGCGGAAGTCCACCAGGTCCTGCTGGGCAAGGTGATTGCCCGGCATGCGGATGTGGTCTCCGCAGCCGAAGCGGTGGCTGCGCTGGATGCTTCCTGACGTCGTGAGCCGTCGCAAGTGGCGTCATCGGGAGCGCCGGAAGGTTGCTGCCGGCATTGACGTGCAGGGGCATTGAACCTGTCAACGATATGCCCAACCTATGATGATTCCCCCTTTACCGCAGGAGACGACCGTGTCGGATCTTTCCGCCTTTCCCATTGCCAGCCGCTGGCCCGCCACCCATCCGGAACGGATCCAGCTCTATTCGCTGAACACTCCGAACGGGGTGAAGGTGTCGATCATGCTGGAGGAGGCCGGCTTGCCCTATGAGGCACATCTGGTCGACATCATGAAGGACGAGAGCCACACACCCGAGTTCCTGGCGTTGAATCCCAATGGCAAGATCCCCGTGATCATCGATCCGGACGGCCCGGGCGGCGAGCCGCTGGCATTGTCCGAGTCCGGCGCGATCCTGCTGTATCTGGCGGACAAGACCGGCCGTTTCATCCCGGCTGATGTCGCCGGGCGCTGGGAGACGATCCAGTGGGTGTTCTTCCAGATGGCATCGATCGGCCCGATGTTCGGCCAGCTCGGTTTTTTCAACAAATTCGCGGGCAAGAGCTACGAGGACAAGCGGCCGCTGCAGCGTTATGTCGACGAGTCGAAGCGGTTGCTCGGCGTGCTTGACGCCAGGCTTGAGGGACGAGACTGGATCATGGGCAAGGAGTACACCATTGCCGACATCGCCACGCTGGGTTGGGTCAACAACCTGATCACTTTCTACGAGGCGCGCGAGCTGGTGGATTTCGACCGCTTCACCCGTGTGGCCGGATGGCTCGAACGCGGCATGGCCCGGCCGGCGGTCGAGCGCGGACTGAAGGTCCCTTCTCGGGATTGACGATTACCCGAGGGAATCTGTTTCGTGCAATGGCCCGGCAGGGCGGTGTTGTCCGTCCTGCCGGAGCACGGGTTCCGCATGGTGGCGCCATGCGAACAGGCTCCATGCGGCGAATCCCGCGGCCAGGATCAACAGGCCTGCCGTCGGCGGCCACCACAGGTAATGCACCCGCAACAGGTACAGGCTGGATGCGATCAGCAGCGCGGCGGAGAACAGCGCGGCACGCCATGCACGGCGGAAACCGGGCAGGCCGTAGAGCAGCAGCGGCAGCAGCCACGCGGCACTGCCGAGGGCCAGTTGGCCAGGAAGCCCGACCGGCGTGACCAGCCAGCCACGCCGCAGTGATTCGAACAGGTTGGCCTGGTATTCCACGCCGGGAATCCGTGCTCCCGGCGTCTGGATGATGTCGCCCATGCCTTCGGCGGTGGCGCCGACCAGCACCCAGCGTCCTTTCAGCAGCGGGGCGGGTACCGTGCCCGCGATCACGTCGGCGTAGGACACCCGGCCGAAGCCACCCACCGGGTCGGCATAACGCAGCAGCACGTAGTGGTCGCGCATCCACAGATACGGTGATGCATCGTCGGTGTGGGGCGCGCGCAGCCCCGGCAATTGCCCGGTCGGCAGCGAGTGCTCCATCCGGTACAGCGCCAGCGCCAGTGCCGGCCAGTAGGGCCGGCCCAGCCCGGCGTCGAGATAGGCGCCGCGGACCATGCCGTCGGCGTCGCGGGCCACGTCGACATGGCCGATGCCGGCCGCGTTGAGCGCAAGAGCCGGCAGTGGCAGGGTTTCTTCCAGCGGGCCGCCCAGTTCGGGAGCCTCGGCGAACATCGGCATGATGACCTTGCCATTTCGATCCATCGCCTGCGCCAGGGCAGCGTCGTTTTCAGGATGGTCGATGTCCGCGGCGGACATGGTCACGTCCATGCCGATGCCACGTACGCCATAGGCTTCGAGCCGGTCGATCAGTTGTGCGTGCAGCGCACGCGGCAGTGGCCAGCGACCCAGCGAGGACAGGGTTTTCGGGTCGATGGCGACGATCACGATGTCGTCGTCGGGGGCGTAGTGCCAGTAGCGCTGGTTGAGGTCGTACAAAGCGGTGTCCATCCGCTGCAGCACGCCACTGGCAAGCAGCAGTACGAGCAGCCCCACGCCAGCCATCCAGGCCATGCCGCGGGCAAGCCAGGCGAGCAGACCCGACGGTGGCATCAGCCGGATGCCGGGCCGTCGGGTTTGCTCGTGTGGCTGGCCGGGTGTCTCACGTCGTGCCCGTCAAAGCAGCAGCCACAGCAGTGCCGCACCACCACCGGCAGCCGTGATCCGGCAGGCGATGCAGGGCAACTTGAGTTTCTGCACCGGCCCCCAGGCGCCTTCGTAGCCGTCGCTTTCGATCACCTGCACGCGGACGTACCACTTGCCGGATTTCGGCTTGTCGATTTCCAGCGTGGGCTGGTCAACGACTTCGTCGATCAGTGTCTGGGCAAAGTCGGGGTCACGACTCATCTGCACGTGGTAGCGCTGTCCGGGCGTGCCGGCTTCCCAGCCCAGCTTGAGCTTGTCGCTGGTGCGGGTGGGAGCACCGAGCTCCGGTGCCGGCGGCTCGGCCACCAGGTCAAAGGGAATGGCGCGGGTGAACGGCCCCTGTTTGCCGTCGCGGTCGTGGCTGGCGACACGCCAGTAATAGCGGCCGTAGGGCAGGGTTTGCGGTGCACGCGCGTTGTCGCCGCGGATCGCTGACTGATTGCCCAGCAGTTGGGTGAACTGCTCGTCGCTGGCCAGTTGCCAGGTGTAGGAGACGGCCTCGGAGCTGCTGGTCCAGCGGAAGCGCGGTCGCGTATCCCTGACCTTGTTGCCGGCTTGCGGTTCGCGGATCAGCGGCGGTTGCGGGTGACCGTCGATGAGGATGACGCAGATGGCATCGGTGCCTTCGAGCAGGTTTTCGTCCACGCCACGCACCCGGATGCCGTAGTCGCCGTCGGGCAGGTCGGGCAGGGTGATGTGGTTGTCGTCGACGAGGCGATCCAGCGACAGCACCTCGAACTTCTCGGAGGGTGCCACTTGCACGCGGTAGTGCCGGGCACCGTCGAGTGCCGTCCAGTCGAGCTGATAGGGCAGTTGCCTTACCGGTGCCGACGGGCAGGCCAGTTCGGGGGCCTGCAGCAGCGGGCTTGATCGGCCCGGCTGCGCACCTTTTTCGACGGCGATGCCGCGGCCCTTGTCGAGCCGGGTGCGGCGGCGTTCACCGGCAACGTCGACCCGGCCGGTCAGCACTTCGGTCTGCGAGCGCTGGGTGTCGGCATCGGCGGCCACGCGGAAGTTCGTGCCGCGGACGCTGGAGACGATGCCGGGGGTTTCCACGCTGAAATGCGCGGCTGCGCCGGTCATCGGAGTGACCGTGCTGGATACGCGGCCATGCTGCAGGCGCAGTCGGGTATCGACCATGCCGGTGCTGCCGTAGGCACTCATGCGGTCGAGTTCCAGGGTGCTGTCGTGCTGCATCAGCACGCGTGAGCCGTCGGCGAATTCCAGCGAAAGGCTGGCGTCCGCATCGGTGGCCAGACGGCTGCCGTATCCCAGCATGGTTCCTGGCTGTACCGGCACGGCGGTTGTCTCGCCGGGCAATTGCACGGTGGCATTGCCGGCCACGGCTACCACTCTGGCCTTGGCCGGCTGCACGCGCAGCCATTCGATCGGGATGCGCAAGGTGGTGCCGGGCGGGATGTGGTAAGGGTCGGTGATCTGGTTGTAGTCCTGCAGCTTTTGCCAGGGCACGCTGGCTTTCATGTAGCGGCGGGACAGATCCCAGATGTTGTCGTTGGGGCGTACGCGGTAGTTCCAGTCCGCCGCATGGGCCATCGGGATGCCCAGTGTGAATGCCACGAGCAACAACGCCATGACCGCCCGTATGCCGGCGGTGATGTTCCATTGCCTGCGTATCATCAAGTACTCCATAACACTCCCCCCGTGCCGTTGCGGGCGCAGGGACAAAGCACCCCCTTCACTTCGCTGCCGGCACTGCAACCCGGGTCCTGCGGTTGTTGCGGTGCGGAGCGGCATGCAGGGATTCTGATGCACCGGGGATGACAAAACCACTCTGGCGGCATGGAGTCACTCCGCAGAAGCCTGCCCCAGCCGTGCCACCACGGCGCGCAGCGTCCCGATGTATGCCGGCAGTTTTTGCAGGGCCGTGGCGGCTTCGCCGGTCTGAAGAGCTTCCATCCACTGCCGTCCTTCGGCGATGGCTGGTGCATCGCTGAACCATTGCAGCGCACCCAGCAGGCGGTGCAACTGCCGGGCTGCGGTGGCCGTGTCGCCTGCGGCCGCGGCCTGGTCGAGCCGCTGCAGGTCGGCCTGACTGGTTTCCAGAAGGACTTTCAGCATGTCCCGTGCCAGTGCAGGTTCCACGAAGGTGCTGATGGCTGTGTCGGACGCCGGTGCCGGAAGAATCCAGGCATCGATTTTTTCCTGCAACTGCTGCAATTGCACCGGTTTGTTGAGGCAGTCATCCATGCCGGCATCGCGACAGCGTGCAGCTTCACCATCCAGCGCGCTGGCCGTCATGGCCACGATCGGCATGCGGCTGCCGTGGTTTTTTTCGCTCTCGTACCGGCGCCATGCCCGGGCCAGTTCGTAACCGTCCATCAGTGGCATCTGGCAGTCGGTGAGCAGCATGGCGTAAGTATTGGAGCGCAGCGCTCCGAAGGCCGTGCGGCCGTCGCCGACCACGTCGCAGGGCCAGTCGAGCAGTTCGAGCTGGCGGCGTATCAACGCCTGACTGACCGGGTGGTCTTCTGCCACCAGGATGCGGCCGTGCCGGGTACCCGGTGAAGCCGGTGGCGACGCGGCTGCGCTGGTCCGGGCGGGTTGGCGTGGTTGCGGATTGATCGGTTCCAGGCCCATCACGCAGGCGCGTGTCACTGCCTGCCACTTGAGCGGGTTGGCGCCCAGGTGGATACGCTCGCCTTCGACGTACGGGCCACTCGACGAGGTGTCGCGGCTGTCGACCACGATGACCCGGGCGGGAATGGCGCCGGGGCTCCGGTCGTCATCGGTGTCGATGAACAGCAGGTTGGCGGCAAGCCCGGCGCGCAGGGCTTCGTTGGGCGGGATCGTTTCGACGGTAAGGCCCAGTGCCTGCAGGCAAGCTTCCAGTGCGGAGGCGGTTTCCGACGCGGCCAGCCGCACCACGGCATGGCGTCCGGCAAGGCCCGGCGGGCGTTCGGTTTCACGGCGATCGATGGGCAGGGACAGCTCGACCGTGATGGTGGTGCCGGCGCCGGGCTGGCTGCGCAGCATGATGCCGCCCTCCATCAACTGCACCAGATAGCGGCAGATCGCCAGCCCCAGGCCGGTTCCGCCGTAACGGCGTGCGGTCCATGATTCGGCCTGGCTGAACGGGGTGAACAGGCCGGCCTGCTTGTCCTGCGGAATGCCAATGCCGGTGTCGGTGACGCTGAGGCGCAGACGTTGCGAGGAGCCGTCGTCACCCAGTACGCGCAGGCTGATCGAGACACTGCCGTGCTCGGTGAATTTGGCGGCGTTGTTGAGCAGGTTCAGCAGGATCTGGCGGATCCGCACGCTGTCGCCATGCAGCGTGCCGGCCAGCGCGGCGTCCATGTCGACCTGGATGCGCAGGCCCTTTCCATGCAGGTGCGAAGCCATCACGCCGACCACGTTGTCGACCAGCAGGCGCAGGTCGAACGGGGCAGGGTCCAGGCGCAGGTTGCCGGCCTCGAGCTTGGAGAAATCCAGCACGTCGTTGAGGATCTGCAGCAGCACGCCGGCGGAATCCTCCACCGTGCGCAGCAACTCGTTCTGTTCGGCGTCGAGCGGTGTCCGCCCCAGCAGCTCCAGCATGCCGATCACGCCATTCATCGGCGTGCGTATTTCATGGCTCATCGTCGCCAGGAAATCCGCCTTGGCCTTGGAGGCCCGCTCGGCGGCATCGCGTGCCGCGCGCAGGGCTTCGTTGCGCATGTTGATGTGGGTGGTGTCGATGACATAGCCGCTCCACTGCATGTCGTCATCGGCGGCGGCATGCGGGGCGAGCACGAGGTGGAGCCAGCGCAGGCCGTCCGCGCCATAGGCACGGAAATCCAGCGTGAGTGGATCGGTTGAACGGGTGGTCTGGCGGAGCATCTGCCTGGCATCGGCGCGATCCTCGGGATGAATGCGTTCGAGCAGCAGCGTGAGGCGTATATGGCCGTCAGCGGTTTCCAGGTCCCGCACATCCACGTTGAACAGGGGACGTGGATTGCCGGCAAGAAAGACCAGTCGCCGGTGCCGGCTTCCTTCGCGCCGCACGGTGAAGGCCATCACCGGCATGTTCCGGGTGATGTCGCGCAGGCCGAGCTCGGTACGGCGCGCGTCGATCTCGGCCTCGCGCAGGTGCGTGATGTCGAGCTGCTGCCGGGCCAGTTGCTGCCGGGCCTTGTCGTTGCCGCGCCGTGCGGCATGGAGCATCCACAGCAGGACCAGCGCACCGACTGCGGTCAGCACGAGCAGGGTCGCCAGCAGGTACATGGTGAGCGTGATCGGGTTCACCGCAGTCTCGATCGAAGCGGGAAGCGGCATGCGGACGCGTCGGAAATCATGTTGTGGCCCGCGGCTCCCTGGGTTTGCACGACATCGAGATGGTGCGGCCGCCGGAGGTTTGGCGCCCTGTTCACGGCATCAATACTATTATGTCCGCATGGTGGCGGCCCGGATGCGGCTGGCCATGATCAGACAGAGTGAAGTTGTGCCCGTGCAAATCATCATCGCGGACGACCATCCGATTGTATTGATGGGGCTGAAAGCCCTTCTGGAAAGCCAGGGACATGCCGGCCGCGTCGTCGGCGAGGCGCATGGCGGCAAGGAGCTTCTCGCACTGCTGTCCACGCATGCCTGCGACCTGCTGATCACCGACTTCTCGATGCCGGGCGAGGCGGATTCCGAGGACGGGCTGCTGCTGCTCAAGCGCGTGCGCCGGATCTATCCGGATCTGCCGATCGTGGTGCTCACGATGCTGCGCAACCCGGCGCTGATACGCGGCATGCTGGCTGCCGGCGTGCAGGCGGTAGTGGACAAGGCCTCGATGATGAAGGAATTGCTGCTGGCGATGCATGCGGTGGATGCCGGCCGGGTCTACCTGAGTGAAAGCCTGCGCGAGGATGTGCTCGAGCGCGGCGCAGTCCATGCCGGCGCGGCCGGCCTGGATTCGGCGCGGAGCGATGCACAGGCATCCGCGACCGCGGTGCTGTCGGCGCGGGAAGCCGAGATCGTGCGTCTGTACGCGGGTGGGCTCACCGTCACGCAGATCGCCGAGCAGGTGCATCGCAGCGTGAAGACGGTCAGCCAGCAGAAGAACGACGCGATGCGCAAGCTCGGGCTTGAAAGCAACAGCCAGCTTTACGAATATGCGCGGCGAAATGGGCTGATTGCTTGACCGGCACGGCATTTCCGGAGTTTTAGGAATTGTCTGAATGCCAAAACGGTCACATCCGGGCAGAATAGATCCCGTAGACGAGATGCAGGCAACGCCTTCTTCTTGTCGCCAGTTCCGCATGTCACGGATGGCATGTGTCGACCCTGGTGTCGGCGGCAGGCATGGCTCCACCCCCTGGACGTGCCTGTCGGATTCAACCCCGGACCCCGTGCCGTCACACTGCTGACGGCACGGGGTTTCCGTTTGCGGGTATTCCGGGTCGGGTGGCGTCGTCGTTGCCACCACCCGTTGCCTGCATTGGCTTTTGGCTGTCATGCGGCGGCCGTTTCCCTTGATCCATCAGCCACTTGCCGGTTGCTGCACGCGCCAGTGCCGCGATTCGCTGCGGGTGGCTTCAGCATGCGTGCCGTGCGTGTTTTCCCGGCAGCATGCCGGTCTTTGCAGCCTGTGGGTGCTGCATGTCGCTGCGCGGGAATCCCCATACCGGCAGTATCTCCCGAGTCCAGAGTTTTCGGCCCCTGACGGGGCTGGATCGCGGCCGTGCGCGCCGTGCGTGGCGGCCATTTCGCAGCAATGCACTCAAACTCGCAGGAGAGAACCAATGAACAATCGTTTCGAGCGTACCGGTCCGCTGACCGAGCTGAGCAGTTACCCGCAGTGGGCGCAGGACATGGTGGCCGATTGTGAGGTGGCCAAACAGAGTGTCGTGAACCACGAGATGTGGGATCTGATGAGGGAGGCGTCCCTCAGCCGGGAGGCTACCACCCGCTTCATGGTCGGCATCTGGCCGGTGATCGAGCGGTTCCCGGGCTACATGTCGTTGAGCCTGCTGAAAACCCGTTACGGGCGGAGTCCCGGCGACAATCTGGCGCGCCGCTGGTTGGTGCGCAACATCAGGGTGGAGCAGAACCACGCCGAGTACTGGCTCAACTGGGCCGAGGGCGAGGGGATATCCAGGGACGAGGTGCTGCACGGACGCGCTCCCCACGGTACCGGGACACTGGCTGTGTGGTGTGAGGAGATCTGCACCAGCGGCAGCCTGGCTGCCGGCGTTGCGGCCACCAACTACGCGGTGGAGGGGGCCACCGGCGAATGGTCGCAACGCGTCTACGAAAGCAAGGCCTATGCCGAAAGCTTCGCGCCGAAGGAGCGGGCAGGCAGTCTGCGCTGGCTGCAACTGCATGCGGCTTACGACGATACCCATCCCTGGGAGGCGCTGGAGATCGTTTGCACGCTGATGGGCACGGCACCGGATGTCGACGAAGTGGCGCATATCAGCGATTGCGTCAAACGCAGTTACACCAGCATGCGGATCAGCATGGACCATTGCATGGATGCGGGGCGTGAGCGCAAGCTCATGAGCGGAGTCGCAGCTTGATGGATGAACCACGGTAAGCGTCAGCCGGTCGTGGTAGAAAGGCGGAATGATGCGTAAAGCACAAACCTCCCTGCAACGGCCGCTGTCGCGACGCCTGATGCCGCTGGCCTATGCGCTGGTGGCCATCGTGGGGCTCATCATGGCGCTGACCTGGGGAGCCCTGCAGGTTCAGGTGACTCTCGCCGGTTTCCTCAACGGCGAGAGTCTTTGGTCCAAGGCACAGAAACAGTCGGTAATCGACCTCGAAGCCTATGCCAACAGTGGTGACGCCGAGGACCTGGCCGATTTCCAGCGGAATTACGTCGTGCTCGAGTCGGACCGCTGGGCACGTGACCGGATCGCGTCCGGGGATTTCGACAAGAAGCAGGTTGCCGAGGCTTTTGCACGCGGTGGCGTGATTCCGGAGGCGGTGCCGGGAATGATCTTCATCCTCGAGCACTTTTCCTCGGCGCCGCACATCAGTCCGGCCTTGCAGGCCTGGTACTCGACCGATGACGCGATTGACGAATTCGGCGCCATCGCGCTCGAGCTGCAGCGCAGCCACGCCAACGGTGGGTTGACGGCCGACGAGCTTGCCAGCCAGCGGCATCGCATCCAGACACTCAATCGCTACATCGAGCCGCGCACCAACATCTTCTCGGTGGAAATCGCGCATGGCGCGGTGTGGCTCGGAACCCTGCTGTTCATGGCTGTCCTCGGTGCCGCCTGCATCGCCTTGCTGATGTGGCTGGGCATGGCGCGTCGCATTCTGGCGGATGTGCGCGGCAGCGAGGAGCGCTACCGGTTGCTGTTCGACAGTGCCGCCGATGCGATCGTGATGATCGACGAGAGCAACGGGCAGATCCTGGACGTCAATCGCACCACCGAAGCCTGGACCGGACGCAGCGCGAGCGAATTGCTTGGCCACAGCTTCGTGCACCTGTTCGTGCAGTCGGTGGCAGGGCAGCGGGCCGGCCTGGCCGATGCCAACATGCTGCTTGACGACCGGGGTGTCACCCGCTCGGTGGAAACCCAGACCAGCCTGGCTCACTGGGGCAACCGGCTGGTGCGCCAGGCGATCATTCGCGATGTCTCCGAGCGCGTGGCGCTGGAGCGGGAGCGGCGGATCGCCGCCGAGGCACTGGCCAGCATTGCCGAGGGCGTGATCATTGCCGATGCCGGCCGGCGGATCATCTCGACCAATGCGGCGCATGTCGAGCTGACCGGCTTCACGACGGCTGCGCTGCATGGCCGGCTGCTCGACGACAACCGCCGTCTGCCTGACGGCAAGCCGTTGCCCAACTCGATCTGGGATGGCGTGGCGGCAGGCCACAACTGGGC